>Ga0164241_10000971_pt1 | contig 40737 bp, 42 predicted proteins | sample OricomyardsoilBY_FD_108780 | JGI IMG/M metagenome (GOLD analysis project Ga0164241, IMG submission 108780) | Backyard soil microbial communities from Emeryville, California, USA - Original compost - Back yard soil (BY) | ecosystem: Environmental > Terrestrial > Soil > Unclassified | place: USA... | reverse complement strand
TGCCCGCGCGCCCTGACTCTCGATGTGCTCGAAGGCGCGGAAGTAGCCCGCGATGCACGGCCGGCCAAACTCGTTGTTGAACGCCGCGGCACCCAGTGGCCCATCGGTCATGATGTCCAGCGCGCTGGCGATGCGGTCGGGCTTGCCGATGCTGCCTTCCCAGGGCTGTATGAAATCCGGAATGCGCAGGTGAGAGACCGAGTAGCCGACCAGGCCGGCCTTGGGCTTGGCACCCAGGCCGGTGGCCCCCTCATCGCGGATCTCGCCACCCGAGCCCGTCGAAGCGCCCGGAAATGGCGAGATGGCGGTGGGGTGGTTGTGCGTCTCCACCTTCATCAGGATATCGATGGGTTCCACATGCGCGCCGTAAACGCCAGTGGCCGGATCGGGAAAGTAACGCCGTCCGGTCGATCCCTCGATGACCGCCGCATTGTCCTGGTAGGCAGACAGCACCCCCGCCGGTGCCTGCGCATGCGTGTTGCGGATCATCGCGAACAGCGAATTTTCCTGCCGCGCGCCATCGATGGTGAACGTGGCATTGAAGATCTTGTGGCGGCAATGTTCGGAGTTGGCCTGCGCGAACATCATCAGCTCGACATCGGTGGGGTCGCGCCCCAACCGACCGAAGCTGCTCGCCAGGTATTCGATTTCATCGTCGCTGAGCGCCAGACCCAGCGCGCCATTGGCCGCGCGCAGCGATTCAACGTTGCGCGCGATCGCGCGCAGGGGCTGCGGCTGCCCATGCTGGAACAGCGTGTCGAACTGCGCCTCATGCAGCAGCACGCACTCGGTCATCCGGTCGTGAAGCACGACGCCCGCGCGGATCAGTGCCGCTTCAGACAATGTGCCCGCGGCCTCGAGATAAAACCGCACACCGCGTTCGATGCGGCGCAGCTGCGACAGTCCGCAGACATGCGCAATGTCGGTGGCCTTGCTCGACCAGGGCGAGATGGTGCCGGCACGGGGCGCCACCAGCAGCCATTGACCGGCAGGCTGGTCGGCCGTGTGGCGCGGACCATAGGTCAGCAGCGCCTGCAGACGCTGCTGCGCGAGAGAATCAGGGGCGACATCGCAGTCCACCAGATGCACGAAACGGCTCGCCAGCCGCCGCAGGCCGGGAACCACCGCGCGCACGGCGCCGAGCAGTTTGGCTAGACGGAAATCGGAATGCGCCGGGCCGCCCGGAATCTGCAGGATCATCAGCGCCTGGGGTTCAGGTCTTGCGGCCGGCGTCGCCGGCGGGCGACGTGTACAGCGGCGTGGGGAACTGTGTCACATTGCCTTCGAGCGGCGTGATCTTGCTGGGACCGCGCTTGTTCACCTCGTCGATACGCAACACGGAATGCAACGGCAGATAGCTGCGTTTGACACCCTCGAATTCGGCCTTGATGCGTTCTTCGGAAGGGTCCAGAACCACGCCGGAACGCTCGCCAAAAGCCAGCTCCTCGATCTCGACGAAGCCCAGCATCGTGCCATGGCTGACCTTGTGCGCGTAGATCTCGTAAACCTTGCCCTGGTTCACGAACAGGACCCGGAATATGTGATGTGATGCCATAGTGACCCGGAGTGTGGCCGGGACCTCCAGCCATGCCCGATTATAGTTCAGATCGATAGCGAGGGTTTTTACGGCTCATGGCCCTGCGCCTTGAAGTCATCAGCAATCAGCGGCAGGCGCTAGGCGCACTGTCGAGCATTGTGCTGGGCGTCTCCGGCGGCAGCATCGGCCGCGCGCTCGACAATGACTGGGCGCTGCCCGACCCGCGCCGCTACCTCTCCGGGCATCATGCGCGCATCCACTTCCGCCAGGGAGGATTCTACCTGGAGGATTCGAGCACCAATGGCGTGTTCGTCAACGACGCGGCCACGCCGCAGGGCCGGCGCGGGCTCTATGCGCTGCGCGACGGGGATGTGCTGCGCATGGGTGAGTATCGCATCCGCGCCAGCGTCGATCCGGAGGGCGGCGTGCTGCCGCCGCCCGGCACCAACACCATGGCGTCGATGGCCATCGACAATGTGGTGCCGCTGCGGGCCGTCGGCGGCATATCCGACGACCTCGGCGCATCGCTGAATATCGAGGCGTTGATTCCCGATGCCACCGGGCCGGTGGCCAAGCTCGGCGCGGCCAGCACCGCCACCCCTGGCGGGGACGTCGGCGCCGTATTGTCGGCACAGGAACGCCTGACGCGGCTGCGTGCCGCGGCACGCGCGCGCCTGGAAGGCAAGAGCGCGCCGCTGCTGGACGTGCGCAATGCGCTGCAGGCTTTCTGTCGCGGCGCGGGCATCGATGAAACACGGCTGCCCATTCAAAACGAAGCGCAGAGCCTGCAGCTGGTCGGGCGCCTGCTGCGCGAGGCCATCATCGGGCTGAAGGAAATCCTGCGTTCGCAGCAGGCCTTCTGCGATCGCTTCAACATCGAATCCGAGAAGCCCGATGGCCGTTCGCCGCTGGATCAGGGCGCGGATGAATACCTGCTCGACCTGTTGACCGGTCATGAGCAGGGCAAGTTCGATGCCGTGATGCAGCTGCGCAATTACTTCACGCATGCCGGCAGCCATTCCGCCGCGGTCGATCCGGCGCTGCGTAGCGCGCTGGGGCAGTTTCTCGCGCACCTCTCGCCCACGCGGATGGAGTCCGCGCCGGTGGGCGCCGCACCGGGCGGCACCGGCAACTGGGAGCGTTACAAGGACATCTACAGCAATCTGCTGCAGGCCACCGGCGAAGATGTGCCGCATCTGTTCATCGAGGCCATTGCCCAGGCCTATCTGGTCGCGCGCCGACGCAGCCGGCCGTAGTCAGGCCGCGGCGGGACGCAGCTGGCGCGACAATCCTTCGAAGGCCTCGATCATGCGCGTGATCTGTGCGTCGGTATGCGCGGCCGACAGGCTGATGCGCACGATGTACAGACCGGCCGGCGTGGCCGGCGGCACCATCAGGTTGGTGTAGATGCCGGCGTCGAGCAACCCCTGCCAGTGGGCAATGGCTTCGCTGCGCTCGTCGAACACCAATGCGGTCACCGGACCGGGATCCTTCGAGCCCACGCGGTAACCCAGCCGCGTCATGGCGGCATTGAAACGCTCGATATTGCGCCACAGCTGGGTGCGCAGGTCATCGCCGCGCAGCAGCCGCGCCAGCGCCGCGCGGGCCGCGGCGATCACCGATGGCGGCGGCGAGGCCGTGAAGATGTAGGGACGGCTGCCCAGGCGCAGCAGATCGAATTCCTTGTGCCGGCTGACGCAGAAGCCACCCACGCCGCCGATGCTCTTGGAAAAGGTGCCCACCACGAAGTCGACGCGATCGAGCAGGCCCAGTTCGGCGCAGATCCCCAGGCCTCTGGGGCCGTACATGCCGAAGGAATGCGCTTCATCGACGATGAGCATCGCGCCATGGCGTTGCGTGACCTCGACGAACTCGGCCAGAGGCGCGCGATCGCCGAGCACGCTGTAGAGACTTTCGACGACCACCAGCGTGCGCCGGGCCTCTTCGCCCAGCCGTTCGAGCCGGCGGTCGAGATTTTCCGGATCGTTATGGCGAAAGCGGATGGTCGTGGCGTGACTCAGGCGGCAAGCATCGTGGATGCTGGCATGGCTGTCGGCATCGATGAGCAGGTGCTCGCCCTGCCCGGCCAGCGCCGAGATCGCGCCCAGGTTGGCCTGGTAGCCGGTGGAAAACACGATGGCTGAAGGCCAGCCGAAGGCCTCGGCGAATTCGCGCTCGAGGGCGCGATGGCCGGCATAGTTGCCGCTGGCCATGCGCGAACCGGTGGTGCCGGTGCCCAGCGTCTCGATGGCTTCGATCGCGGCCTTGCGGCATTCCGCATCGAACGTGAGGCCCAGATAGTTGTTGGTGCCGGCGAACAGCACGCGGCGTCCATCGATGGTGCCTTCCGTGGCTGAATGGATCTCGTCCATCGGCGTGGCCACCGACGGCACGCGTCCGCTGGCGGCCAGCGCGCCGCGCAGCTCGGCCAGTGGCGCGAACTTGTCGAGCAGGCTCATGACTGCCCCGCCACGCGCCGCACGCTGTTGCACAGGTCATCCAGGGTGTGCGCCTCGGCAATGGCCGCGACCGGAATCGAAATGTCGAGACGGTCCTCGATCTCCATGATCATGTCCATCACCTGTGCGGAATCAAGGCCCAGTTCGCTGGCCAGATGCGTGCCGCCATCGACGATGCCGATGTCCGGACAGGCGATCTTCAGGGCTTCGCGAACCACGCGTTCTACTTTGTCTGCGGCTTCTGGCATGAGGATCAGGCCGCGACCGACCGGCGGCCGCCGTCGCTGACCAGAAAGCGCAGATGCGTGGCCTCGCGAATGCGCTCATCGTCGTGACGGTCGAGGAATTCCTTGCGCGTGGCGCGGCGCGAGAGCTTGCCGGAGGAAGTGCGCGGCAGCGTGTGCGGCGGCACCAGCTCGATCAGGCAGCGGATGCCGAATTCCTGCGAAACCGCCTCGTGGAGCCGGTCGGCCAGTTCGGCCTGCTGGCGCGGATCGGTCTCGCGCACCTGCACCACCAGCACGGCCACTTCGGTGCCATCGCTGCCCGGCACGGAAAACGCGGAAGCATCCGTGGGACGCACCTCGGGCTGTTGCTCGGCCAGACTCTCCAGGTCCTGCGGCCAGATGTTGCGGCCATTGATGATCAGCAGGTCTTTGGCACGCCCAGTCAGATACAGCACGCCATGGGCGAAGTAACCCAGATCGCCGGTATTCAGCCAGCGATCGGCGGACAGCACTTCGCCGGTGGGCTCGGGCGCGTTGTAGTAGCCATTCATCACGCTGGGGCTGCGCAGATGGATGCGGCCCACGCGCCGCTCGGGCAGCACCCTGCCATCGTCATCGCGCACCTCGACTTCGAATCCGGGCAGCGGCGGGCCGCAGCAGACGAAGTCCTTGCGGCGCGTCGGCGCGCCATCGACATAGGGTCGCGCCTCGGCGGTATCGGACAGCAGGTCGCCATCGATGGAGTCGATCTGCACGCCACTGCCCACGGTGGCGAAACTCACGGCCAGCGCGCACTCGGCCATGCCGTAACTGGGCAGGAAGGCGCTGGGCTTGAAGCCTGCCGGTTTCAATGCTTCAGCGAATGCATCGAGCCATTCGGGATGAATCATCTCGGCGCCCACACCCGCGACGCGCCAGGCGGACAGATCGAGCGACTCGGTATCCTTTGCCGTGATGCGGCGCGCGGCCAGCGCGTAACCGAAGGGCGGACTGAAGGAGATGGTCGCCCGATTCTGCGACATCAGCTTCAGCCACAGACGCGGCCGCATCGCGAATTCGCGCGAGCCGAGAAAATCCACCGAGCGCTGCGTGGCCATGCAGCCCAGCACGATGCCCACCAGGCCCATGTCGTGGTAGTACGGCAGCCAGGAAAAGAAGCGGTCTTCCTGCGTCAGCCGGAAGCCGTGATTGAAGATGGCCTCGAGGTTATGCATCACCGAGGCCTGGGTGATCATCGTGCCGCGCGGAAAGCGCGTGCTGCCCGAGGTGTATTGCAGATAGGCCAGCTCCTCGACGCGCGGCGGCGCCGGCAGCTCGCCGTGATCCGGCAGCTGACTGAAGTCGTCCAGGGTGCCGGTGAGCTGAACGGGCAAACCCGTCGCCGCCTCGCGCAGCAGATCGATGAAGTCGCGCGTGGCAAAAGCCGCGGCGGCTTTGCAATCCGCCACCATCTGCCGCAGGTGACGCACATAGGCTTCGTGTCCGCCCAGATGAATGGCCGCCGGCAACGGTACGGGTACCAGCGCCGCGTACTGGCAGGCATAGAACATCACCATGAAATCCGGGTGGGTATGCGCCACCAGCGCCACGCGTGCGCCGCGGCCCAGGCCCTGCAGGCGACGGGCCAGCGCACGCGCCCGCTCGCGCAATTCGCTGTAGGGCAGAACGGTGGTGAGATCGCCGCGGCCGTTGTAGTAGTTGAAGCCGGTGTCGCCCTGTGCGGCGTAGTCCAGTGCCTCAGTCAGCGTCGCGAATACGGCAAGACGCAGTTCCGTCCCGCTGGCCGTCGGCGTCGGCACATTCTGTAAAACCAAGTTACCGTCCAATTCGAGGCGCCAAGCCGGCTCCAGACCCACAAAGGTTAAATTTAGTGTGGCGGGCGCGCCAGCGCAATTTCTTTGCAATATTAACGTGATGCACAGCCCGCCAGTGGGCAAACAACATCTTCGGATGCCCTGTCCGGACTATATCGTCAGGCGACCCGGACCCCCGTTCCGTGGCGCGGGAATGTGTCATAAGCCCGACGGCGGCGGGCCTCGGTGTGTACACTGCGCGCTTTTCTCGAGGGCAGGTCGTGAGCAACAGCGGGACACACAGGGCCGTGATTCTGGCGGCCGGACAGGGCAGCCGCCTGCTGCCGCTGACCGAAGAGACGCCCAAGTGCCTGCTCGATCTGTCCGGCCGCAGCATGCTCGAATGGCAGCTGCAGGGCCTGGCGGCCGCCGGGGTTCGCGAGGCGGTGGTGGTCACCGGCTTTCGCAGCGATCTGGTGGAGGCTGCGCTGGCTCGCATCGCGCCACCCGGACTTGCCGTGCGCACGCTGTTCAATCCCTTCTACAAAGTGGCGGACAATCTCGCCAGCTGCTGGCTGGTCCGGCATGAACTGAACGGGCCCTCGCTCATCCTGAACGGGGACACGCTGTTCGAGCCGTCCGTTGCCAAACGATTGCTGGCCGCGCCGGATGCCGCCATCACCGTGACCATCGATCGCAAGCCCGGCTACGACGATGACGACATGAAGGTTCACACCGAGGGCGATCGGCTGCGTGCCATCGGCAAGAAACTGCCGGCCAGCGAAGTGAACGGCGAGTCGATCGGCTTCCTGCGTTTCAGTGCCGCTGGCGCCGCCAGCTTCGTGGCGGAACTGGAACGCACCATGCGCACGCGCGAGGGCGTGGGCCTGTGGTATCTGTCGGCCATCCACCGGCTGGCCGATGCCGGCGTGGATGTGCGCTGCGCCTCCATCGAAGGGCTGCAATGGGCGGAACTGGATTTTCCCGCCGATCTCGAACGCTGCCGCCAGCTGGCCACAGGCTGGACCACGGCCGGTCCGTCGCGAAGCTGAGCGCTTATCGCGGCGCGACCAGCTGCCGCACCAGTTCCAGATCCTCGGGCTTGTCCACATCGATGGCGGCGCGACCGTCGCTGAGAATGACGGGGCAAAGCCGCGCGCCGCAGAGTTTTCCCAACCGGCCCAATGCCGCATCCAGCCGCAGCCAGCCAAGGCGGTATCGCAGCACGTAACTCAGTCCCAGACGTCTGAGCAGCGTCAACGGCCGCTTGCGCGCGGCTTCCAGCTGCTGCCATAGCGCCACGATATTCAGCGCGGCCATCGTGCGCAGCAGGAACAGATTGCAGCCCGAGTAATCCCCGTCCGCAAAGCGCAGCCAGGTGCGCAGCGTGCCCGGTGCGGCACGCATCACGGCTTCCCGACGCGCCAGTGCCACCAGGGCATCGGCCTCACCTGCATCGGCCGACAAAAACTCCTGCACCCACTCCGGTTGCAGCAACGCGTGATCGGCAGTGGTCACCAGTAACGGCGCGCCGAGGGACTGCAACGCCAGAGCGACGCTGGCACTGGGCCCTTTGCCCGCCTGCAGCAGCGACACGGGCTTCTCCCCGGCCGGCAGCTGCTGCAGAAGATCGGCGCGATCGGTGGCAATGACCACGCGTGCCACCTGCGGCACGGCGCGCAGTGCCGTCACCACGCGTTCGAGCATGCTGACACCGCCGATGGGCAGCAGCGCCTTGTGCGTGACACCGTTCTGCCGCGCCAGCGGATCGCCACCTGGGCGCGTGCCGGCCAGCACCAGTGCGGTCAGGCCGGTGGCAGGACTCACGGCAGGACTTTTTCGTACACGCGGTAGGTCTTGTAGGGATCCGCGCCCAGCGCCTCGATGATGCGGCGCATGGGCAGGTTGTCCTCGAGAATCCACGACAGTTCGACATCGCGCAGGCCGCGCGGCAGCGCGCCCTTGCGCATGTGGCCGATGATGAGAAACGGCACCATCCCGCCCACCAGTCCGCCACTGAAGGAACGGCGGATGCCCATCAGCGGCACGCGGCCCGAGCGCGTGCCCCGCTTGATCCGCCACAACAGCTTGATCCAGTTGAACGGCAGCAGGCTGCCATGAAAATCGCGGATGGCTTCGTTGAGATTGGGCAGCGTGATGCCGAAACCGATGGGCTGCCCGCGCAGCTCGACAATGGCGGTGAGAGCCGGATCGATCAGCGGCTTGAGACCCTTGGCCATGTGCTTGAGTTCCGCCGCCGTGAACGGCACGAACCCCCAGTTGCCGCTCCAGGCATCGTTGAATATGTCGATGACGGAGTCGAACTCGGCATAGTAGTTTTTCATGTCGATCGAGCGCACGCGCAGCTCGGCGGACTTGTGCCGGTCGATCAGGCGCCGCGCGGCGGGCGGCAGGTCGTGCAGGGCGTTGTACAGGTAGGCGATGACGTCCTTGGCCTTGGCATAGCCCTGCTCTTCCACTCGCGCGCCGGCATAGGGCGGATCGTGCGACATGAAGATCATCGGCGGGGTGTTGAACCCCTTGATGAGCAGGCCCGTCTCCTCGTTGATGGACAGATTGAATGGACCCTGGATGCGCGTGCGCCCGCGCTGCCGCAGCCAGGCTTCGGCGGCGCGAAACAGAGCGGCGAATACGCGCGGGTCGTCCTCGGCCACGATCAGGCCGAAATGGCCGATGGCCGGATCGGCCACCAGACGGTCGATCTGCGCGCTGATGCGACCCACGTCGCGCCCGTCGCGCACCGCGAGGAACAACTGGACCTCGGCATGCTCGAAATAGGGATTGCGACTCGGCGTAAGCGCATCGCGCCGCTCCATTTCAAGCGGCGGAACGAAATGCGGATCCGCCGCGAACAGCCGTGAAGGCAGCCGGATGAAGCGCTTGAGCTCGGCCGCGTTGCCGACCTGCACGATGGAAACCTCACTCACTTGAATCGCTCCTGCTTCATGAAGTCCGGGTGATGCGCTGCCGGTCCTGCAGCGGAGAAAGCCATCCCAGCCACAGCGTGCGCCACGCGTGCCACAACACGGTCATCCCCTGCCACAGGGCCACCGCGATCAGGCCCACCGGGCCGATGCCCAGTGCCACCGCCAACGCCACCAGTGTCATGTTGATGTTGCGGCGGGCGATGATACTTCGCACGCGCTCATCCAGCCGGGTGGAAGAATGCAATGCATGCTTGAGGCGAAAGCGCGCCACACCCAGCACCAGGCGGTCGAGCACGTAACAGACATTGAGCCACAACGCCCAGTCCGTGACGGAAGGATGCGCCCCGTCCAGCAGCAGCCCATGCCCCCAGGCCCAGTACCAGAACGGTGGATGCACCAGGTCCAGACCATGGTCGAGCACGTCGCCCAGCTTCGAGTCGGTGAGCGTGAGTCGCGCCAGCTTGCCATCGACACTGTCGAGCACGCTCATTGCATAGGCGCACAGAAAGCCCGCCAGCCAATGCGCCGTGGCGAACAGCGGCACGGCCGCCGCGGTCAGCAGTATCGAGAACAGGGTTACCGCATTCGGATGGATGCGGCAGCGGGTGCACAACCGCACCGCCTGCCACACCAGCGGTGGATACACATAGGCGGTGAGCAGATCGGTGGAACCCTTGTAGTTGTCGAGGAACAACCGCCGTTCGACGGTGTAGCGCGACTTCGCATCGTTGACCGCGAACAGCCAGTACGCAACCGTGCGGCGCAATTTGTCGATGTAGGCCGGAAAGGTGGCATCGTCCAGCAGCGCCGCGTGGCCGGCGGCCAGCAATTGCGCGGCCACCTGCGCCAGGCTGGCCGCATCCGCTGCAATGAAGGCGGCGCTTTCGCGTGTGAGCCGCAGCGCCGCCACGCACGCCGCGCCTTCGCCGCGCTGCGCGACCAGAACCCGGTCCGCGCCATGCAGATAGCGGATCAGCCGTGGATCGATCACCGTGTTGCCGTCGAGCACCACCAGTGTGCCGTGCTGCTGCAGTGCCTGGCGCAGACGCATTCCCAGCGGCTCGCTGCTGTCGTCGAGCCGCGCGCCCGGCCACGCGGCCGTCTGCGTGCGGCCCGAGAGAATCACCGGATCATCCGGCGGCAGCCATTGCTTGATGCCGCGGCGCAGGCGCTCGACGGGATGCAGCCCGAACACCGGCAGGGCACGGTCGGCCTGCGCTACGTCGATCCAGATTCCCATGCCAGTGCTCATGTTCTGTCGCAGGTACCCAGCTGCCAGAAGCCGATCGCCGCGAACAGGGCCGGGGCAGTGGCCGCGGCCCACCATGCGCCGATCCGGCCACTGGTTCCGAATGAAGACAAGATGCCGTCCACGAGCAGAAATCCCAGCCCCAGACCCAACGCCACGAGCAGGCGCCCGCCTCCACCGCGCCGCTCCGACACGATGGCCGAAGGCAGCGCCAGCAACAGCATGATAAACGCCGCCAGCGGCGCCGTGAACGAACGCGCCAGCATGGCTTCGTAGTAGCTGCGCGGCCGGGTGCTGACACGCTCACCGAGAATCACATCGGCGACCACCATGCCCGACAGATGGGGCTCGGCCGCGTCCAGCTGCACGATGTCGGCCGGCTTCAGGTTGCTGGACCAGTGACGCGTTTTCTCCGGGCCCATCGCGGGCTTGTCGCCGCCCAGGGTCAGATCCTTGACACCACGCAGGTACCAGTCCTCGCCGGTCCATTCCGCGCGGCGCGCATGCGTGCGCAGGTTCAGGAGCCCGGCCGCATCACGCTGATAGATGCTCACGGTCAGCAGGGTCTCGCCATCGGCGCTGTTGCGCTCGAACAGCAGCACGCCGTTGCTGGTGCGCACCCAGCGTGGATCCACCGCACGCTCTTCCAGGGGAATGGTGGAATCCCACCATGACTTGAGATTCTGTTCGGCCAGCGGCACCAGAGCCTGTGTCAGTCCCAGCTGCAGCAGCGCCAGTGCGACGGGCACCGGTGCCAGATGCAGCAGGATGCGCCACAGTCCCACACCGGCGGAACGCAGCGCGGTGATCTCGCGGCTGCGGGCCATGGCATAGAAGGCCGACATGCCACCGAGCAGCGCCGCCAGTGGCAGCGCCACCACCATCTCGCCAGGCAGGCGCAGCACGGCATAGTGCAGCACGCCAGTGACCCCCAGATCGCGCTTCAGCACGTCGGTGGTGACATCGAGCAGTTCGAGCAGCTGCATCAATCCGGTGAGCGCCGCGAGCAAGCCGATGATCTGGCCCGATACACGCCGGCGCAGGTAAGGTCCGAGCACGCGTTTCATGATTGGCGCGCCTTGCGGCGCTTCTGCACGCCTTCGAACATCGCTTCGATGGCACTGACCGCCCGCATCACGGGATTGTCGCCCGGCCACTGCAGGCTGCTGCGGAACAGCCACAAGCCCAGCACCGCGAACAGCGCCACCGGCAGCCACACGGATACCTGCGCCACGGCGCGACCGGATTCGGCCAGGCTTTCACCGAATTGCAGGCTTTGATTCAGCGCCAGCAGCGCCACCGCGGCGAACACCGTTCCGGGCGCGCGCCGCCCGCGTTTGGCCGCCATGCCCAGTGGCAACGCCAGCAGCGGCAGCAACAATGGCAGCAGCGTGCGGGCCAGCCGGCCATGCATTTCACCCAGGCGCTCGTGCTCGTCGAGACTGGCACCGCCCGGCGTGCGTCGGTACCACAGCTCCGGCAAGGTGAGTTCGCGCACCGAGTCGCCGCGCGCGCGATACGGCGGTGGCACGAGCGTGAAATCCTCGTTGATGCGTCCATCGACGAAGCGCATGGTGCGCACCCCGCCGCCGGCGGTGTCGCTGACGATCAGCGCATTGTTCAGCTCCAGCAACAGCCGCATGCCGTCCACCGAGGGCACCAGCCGTCCGCTCTGCGCGGTGATGACTTCCTCGCGTTGATCGTCACGCCGCTCGACGAACACCCCTTGCAGGGTGCGGCCATCAGGTCCGACATCATCTGCGCCCAGCGTGAACCCATGCCGCACGCTGACGAAACGGTTGTCTTCCATGCGTGCATTCCAGCCGGTCTGCAGGGCCGCATGCGCGGCGACGTGGTAACCGTAGCGGCTCATCGGCTGCAGGTAGCCGAACAGGTAGAAATTGAAGGCGCACAGCAGGCCGGCCACGAAAAAAAACGGCACCGCCATGCGCGTGATGGAACGGCCGGTGGCCAGCATGGCATCCAGCTCGCTGTCGTCGCCGGTGCGCGCCACCGACATGAAGATGGCGGCAAAAAAAGCCGCGGGGATTGCCATGCCCAGATAGTGCGGCACCAGCGTGGCCGCCATCTGCAGCACCACCGTGATACTGGCACCGGTGGAGGCGGCAATATCGAACAACCGCAGCAAACGCTCCAGCAGCTGTGCCAGCAACAGCACCAGCAGCGACAGGATCATGGGCCCTGCCAGCGAGCGCAGCGTGTACCAGTCCAGACGGTCCGGAATCCGATGCTGTAATCCGGAAGAACTAGGCACGGAGAGTGTCAGGCTCCTGATCCGACCCAGCCGGCGCGCAGGCGCGCCAGCAACGCCGCGCGGGCATCGGCAGCCGGCACCACGGCAGGCTCCAGCGCGGGCGGTCCGGGCCAGCCGGCATCCGGGTAGTCGATATCGGCGAAGCGCCGAATGCCGCTGTAGCGCGGAATCACGTGGAAGTGCACATCCGGGTCCACCATCATCAGCATCAGATAGTTGATGCGCTCATAGTCGACCGCCTGGCGCAGCATGCGTTCCACCCCCTGCACCACATGCTGCAGATCGGCGAAGGCCGCCGCGCTCAGGGCTGAAAAAGCCTGCACGGGCTCACGGCATACCAGCACCAGCGAGCCCAGTGTGGGCTGCCTGGGCCGCAGCAGCACGGTCCAGCTGTGCGTCTGCGCGATCCGGGTCTGGGGATCGCCGAACTTCAGTTCGGTGGCATTGGGCACGGGCAGGAACTCCGCGAAGCAGGAATCGCCATTATTTCACGCTCGGGCGCGGCTGACCTATCTGCAGCGCATAGCTGGCCGCATCCACGAAACTGTTTGCCGCGACCGACCACTGCCTGACGCGAACCTGCGCCCAGCCGCCCGCGCCCGCCGCAGGCAGCTGCACCAGGTGCCAGCGCGCCGCCTCGTCCCGCGGATTGGGCAGCGCCGAGGAGGACGGCACACACAGGCAGGGGATGGGGCCATCGGGGCCGGCCAGTGCATCGAGCCGGGCGCTGCGCGCATGGCCGTGCAGCACCAGCTCGGCGCCGACTTCGCGCAGCACGGCCTGCAGCGCGTGCCGGTCGGACAGGGCCTTGCGTGCGCTCACCGCGCCATCGGCCACCGGATGATGCAGCAGCAGCACGCGCTGCTGACCCGCCGCGGCTTCCTGTTCGAGCAATTTCGAAAGCCGGGCGCACTGCTGCGATCCCAATCGACCCGAAGCGAGCAGCGGCGCGGTTGGCAGGGCCGATTTCAGTCCGATGAAGGACACGCCGCCATCGCGATGCAGATAGGGCCAGTCATTCGCGGTGCTCCACGCGGCCCAGCGGCCGAGGCCGAGCGCCGCCGGCACTGGCACCAGCGTGTCGTGATTGCCCGGCACGAGGCTCAGCGGTGCGGGCAATGCCGCCAGCCAGGTCGCCGCCTGCTCGAACTCGGCCGGCAGCGAGAAATTGGTGATGTCGCCGGTGATGACGATGCGCTGCGGCTGGAAATTTCTCATCTCCGCCTGCAGCGCCGCCAGAATTTCCGGACGCTGCACGGCGCGGCGGCGGCGCCAGGACCACACACTGAGCTGCCGCTTGGAGAAATGCTGCGCGCCGCGCAACCTTGGCTCGAAGGGCAGGTGCAGGTCGGACAGATGCGCAAAGCGCGGTCCATTCCCCGATAATGCGGCTTCTGCCATTGCTGCCATCGACGACATCATGCCACAGCGCTCTGAAGCTCCGACCGTGACCGGCGAGATCATCGGCGAATCGCCGCTGCGTGTCTGGAGCCTGCCTTCCGCCGAACGGCTGCGAAGACAGCTGCATCGTGCCGGCGCGACGGCCGTGGCGAGTCAGGCCACGCGCTGGGTGCTGCTGCGCGCGGACTGGGTGTTCGATGAGGCACTGGTGCGCGGCCTGGTGCGACGTACTGAAGAGTGCGCCCTGCTGGCAGACGATGGCAGCTGCGTGGCGATGAGCGTGGACACGGCACGGCGCGATGCGGCCGCGGCCGCGCTGGCCTGCGGGCAGTCGCTCGACGACGTGGCGCGCTTCGCACCCGAGACGCTGGCCGACAGCTACAACGATGCGCTGCGCAAGCGTGAACCCCCTTACCTGCTGCCGCTGCGCGCCGAGAACTTGCGCGCCATCGAGGCCCGCGTGTTCGCGGGCTCTTACAAGGGCGTGACGGATTTGGTCACCCTGTATGTGTGGCCCCGACCGGCGCGCATGGTCACGCGCTGGTGCGCGCACCTGGGCATCTCGCCCAACATGGTGACCAGCGCCAGCCTGCTGCTGGTGCTGCTGGCCATGTGGGCTTTCTGGCAGGGCCATTATTTCTGGGGACTGGCCGCGGCGTGGCCCATGACCTTTCTCGACACCGTCGATGGCAAACTGGCGCGCGTCACATTGCAGTCCTCGCCCTGGGGCAATGTGTTCGACCACTCCATCGACCTGATCCATCCGCCATTCTGGTGGTGGGCGTGGATCGTGGGATTGACGCCCTTCGGACTGCCGCTGGAACAGTCCTCGCTGGTGCTGTGGGTGATCGTCGCGGGCTACATCCTGCAGCGCCTGGAAGAAGGCCTGTTCATCCAGCTGTTCAAGATGGACATGCATGTGTGGCAGCGCTTCGACAGCGTGCTGCGCCTGGTGACCGCGCGACGCAATCCCAATCTGGTGATTCTCACGGTGGCGACCCTGTTCGGACGGCCTGATGCCGGCATCGCAATCGTGGCGATCTGGGTCGCGATATGCCTGCTGCTGCATGGTGTGCGGTTGCTGCAGGCAGCCGTGGCGCGCCGTCGCGGACCTTTGCGTTCATGGCTGTCCTGAACGCCGACGCCTTGCGCGCGCACCTGGCGGCCGAACTGGCCGAAGCCGTACCGCCCGCAGTGCAGGCGCTCGGCCACGAACTGGCCGGGCGTGCCGGACGCGGCGCGGTGGCCGTGCTGTACTACGGCTCGACGCTGCGCACCGGCGCGCTCGAGGGCATGCTCGATTTCTATGTCCTGCTCGATCGCGCGTCGGACTGGCCGGGCAGCCGCATCGCGGCGCTGGCGAACCGGCTGCTGCCGCCCAATGTGGGTTACATCCAGGGCAGCTACGCCGGCGTCACGTTGAGCGCCAAGTACGCATTGATCACGCTGCGCCAGTTCGAGCAGCGCGTGGCCGGCGCCACGCTCGACACCACGCTGTGGGCACGATTCTGCCAGCCCTGCCGATGCATCTGGCAGCGTTCCGAAGCCGACGGCCAGCGTGTGACCGCCGCCATCGGCAACGCCGTGCTCACCGCGGCCGGCTGGGCCGCGGTGCTGGGACCGGATGAGGCGGCGCCGGAGGATTTCTGGCGCGCCTTGTTCGCGCGCACCTACGTCACGGAGCTGCGCGTGGAGAGCGACGATCGATCGCGTGACATCGTGAGCGCTGATGCCGAACGCTATCGCGCGCTGCTGGCACTCGCCTGGCAGGCTGATGGCCTGAACTTCGAGAAGCAACCCGATGGCCGGTTGCGGCCGGCATTGTCGGCCCCCGAGCGCGCGCGACGGCTGCAGCGCTGGTCGCGACTGCAACGCTGGGGCAAAAGGCTGAACATCCTGCGGCTGCTGAAGGCCGCTTTCACCTTCGACGGTGCCATGGATTACGTGGCCTGGAAGATCGAGCGCCACCGCGGCGTGCGCATCGAAGTGGCGCCCTGGCAGCGGCGCTTTCCGCTGCTGGCGGCGCCCGGCCTGTACTGGAAGCTGCGCCGGCGCGGCATCCTGCGCTGAAGCGCCGCTTCAGGCCGCAGGCAGCCAGCTGGCGGCGCGATACCACCGCACGGTATCGGCAAATCCCTGCGACAGCGTATAGCGCGGCGCCCAGCCGGCGGGCCGCGCATGTTCCCGTGGACTCACCGCCCAGTCGGTGTGTCGCAGCTCGCGCAGTTTCTGCGTGCAGATCATGTTGGCGTTGCCGAACAGCCGGCCCACGTCGCCAGCCAGCGCGGCCACTTTCAGCAGGCCGAGCGGGGCATGAAACAATGTGGCGCGTGGATTGCCCACGGCGCGGGCCGCTTCACCGAACACCTCGGCCCAGCTGTACCCCTGCGGATTGCCGTCGGCCGCCGTCCACACGCCGCCGTCGCTCGAAGACAGCAGGGCCGCCATCACCGCCACCAGATCGGCGATGTGGATCATCGCCGCGCGCGCGGCCGGCGGACCCGCCAACGGCACGAAGCGCTGCCGCCCCAACTGGAAGAACAGCAGCGTCTCGCGATCACCCGGGCCGTACACCGCCGGCGGACGCAGCACCGTGACCCGCGGTCCCAGAATGCGACGCACGACCTCCTCGCCCGCGCGCTTGCTGGCGGTGTAGTCGGAAAGCTGCGGTTCGCGCGCGCCGATCGTCGAGATATGCAGCAACTGCGCGCCTGGCGCATGCTCGGCCATCACCCGCGCCAGCGCCGCGGAACCGGCCTCGTTCACCGCGAAGAAATCGCGGCGGCGCGCTGCCTTGATGAGGCCGGCCACATGCACCACATGCTGAACGCCGTCGACCAGTCGCGACAGCGCGCGCGTATCGAAGAGATCGCCGGCGACGATCTGTGGCTCGATGCCGTGCCACTCCGGCACGACCGGATCACGCCGCATCAGCAGTCGCACGCGCCAGCCCGCGGCGGCCAGTTGCACCACCAGTCGCCGTCCCACGAAACCGGTGGCGCCGGTGACGGCGACAATGGGGCGATCGCCCCCGGAGATGGCACTCATGCGTCGGCCAGGGCGAAATCGCGCCAGCGCCGGTGGTGCCAGCTCCACAGCTGCGGTCGCTCGAGGATCTGCCGCTCGGTCTCGCGCAGCACCTCGGCCATGTCTTCTTCCAGCGTGCCGCCGGGCATGAAGGACATCGCGGGCTGGATGGCGAACTGCCACACGGGATCGGCCGCCACCGCCACCACCGGCACGATGGGCGCGCGCGTCTGCCGCGCCAGCTGCATCACGCCACCGGGCATGGGCATCTGCTTGCCCAGAAAATTCATGGTCACACCGGTCTCGGCCTTCTTCACGCCCTGGTCCACCATGGCGAACAGCACGCGGTTGTGGCGCAGCGCATCCACCATGCGCGCATAGGCGCGGAATCCCTCGTTCGCGAGAATCCCGTCGATGCCATAACGCGGCAGTCCCTGCGCGAAGAACTGCATCGACATCATGCGCGCGTGGCGATAGACCACCGTCACCGGCACGCCGTGCGTGGCCAGCTGCGCGGCCAGCAACAGGCTGTTGCCGGAATGCGTGGCCAGCAGGATGGCACCGCGACCGTCGCGCGCCGCCTCCAGATGCTCGAGGCCCTCAACGCGACAACTGGCCTCCAGCGTCGACTGGTCGAGCTTGCGATCCACCATCGAGAGCACCTCGAGCAATGCCACGGTGTTGACGCGATAGGCCTCGCGCAGCAGCCGCTCCACCTCCGCATCGCCAGGCGGCCGGCCCAGCAGCGGGGCCAGATCGTGCAGGCAGGCGCGTCGCTCACTGCCACCGAAGCGATAGTGCAAGGCGCCGAGCACGGCGCCCACGCGGCGCGCCGCGCCGAAGCCGCCGGCACGCATCAACGCGCGCGCGCTCAGGAACAGCCAGCGGCGGCGCGCGCGCTCCCAGGTGAAACGATTGTCATCCACCGAGGGCCACGCGCCCCTGCGCCAGTGACACGGGCTCGACCACGCCTTCGGCCAGGCGATAGACGCGATCGGCCACGCGCACCATGCGTTCCTGATGGGCCACGGCGAGGATGGCCACACTCTCCTTCAGCGTGCTGACGGTGTCGACGATGGCCTCCTGCGCCTCCGGATCGAGATTGCTGGTGGCCTCGTCGAGGATCAGCAGGCGCGGCTGATGAATCAGCGCGCGCGCAATGGCCAGCCGCTGGCGCTGACCACCTGACAGGCGCGAGCCGCCCTCGCCGACGCGCGTGCGCAGACCTTCGGGCATGGCGTCGACGAATTCCAGCGCATTCGCCGCCTGCAATGCGGCGCGGATCTGCGCCTCGGGAATGGCATCTCCCAGCGTCAGATTGTGCGCGACGGATTCATCCACCATCACTGATTCCTGCGGCACATAGCCGATCTGGCGGCGCCAGTCGCGCAGGTCCAGCTCCTCCAGCGGCACATCGTCGATGAGGATGCGGCCCGTGTCGGCATGCCGCAGGCCGACGATGAGATCGAGCAGCGTGGTCTTGCCAGCGCCTGAGGGGCCGATCACCAGTGTCAGGCCGCGCGCGGGAATGGTGAGGGACTGGTCGTCGAGAATGACCTTGCTTTGGCCATGTGCGTAACGCACCCGCTCGAAGCGCAGCTCGCGGGAGAAGCGCACGGTACGCTCACCGCCCTGCGGTTCGCGCTGCTCGCGCGCCGCATCGACGGCCTGCACCATCGACCAGTAGGCGCTCTCGCGCACTACCACCTGCTGATAGGCCTTCTGCCCCTTGGACAGATAGTTCACCACGCGCGCCAGCATGAACAGCATCACGATCAGGTCGGAGAACGGCATGTGCAGCACGGTGAGGCCGAGATAGAAGCCCGCGCCGACCATGATGGCCAGCATCGGTTCCTGCATGGCGGTGAGAGCCTCCTTGCTGATCACCTGCTTGCGCAAGGCGCGTTCGAGCTGCTGGGTCTGGTCGGTGAGCAAGGCGTCGACATGATCCTCACGCGCCATGGCCTTCAGCGGCTTGGCGGCGGCGAACTGCGCGCTGATCAAGGTCAGCAGCGATTTCTGCAGCTCGGTCTGGTGTTCGCCGGCATCGCGCGAGGAATGGATCAGTGCGCGCATGGTGAGCAACAGCACGGTACCGGCCAGCATGGCGGCAATACCGGCCTGCCAGGAGATGGAGAATGCCACCGCCAGATAGACGATGGAGCTGAGCACCATGGCCGCCATTTCGGCGCCGAGCTGGAAGGCTTCGGAGGCGCGCTGCGCCTCGGTGGCCACCGCATTGGAAAGACCGCCCACGGACTGCTGCAGGTAGTGGCTCCAGCGCGCGCCCATCATGGCGCGGATCAGCGCCAGGCGCAGATCGGTGGCGATGTGCGCCACGGTGTAGCCCACCTGGCGGTTCGCGAACAGCGACATCACGCCGCGCATCGCGATCAGCACGATGGCGACGAACAGCAGGTTCAGCGCCGTGGGGGTGATGCCCAGATGCGAGACCACGTTCATCGCCACCTGCTGCGGCTTGGAGGGCGGCGCCGTCGATGCTCCACCGGCCAGCGACAACATCGACAGCAGCATCGACAGCCCCAGGCCCTCGAACAGGCTGGCGACGAACACCGATACCAGCGCCACGGTGCTGCGCCCGGGATAAGTGCGCACGAACACGCCCAGCATGCGGAATGCGCCGCGTCGATGCGGCGGCCGGACGGGACGTGAGGCACTGCCCGTCATGGCGTGAGGATGGACAGGCTCATGCCCATGGACAGCCGCAGCGGCAGTCGCGGATCCACGTCGATCGGTTCGCCGTCGAGCGAATAGCCATTGAGCCCCGTGATGGTCACGGTGCTGCATCGGCCACTGAGGAATCCCTGCAAGGTAGTCATGTTCTCGTCGTAGCGTCCGGACAGCACGCGTGGCAAATGGCGCCAGAAGCGGCGGGCTTCCACCGCCACGGCCATCACGCGCAGTGCCCCGCTGCCCCTGTTCGCGTAAGGATTGTAATGCCCGCCGGCGTGCAGCAGCGCGGAAGCCATCAGCACGCGCACCGAGGCAATCATGCGCTCGCCATTGTCGGTCACGATGTCCAGCTGCGGATAAGGCGGCAGCGGGCTGGCGCCGATGATCACCTTGAACGCCAGTTTCAGCAGGCACCAGGGATCGGCGAACAGGCCGCGATGCCACCAGCTCGTGCCGCTGGCGCGAAAATCCCGGCAGATGCGGATGCCGTAGTCGACCATGGCGCCGGCCACGACGAAGCCATGCTGCGCGGGCAGGCCCTGCTGTTCGATTCGCAGCAAAGGCTGCGACTCGACCTTCAGCGCGCGCTGCTCGCGTCGCGCGCGCAGCGCGGCACGCAGCGCGGGCAATGCGGGCGTGCCACCGAAGGCACGCGGCACGACATTGGCACGGCCTCCACCCAGCAGCAGCAATGCCGGCTGCCAGTCGCCGGCCGGCAATTCAAGCAGGAAGCGCGCGATGAGCTGGACGGTGCCATCTCCCGACAGCACCCACAGTTGCGGCAGGCGGCGCTCGCGCAGGCGTTGCAGCAGGGCAAGGATGGCCGTGGGGTCGCCGGTGATGACCACCGGCATGCGCTCCGCGCGTGCCAGGTCGGCCGCGCGCCTGGCGAGGCTGCCGTACAGAGTGCGGCAACTCAGCGGATTGATCAGCAGACAGATCTCGCCGGTGATTTCCGGCAGATCCACGCCACCCTGCGCGGGCGGCGACTTCAAGTGCGGGCGTTCCGCGTCCGCCAGACGTGGATGGCCGATTCGCCTGCAGGGGTCTGACGGGCGCCACGCCACAACTTCGCCACCGCGGCGAAATAGCTGCGGTGACTGGTGGCATGGTAAGGACAATTGGGCGGCAGGCGCTCGGTGAGGCGCTGATGGGCCTTGCCCAGATTGTGATACGGCAGGCTGGGCATCAGGTGATGCAGTGCGTGGTAGCGCAGGCCCACCGGAAACATCAGCACGGTGAGCCAGGTCTGGCCGGTGATGTTGATGGAATCACCGAACTGCTCGGCCAGCGTCATGCGCTCACCGCGGTTCGAATAGGTATGCGCGGCGAGATTGCGCACCCAGTTCAGGCCCAGGGTCAGGCCCACCACGACATAGGCTTTCAGCACATGTGTCCAGAGGATCACGCCCTTGGCCAGCAGCACGGCCAGCAGCACCAGCCAGGCCAGGCACAGCACCTCGACGATGATCAGATGGCGCTCTTCCGACTTGGGAAAGCGCTTGCGAAAGTAGGGATTGCTCACACCCGCCGAAGCCGCCGTGAGCACCCATTCGCGCAGCGGACGGATGAACCACGACACCGGACCGACGATGCTGAAACGCAGGAAGGTCAGCGCCGGCAGCACCGGCGTCTGCAGCACGTACTTGATGGTCTCGTGCGGCGGCGCCGCCGCCAGCGGCAGGTATTCGCCATCGTCCGGCGTGCCGAAGTAGCGCACGCTGTGATGTTCGACGTGATTGCGGTAGATGATCCACGGCATCAGCAGCGGAATGCCCATGGCCAGATTCCACGCCCGCGCGAACCAGCGCAGTTCACCGGCCCGGAAATGCACGATCTCGTGGATGAAGGTGCCGGCACGGAAGAACAGCACGGCGCAGGCCAGCAGCGCCACCCATGCCAGTGGCTGGGTGATCGGCGTGATGAACCAGTAGATCGCCAATGCCCAGGCAGCGCCCACGCTGAGCAGGAAATCAGTCCAGTAGATCGTGGCCGACCGGCGCTGCAGATCGGAAACGATGTCGCTGGCCTGGCGGATCCACGCAGTGGAACTCTCGCCTTGGGGCTCGGGATAGCTGGCGGCGCGGGCTTCTGGCGCCGCGCGGGCCGGGTTAACACTTGTCACAGCCGCGCAAGGATACTGGGCACCACCGGCTGCCACAAGCTCCTGGGTTGGGTCTTCAATATCATGAATTGCAAGGATATTTTCTCAGCAACCGGCCCCTTGCCCACGGCCAGCGGTACCAGCCTGCCGGACTATCGAAAACTTAACCGCCCGGACACTCGCCTGTCGTGATCGGCGGCTACTATGACGCGATGCGAAATGCGGAAACCCGTACGGATGCGGTATTCGCGGCACAGCCCGCGGCTGCGGTGCCTGCCGTCCGACGGCGTCCAGGCGGCATGCGTATCGGATTTCTCTTCAATCACGACCAGATCCATCAGGTCGCACACAGCCTGCCCATCGCGCTGGCGCTGGCGCGCGGCGGTTTCGACGGCGAGATCATCGTCGCCACCACCACCGAACGCCTCGCGCGCGAGGTGCAGCGACTGGCCGGAGGGCTGCTGGCCACCCGCATCGAGCATGTCGAACTGAAGCTCAAGCGTTCCTCGACACGACTGGCCGGCCTGCTGGGCGCCGTGGTCCCAGCCTCCAAAGTGCTGGTCTATCGCGACAATCTCGAGTTCTTTCGCAGCCTCGATGTCCTGGTGGTGGCCGAAAAGACTTCGCTGATCCTGCGCAAGGCCCACCATCTGATGCGGCCATTGCTGGTGCATACGCGCCACGGCGCCGGCGATCGCGCCATCGGCTTCGACCGGCACAGTGCCGGCTTCGATCATGTGCTGTGCTCTGGCGAAAAGATCCGTGAACGCCTGATCCGCGATGCCGGCGTGCCGGCGGGCGATATTTCCGTGGTGGGCTATCCCAAATTCGACATCGTGCAGCCCTCGGTGCGGCTGATGAGCGGCCTGCCCGACAAGCCCGTGGTGCTGTACAACCCGCATCCTTCGCCGCATCTGTCCTCGTGGTATCAACATGGCCGCGCGGTGCTCGATTTCTTCATCGACAATGACGACTACCAGCTGATCTTCGCGCCGCATGTCATGCTGTTCGAGCGCCGCTTCGTGGTCACGATCGACCGGCTGCGCATCGACCGGCCCGGCCGGCTGCACGAACGCTATCTGCGCTCGCCCAACATCCATATCGATCTGGGCAGCCGCGCTTCCACGGACATGAGCTACACCCTGTCCGCGGATATTTACCTCGGTGATGCCAGCAGCCAGGTGTATGAGTTCCTGTACCGTCCGCGCCCCTGCCTGTTCCTGAATTCGCATGCACATTCATGGCAGGGCAATCCGAATTTCGAGCACTGGAATGCCGGGCCGGTCATCGAGCGGCCGGATCAGCTCGCCGCGGGTCTGCGCCAGGCGCGCGCCAGCCACGCCGATACCTATCTGCCCGTCCAGCAGCAGATGCGCGCGCGCAGTTTCGATGTCAGCGATCGCCCGTCGAGCCAGCGCGCCGCGGATGCCTTGCTGCGATTCATGGATCGCAAGGGCCTGAGCCTCACGCGCCGAAGCCGCGCGGCGGCCTAGGCTGCCGCACCAGTACACTCCAGCGCCATGCGCGTTGCCTACATCATCAATTCCGTCGAGGGCGGCGGCGCGGCCTCGCCTGTGCCGGCGGTGACGCGCGTGCTGCGCGATCTGGGTGCCGAGGTGCGCGTGTTTGCGCTGAACCGGCGTGATGGCCGCGCACTGCCGGCCATGGAAGCCGCCGGACTGAGCCCGCTGGTGCGCCCCGGAGGCAGACACGACCACGTGGCCGCGCTGCGCTGGCTGGCGCAGGAAACACAGGCCTGGGGCGCCACGCATCTATGGACGTCACTGACCCGCGCCACCTTGCTGGGCCTGCTGCTCGGCACTCGCCGCGGCCTGCCGGTCTTCTGCTGGCAGCATGCCGCGTACCTCAAGACCGGCAATCGCCTGTTGCTGCGTGCCATGCAGTCGCGCGCACGGCTGTGGCTGGCGGATTCGGACTGCGTGGCGGCGCTGACGACGCAGCGCCTCGGTGTGGAACGCGCGCGGCTGCTGACGTGGCCGATTTTTGCCGCGGACCCGTCAGTGCCTGTGGCGCGAGCCTGGCAACCCGGCGAAACATTGCGCCTGGGCAGCCTGGGACGCTTGCACCCCGTGAAGGGCTACGACGTGCTGATCGCGGCACTGGCACTGCTGCGCCAGCGCGGGTTTCGCACGCCGGTGCCTTACCACATCGCCATCGCGGGCGAAGGCGCGCAGCGCGCAGCGTTGCAGAAGCAGATAAGCGCGGCCGGCGTCGATGTGGTGCTGTCGGGTTTCGCGGAGCGGCCGCAGCCGTTTCTCGCCGGACTGCATCTATACCTGCAGCCCTCGCGCTCGGAGGGCTTCTGCATCGCCGCGCATGAGGCCATGGTGGCGGGTCTGCCGGTGCTGGCCTGCGCGGTGGGCGAAATGCCGCACACGCTGGTTGACGACGTGACTGGCCGCGTGGTCCCGCCGGATGATCCTGCCGCCCTCGCCGATGCCCTGCAGGCGCTGCTGTCGCGCCCGGAACGTTTGCATGAGATGGGCGTGGCCGCGCGCGCGCGCGTACTGCAACGCTGCTCGCCGCAACGCTTCGCCGCGGCGGGCGCGGAATTATTCAGGCGGATGCGCGCAGCCAGCGCTGCAGATCCAGCCACCAGCCCCGCCCGCTGCGATCCACACGTTTGACGTCGAACAGCGTCCATGCGCCACAGGCGGACAGCGTGTGCATGCCATCGCGGTAGATGCCCGCGCTGGCGGGCAGCGGCAGGGCCGCGCCCACGGACGACTCAAATCTGCGCTCGTCCAGACGTTCGATCCACAGGGGCCGGATGGCGCCGCCATAGGTACGGCTGCAGTCCTGCACCGGCAACAGGATGCGGCCGTTGATCAGCACGGCGCGACCGCCCGGTCGCGACGAGCGGATATCCACCCGCACCGGATTGAGCGGGTGCGCATGCCAGGGCCCCGCGAGGCGCTGCGCCCAGGCCACATGCAGATGCGAGAAGCGCGTGAGTTTCGTATCCGCAGGCGAATAGAACATCCACCAGCGACCGTCATGCCATAGCGGCGTGGCGTCCACCGGCACGCGATCCAGCTGTATCTGCAGTTCCGCGTTCCAGTGCTCCAGTGCCGCATCGGCGCGATACAGCGTCAGGCGCCGGGCATGATGGGACTCCGGCAACATCCATACGGCGCCCTCGCCTTCGAACACCAGCGGATAGGACAGATGCCAGGGCTCATGCAGCGCGGTACGGGTTTCGAGCAGCCGACCGCTGTGATCCAGCGTCAGCCGCTCGATGACGCCATGGCGCGTGCGGTAGTCGAAGCGCTCGACGAACACCTGCAGCAGCGATCCCGCCTGCCAACCGAAAGGATCGGCGAGAAACTGGCCGGCCGGTTGTTCGGGCAGCCAGTGCACGGCCGACTGCCCATCTGTGTTCAGCAAATGCTCGAGCGGCTGCGCGATGACGCCGCATCGCCAGATGTCCATGCGCCGGGGCATTGTCTTATGGGTTGGAAAAGTGGCGGAGAGGGTGGGATTCGAACCCACGGTAGGCTTGCACCTACGCCTGATTTCGAGTCAGGTACATTCGACCACTCTGCCACCTCTCCGCGGCCATCTGACCCTGTAAGGGGGTCTTGAGGGGGCGGTATTCTAGACGCACATGGAACCCGAACGCATCGTCTTTCCCGCCGACTATCCCATCAAGGTCGTGGCCCGGGCCTCGGCAGACGTGCGCGCGCGCCTGGATGCCGTGTTCGCCAGGCATTTCGGGGAGTTCGAACCCGCCCGCGTCACGGAACGCGCCTCCGCGCAGAGCAATTTCGTGGCATTGACTTATCTGATGCGGGTGCAGGCCGAGGCCCAGCTGGGCGCGCTGCACAGCGAGCTGCGCGCGGAAGACGGCGTCATGCTGGTGCTGTGACCTGCATCACCAGCCATTCGGCCAGCCGTTCCCCCACCTCATCCACATTCCCCGGCACGCCCAGATCGGCCAGCTGCGTCACCTGCATGCCGGCCATGCCGCAGGGATTGATGCGCGCGAAAGGCGAAAGATCCATGTCCACATTCAGCGCCAGACCGTGGTAGCTCGCGCCGCGCCGGATGCGCATGCCCACGCTGGCCAGCTTGCGACCTCCCACGTAGACGCCAGGCGCATCGCGCCGGCCCTCGGCGTGCACGCCATGCGCCCCGACCAGCTCGATCACCGCCTGTTCCAGCCGCATCACCAGATCGCGCACGCCCAGGCCATTGCGCCGCAGATCGAGCAGTGCATACAACACCAGCTGGCCGGGACCGTGATAAGTCACCTGCCCGCCGCGATCGGTCCGCACCACGGGAATATCACCGGCGGCGAGTACGTGTGAGGGATCGGCCGCCATCCCCAGCGTGAACACCGGCGGATGCTGCAACAGCCACAGCTCGTCGTCGACATCAGCGCCGCGCGTGTCGGTAAAGCGCTGCATGGCCTGCCAGGTCGGCAGATAGTCCACGCGTCCGAGTCGCCGGACGATCACCTGCCCGCCGGCAATCCGACGTTGTTGCCGGCCAGTGCCTGCTCGGCGCGATAACTCGAGCGCACCAGCGGCCCGGACACGCATTCGCGAAACCCGCGCGCGAGCCCGGCTTCGCGATAGATCGCGAACTGCTCCGGCGTGACGTAGCGGATCACCGGCAGATGATTCACGGTGGGACGCAGGTACTGGCCCAGGGTCAGGATGTCCACGTTGGCGGCGCGCAGGTCGTCCATGGCGGCGAATATTTCCTGGTCGGTCTCGCCCAGGCCCAGCAGCAGGCTGGTCTTGGTCAGCACCTCCGGTCGATGCCGCTTGGCATGCGCCAGCACGGCCAGCGTCTGCTCATAGCCGGCGCGCGGATCGCGCACCGGATGCGTGAGGCGGCGCACCGTCTCGACATTCTGCGCAAACACCTGCAGTCCCGAATCGACCACGGTTTCCACATCGCGCATCGCGCCCTGGAAATCCGGCGTCAACGCCTCCACCGCGGTATCCGGACAAAGCGCGCGGATGGCCTGTACGCAGGCCGCGAAGTGCGCGGCACCGCCGTCGGCCAGATCGTCGCGATTCACGCTGGTGAGCACGATGTATGAAAGACCCATCAGCGCCACGCTCTCGGCCACGTTGCGCGGCTCATCGGCATCGAGCCAGCCGCGGGGATTGCCGGTGTCCACCGAACAGAAACGGCAGGCGCGTGTGCACACCGCGCCCATCAGCATGATGGTGGCCGTGCCGGCGTTCCAGCATTCGCCGATGTTCGGGCACTTGGCCTCTTCGCACACCGTGGCCAGTTTGTGTTCGTGCACATTGCGGCGGATGGCGACATAGCGCTCGCCGCCACCGGGCAGTGCTTTCAGCCAGCGCGGCTTGCCGGTCAGTGACACGGGCGCTGCGGCATGCTCGGGCTGCTCTTCACCGCGTGGCAGCTGACTGTCGCCGCGCGGCTTCTGGCCATCACGGATCGCCGTGAACCCCTGCGCCGTGGTGTATTTCTCGCCACTGCGCGCGGTGGTGCCGAAGGGCGCGGCGGGCTCGACCACGACGCTGATGCCTTTCAGTTCGGACATGGACTCATCCTCCCACGCGTCGCAGACGCGCGTCGAGCTGGGCCAGCCGCTGGGGCGTGCCCACATCGATCCACAGGCCATCATGGCGCTGGCCGCCCAGTTTTCCCGCCTCGAGCGCCTTCATCAGCCAGGGCAGCAGCGGGAAGCGTCCCGGCTCGGCGGCAGCCAGCAATTCAGGCCGCAGCAATGCGATACCCGAATAGGTCAGGCGCTGATCGCCAACCTGCCTGACCCGTGCGCCGTCGAGCCAGAAATCGCCGCGCGGATGATGCTCGGGATTGGGCACCAGCACCAGCTGCGCCAGATCATCGGCCGCCAGGCGCAGCGCGGCGAAATCCACATCGGTGTACACATCGCCATTGACCAGCAGAAACGGCCCGTCACCCAGCAGCGGCAATGCCTGACGGATGCCTCCGCCGGTTTCGAGCGCGGGCCAGGGTTCGCGGCTGTAGAGGATGCGCACACCGTGCTGCGATCCATCGCCCAGCGCGGCGGCAATCGTCTCGCCCAGCCACGACAGATTGATCACCACATCGTGGATGCCGGCCTGCGACAGCCGTTGCAGATGCCATGCAATCAGCGGCCGCCCGGCGACTTCGAGCAGCGGTTTCGGTGTGTGATCGGTCAGGGGCCGCATGCGCTCGCCGCGGCCCGCCGCCAGCAGCATGGCCTTCATGCGCGCTTCGCCACGGCCCGCTCATTGGCCGCGGCGAGGCCGGGCGTAAGGCATTCTTCGACCACGCGCCGGAAGTCCGCCAGCTCCGGATACAGCGCCGCCACCTCGCGCACATACTGCAAGGTGCGTGGCAGATCGGCCAGATAGCCGCTCTTGCCGTCTCGCCAGAACAGCCGCGCGAAAATGCCCAGCACCTTGATGTGCCGCTGCAATCCGATCAGATCGAACCAGCGCAGGAATTGCCCTGCCGACGTGCCGCTGATGGCCTGGCCCGCGGCGCCGCCCTTTCGCAGGCGCTCGCGGTAGTTTTCGACCCAGGCCACGACGCGCGCACGCGGCCAGTCGACGTAACAATCCTTGAGAATGGAAGCCAGGTCGTAACCCACCGGCCCGCGCAGCGCATCCTGGAAATCGATCACGCCAGGCGAGCGGCGCGACGTGACCATCAGGTTGCGCGAGTGATAATCGCGATGCACGAACACCTGCGGCTGCGCCAGCGCCTCGCCTGCCAGCCATTCGAAGGTGTGCTGCAGTACCTGCATCTGCCCGGCATCGAGTTCGATCGCCAGGTGGCGGTCGCAGTACCAGTCCGGCAGCAACTGCATCTCACGCAGCAGCACGGCACGATCGTAAGGCGGCAACTGGCGCGACGCGGCATCGCCGGCGAGCTGCAAGCCGGCCAATGCATCGAGCGCGTCGGCATACAGCGACGAGGCATCGTCGCCCTCGCCCAGCGCGGTGAGCATGTGGCGCGATCCCAGATCCTCGAGCAGCGCGAGTCCCCGCGGCAGATCGTGCGCATGCACATGCGGCACATGCACGGCGCATTGTTCCAGCAGTCCGGACACGCGCAGATAGGCCGAAAGGTCTTCCTTGTCGGGTGGCGCGTCCATCACCACGAAGGTTTCGCCGGCTACATTCCAGGCACGGAAGTAACGGCGGAAACTGGCATCGGCGGAGGCGGGCTCGAGCTTCTGGATCGACATCCCCAGATCCTTGGTGAGCCAGAGACGCAGGGTGTCGAGACGGGGATCGGACATGAAAAATGAAGCAGATTTAAGGGCGAACGCTATTGAGCGGTGCACATTATAATGCGGCGCTTCATGCGCATGTTCCGCTTCCCGCTGTTACTGCTCGCCGCGCTGTGCACAGGCATGGCGTCCGGGGCGCCGGCGGCCGAGCCCGCCGAATACTACATTGTGCCGCCGCGCTGTCCGGACGACGCCATGGCATTGCATACGGCCAACGCGCTCGATCCGGCCGTTTCCGCTGACGATCCGATCCAGATCACGACCCAGCCGGGCGAGAACGCGGTCCAGATCGACAAGGACGGCAACATGCAGATCAGCGGCCGGGTCGAGATCCGGCAGGGACAGCGGCAGTTTTCCGCCGCCAATGTGAAGTACGACCGGGCCGAAGACCACTTCGATATCGACGGAAACGTCGAATACCGCGATCCGCAAATGGTGGTGCGCGGCAACGCCGGTTCGCTGTCCCGCGAGCAAGCCGCGTTCAAGGGCGCGCAATTCGAGCTGCCGCAACGCAGTGCGCGCGGCGCGGCCCAATCGCTGTCGCTGACCCGCGATGGCATCCTGAAACTGGATGGCGTGCGCTACACCACCTGTCCACCCGACAGTCCCGACTGGCAGATCAAGGCGGACCGCGTTTCCATCGACACCGCGCGCAGCATGGGCACGGCGCGGGATGCGCGGGTGGAATTCCTGGGCGTGCCCATCCTGCGCCTGCCGGTCATCTCCTTCCCCGTCGGCAATGCGCGCAAGAGCGGTGTGCTGTTCCCCAGCCTGGGCAGCACCACGCGCAGCGGCGCGCAACTGTCGGTGCCGTATTACTTCAATCTGGCGCCGAACCAGGATCTGACGCTCACCCCCACCTGGTACAGCCGCCGTGGCATCGATATAGGAGGCCAGTACCGCTACCTCACGCGCAGCAGCCATGGTGAGATCTCCGGCAACCTGCTGCCCAGCGACAAGCGCGCCGATCGCTCGCGCAACCGCCTGCAGCTCGACAACGTCACCGAACTGCCCCGCGGCTGGCGGCTCACCCTGGATGCCGAGAACGTCAGCGACGCGCAGTATTTCGAGGATTTCTACCAGGGCGCGGATGGCTCGAGCGTGGCCTTCCTGCCGCGCCGCCTGCAGCTGTCGTTTCGCGGCGATCATCTGGATGCCGGTCTGCTGATGCGCAATTTCCAGACGCTCGACCTGGCGCTGCCGCAAACCGACCGTCCCTACACCGAAGTGCCGCGCATGTATGCGCGCGGCAACTGGCAGATGGATCTGCCCGCCCTGCCCCTGCTGTATGGCTTCGACAGCGAGGCCGCGGCGTTTCGCCGCAGTGAAGGCGTGGAAGGCTGGCGTGTCGATGCGGCGCCCCAATTGGCGTTGAACTACGTAGATGCCGGCTATTTCGTGCGTCCGGCGCTGGCAGTGGAAGGCACGTGGTACAAATTGCGCGACACCGCGCCGGGCGTGGATGACTCACCCGATCGTGTACTGCCCATCGCGAGCTTCGATGCGGGCATGCAGTTCGAACGCGAGAGCGGCCGGAATGGCCAGCGTCGCATCACGCTGGAACCCCGGCTGATGTACCTGTATGTGCCCTACCGCGACCAGGCCGATCTGCCCGTGTTCGACACCGCCGAGCCCGACCTGAACTGGATCGAACTGTTCCGCACCAATCGCTATGCCGGTATCGATCGCATCAGCGATGCCAACCAGCTTTCCGCCGGCGTCACCACGCAGCTGTACAGCAGCGCCAGCGGCACGCGGTTTCTGTCCACCACGCTCGGTCAGACTTTCTACTTCAGCTCGCCGCGGGTCACCCTGCCGGACGAACCGTCCATCGAGCGCCATGCCTCCGACCTGATCGCCCAGGTTGAATTGCAGGCCTTTCGCAACTGGAATGTCAGCCTGGGCATGCAATGGGACCACGAGGAGACCCAGGCACGCCGCGCCGAGGCGCATGTGCGCTACCAGCCCGCGCCGCAGAGCGTGGTGAACCTGGGCTATCGCTTCCAGCGCGACCGCATGGAACAAGCCGATCTGTCGGCGGCCTGGCCCATCAGCGATCACTGGCGCCTGTACGGCCGCACGCTGTATTCGCTGCGCGACGACCAGTTCATCGAGCGCTTCGCGGGCTTCGAATACGACAGTTGCTGCTGGCGCGTGCGGGCCGTGGCCCGGGATTACGTCAGCCGCCGCTCCGGCGACCGCGACCGCAGCATCTACCTGCAGCTGGAACTCAAGGGGCTTTCCAGTGTCGGACAGGCAGCGGACGCTTTCCTGGAAAGGGCCATTCGCGGATACTCTGCCAGCTCGCGTCCCCGCTGACGCCCTCCTGCAAATGTTGAAGGAATTCTCCATGATTCGCCCTCTCCGGGCCGGCCTGGCCGGTCTGGCACTGCTGCTGGCCGGCATCGCCGCCACAGCCGCCGACGCACCGCCCAAGGCAGACACCGCATCCAAGGCAGAGGTCGCAACCAAGGCCGATGCCGCAAAGACTGACGCACCCGCCAAGACCGAGCCGGTCAAGACCGGCAAGCTGCTCGATCGCGTGGTGGCCATCGTCAACGATGGCGTGGTGTCGCAGAGCGATCTGGACGAACAGACCGCGTTGATCGCCGACCGCCTGAAAGAACAGAAGACGCCGCTTCCGCCGGATGACGTACTGCGCAAGCAGGTGCTCGAAAGGTTGATCATGCAGGAGATCGAGCTGCAGCGCGCCGAACGCATCGGCCTGAAGATCACTGACGAACAGCTCAACGCGCAGCTCGCCGACATGGCCCAGGCCAATGGCATCGCGCTGTCGCAGCTACCCACGGAGCTGGCCAAGCAGGGCGTGGACTACACCGGCTTTCGCGACAACCTGCGCCGGGAGATGACGACGCAGGCCCTGCGGCAAAAGGATGTGCTGAGCAAGATCCAGCCCACACCCCGCGAATTCGATCAGTTCGTAGCGCGGCTGAAGAAGCTGCCTTCCGAAACCGACGAGTACAGCGTGTCACACATCCTGATCGCCATCCCGCAGGACGCGACGCAAGCCAAGGTCGATGAACTGGGCAAGCTGGCGCAGGACATCTACGATCGCTCGAAGACCGAGGATTTCGGCCGCCTGGCGGTGGCCTACTCCAACAGCCAGACCGCCCTGAAAGGCGGCGAGCTGGGCTGGCGCAAGGGCCCGGAACTGCCCACTGCGCTGGCGGAAATCGTCGCCGGCATGAAGGTCGGCGACGTCAGCAAACCCATCGCAACGCCGAATGGTTTTCATCTGTTCAAGCTCAATGACATCCGCAGCACCGAGGGCAGCCGCATCGAGGATCAAGTGCACGCGCGGCACATCCTGATCCGGCCGAATGCGCTGCAGGACGACGCCACGGTAAAACAGAAGCTGGAGGGCATCCGCGAAAAGGTGCTCAAAGGCGAGGACTTCGCCGCCTTCGCCTCCAGCATGTCCGAAGACTCCGGCTCTGCCGTCAATGGCGGCGATCTGGGCTGGACCGGGCCGGGTTCGTTCGTGCCCGAATTCGAAAGCACCATGGCCGGCCTCAAAGACAACGAGATCAGCGAGCCCTTCCGCACGCAGTTCGGCTGGCACATCGTGCAGGTGCTGGGCCGGCGGCAGTTCGACACCACCGAGGAATCCCTGCGCCAGCGGGCCTTCCGGCAACTGCGCGAGAGCAAGGCCGATGAAGAAACCGAGCTGTGGCTGCGGCGGCTGCGGGATGAGGCCTTCGTCGACACGAATATCTGAATCCCGCGATGCGCGCGCGTCCGCGGCTGGTGCTGACCGCAGGCGAGCCCGCCGGCATCGGCCCGGATCTGTGCGTGATGATGGCCGCGCGGCTGCAGGCCACGCCCGAGGACTTCGATCTGGTGTGCCTGGCCGATGAGAGCCTGCTGCGCGAGCGCGCCGCGCGACTTCATCTCGCACTGAAAGACTCGCCGCGGTTTTCCATCCGCCATCAGCCGCTGCCCGCACCGGTGACAGCGGGACAACTCGATCCCCGCAACGCGCGCTGGGTATTGGGCCTGCTGGATGCGGCCTTGCTGGGTTGTCGCAACGGCGACTATGACGCCATGGTCACCGCGCCCGTGCAGAAGAGCGTCATCAATGAGGCGGGCATTGGCTTCACGGGTCATACGGAGTACCTGGCCGAGCGCTGCGGCGTGTCGCGGCCCGTGATGCTGCTGGCCGCCGGCTCGCTGCGGGTGGCGCTGGCCACCACCCATCTGCCGCTCACCGCGGTGAGCAGCGCCATCACCGGGGCGGCGCTGGACGAGATCCTGCAGATCATTCACGTGGACCTCGGGCACAAATGGGGCATCGCCGCGCCGCGCATCGGCGTGTGCGGCCTGAATCCGCATGCGGGCGAGGCCGGTCATCTGGGGCGCGAGGAAATCGACGTCATCGCGCCCGCCATCGCGCGCGCCGCCGCACGCGGCATCCGCGCCACCGGCCCATGGCCGGCGGACACGATTTTCACGCCACGACAGCTGACGCAGTTCGACGTGGTGCTGGCCATGTACCACGACCAGGGCCTGCCGGTGCTCAAGCACGCGGGCTTCGGCGAAGCCGTGAATGTCACGCTGGGGCTGCCGATTGTGCGCACTTCGGTGGACCACGGCACGGCTCTGGACCTGGCCGGCACCGGCCGCGCGCAGGTCGGCAGCCTGCACGCGGCCATCACGCTGGCGGCCGAACTGGCGCGTGGCCGCGCGGCGCGCACGTGATCCGCGCGCGCAAGCGCTTCGGCCAGCACTTCCTGCACGATCGCACCGTACTGCAGCGAATCGCGCAGGCCGTCAACCCGCAGCCCGGCGAACATCTGGTGGAGATCGGTCCCGGGCGTGGCGCCCTGACGGCGCTGCTGCTGGAGCGCGCCGCGCAACTGGATGCCATCGAAATCGATCGCGACCTGGCGGCCGAACTGCGGCAGCGCTGGCCCGCCCTGGCCCTGCACGAAGCCAATGCGCTGGATTTCGACTTCGCGGCGCTGGCGCGCGAACGCGGCGGGCGGCTGCGCGTCGTCGGCAACCTGCCCTACAACATCTCCACGCCACTGCTCTTCCATCTGCTGAAAAGTGTCGATCACATTGCCGATCTGCACGTGATGCTGCAGAAGGAAGTGATCGATCGCATGGCGGCCACGCCGGGCAGCGAACACTACGGCCGGCTGACTGTCATGCTGGCGCCGTGGCTTGCCGTGCACTGGCTGTTCGATGTCGGACCGGGCGCCTTTCAGCCACCGCCACGCGTCTGGTCGGCGGTGGCGCGGCTCACCGTCCTGCGCGAACCACGCTTTGATGTGCCGCCGGAATTCGCGCGCGTGGTGGCCGCCGCCTTCTCCCAGCGGCGCAAGACCTTGCGCAACAGTCTGCGTACGATTTTGCCTGACGATGCGTGGGAAGCCGCCGACATCGACCCCGGTGCCAGGGCGGAAGTACTGGCGCCGCATCAGTTCGCCGCCCTGGCAGCGCTTGCGCGTCCCGCCGGGCTATGATCATCTTTGCGGCATGATCTACCGGAACATTCTGGCTGTGGTGGGACTTGGCGAGGACAGCGCGCGGGTCGCGGCGCGGGCGCGCGACTTCATCGCCGGCACCACCGGCGCGCAACTCACGCTGCTGCATGTGGTGGAGTTCGTACCGGTCGAACCCCTCAGCGATTCGCTGCTGCCCGCCGTGCAGATCGAAGCCGAACTGGTCGAACGTTCGCGCACGCGGCTGCGCGACATGGCCGGTGAGCTGGGCCCGGCGGTGCGATGGGAAGTGGCCTCGGGCAATGTGAAGACCGAGATCACGCGGTTCGCGCGCGACGGCGGCTTCGACCTGATCGTCATCGGCAGCCATGAACGGCATGGTCTGTCGATCCTGGTGAACCTCACCGAAGATACGGTGCTGCACGCCGCGCCCTGCGATGTGCTGGCCGTGCGGCTGCCAGGCCGGCCGACGCCATGAGCCATCGCATCCGCGTCGAGGTCGAAACCAACTACCTGCCGGACCAGTCCGATCCGGGCGGCAAGCGCTACGTCTTCGCCTATACCATCACCATTCGCAACGATGGCGACGAGCCGGCGAAGCTGCTGCGCCGGCACTGGCTGATCACCGACGCCGACGGCAAGGTGCAGGAAGTGCATGGCGATGGAGTGGTCGGCGAACAGCCGCATCTGAAACCCGGCCAGGGATTCCGTTACTCCAGCGGGGCCATTCTTGAAACGCCGGTGGGATCCATGCAGGGCAGCTATTCCATGCTCAGCGATGACGGCGCGCAGTTCGATGCGGCCATCGCGCCATTCCGGCTGGCCATGCCCGGCATCCTGCATTAGCGCCCGCCGAGCGGAGTCGCAGCGTTGCCCCGCTACGCCATCGGCGATATCCAGGGTTGCTTCCAGCCGCTGCAGGCGCTGCTGAAGCGACTGCGCTTCGCCGCCGATCGGGATCAGCTGTTGCTGGTCGGCGATCTGGTGAATCGTGGCCCCGACTCGCTGCAGGTGCTGCGCCATGTGCGTTCGCTGGCGGGCAATGCCCTGAGTGTGCTGGGCAACCACGACCTGCATCTGCTGGCCCATCACTTCGATCCGCAACGCCCGCTGCGCAAGGACGACACGCTGCAGCAGGTGCTGCAGGCCAGCGACCGCGAGCCGCTGATGCAGTGGCTGCTGGAACGGCCGCTGCTGATCCACGATGCCGCGCACCGGGATCTGCTGCTGCATGCCGGATTGATACCGCAGTGGACGGTGCAGCAGGCGGTTACGCAGGCTGCCGAGGCCGAGCGCGCCCTGCGCGCGGCGCCGGAGAAATTCCTCGCGGCCATGTATGGCAACAAACCCGATCGCTGGCGCGATGACCTGGACGCGGCGGATCGCCATCGCTTCACCATCAACGTGCTCACACGGTTGCGCTACTGCAGCGCCGATGGCCGGGTCAATCTCAAGCTGAAAGACGCACCGGCAGACGTCGCGCCACCGTGGCGCCCATGGTTCGAGCATGCGCAACGCCGTGCCACCGGCGTGCGCGTCGTGTGCGGCCACTGGTCCACGCTGGGGCTGCTGCGGCGCCCCGATGTGCTGGCACTGGACACCGGCTGCGTCTGGGGCGGCGCATTGACCGCGGTGAATCTCGACGATCCCGAGGCGCCCGCGGTGCAGGAGCATTGCGCCGCCTGCCAGACACCGGGCGACTGAACAAGCCGTAATCCGCGCGCAGCTGCGGCGCGCTATCATTCCGCCCCCGCAACCCACACGGTGAATCATGAACATTTCGATGCACAACGCCTCGGTCGGCGTCTATCTCAAGATCCTGGGCAATCTGAACAACATTCTGGACAAGGCCGAAAAGTGGGTGGCTGAACGCAAGATCGAACCCGGCGCCATCCTGCAGGCGCGCCTGGCGCCCGACATGTTCACCTTCACGCGCCAGATCCAGATCGCCACCGACATGGCCAAGGGCACCGTCGCGCGGCTGGCCGGCCAGGAAGCGCCGCGCTACGAGGACACGGAAGCCAGCTTCGCGGAACTGAAGGCACGCGTCGCCAAGACGATCGCCTACCTGCAGAGCCTCGATGCGGCGAGCTTCAACGGCAGTGAATCGCGCGCCATCACGCTGAAGCTGGGTCCGCCGGGCGCGCAGCGGGAAATGAACTTCCAGGGACTGGACTACCTGCAGGGCTTTGGCACGCCGAACGTGTACTTCCACTACTCGATGGTCTATGCGCTGCTGCGCCACAATGGCCTGGCGCTGGGCAAACCCGACTACATCGGCTGATCGACGCCGCGTTTGTCACCAACGCAGCAGGCGCGCTCCGCAAAGCGCGCCTGCCAGCGTGACGATGGCAGCCGCCAGCACGTACCAGATCCCAACGAACAGCGGGCTGTCGTCAGGGCAATGCAGTGCGTAGAGCGTGCCGGCGAGCCCCGAACACATCAGCCCCGCCGCGGCGCCAGCCAGCGCCGGACGCGCTGGCGCGGCACGCCGCAGCATCCACAACGTCGCCACCAGCGGTGCCAGCGCCAGTGCCGGAATGAGGCGCAGGCACCAGGTTGAATTGGTGCCGTGGGCCACGGACCACCACTGCCCGCGCGGCACGATGAACAGCTCCAGGATCACGCCAACCAGCAGCGCGCAGGGAACCACCCACAGCACAGCGGGCCAGATACCGGGATGATCCACCGGACGCGACAGCCGCAGCACCAGCCCTGTCGCGGCAAACCACAGCGCGATATTCAGCAGCAATTTCACATCGAAGCGCGGCGTATGCAATGCGGCGGCCAGATCGGGGCGCAAGCCGATCCACCACAGCATCACGATGGCCGAAACAACACCTGCCGGCACCAGGGCGCGCAGCAATGTGCTGCCGGGCGCCGCATGGCGAGTGGTGTCGCGGGCCAGCAGATCCACCAGTTCACCGGTCTTCATTGGCCACCATCCCGCCAGCGCGCAGCCAGCGTTTTCAGGCTGCGATGCAGGGCGACTCGCAGCGCCCCCTCGCTCATGCCCACCTTCTGCGCGGCGGTGCGCGAGGAATGTCCTTCGATGGACACCAGCTGCACGATACGACGCGCGCGTTCATCCAGCGCGCCCAGCACACGTTCCAGATCCTGCCCCGTGCCTTCCTCCGCCGCGTCACGAACCGTCAGGTCCGCATCGTCGGCCTCATCCAGCGGCGACTCGCAGCGGCGACCGCGCCGGCGCAGCACGTCGATGGTCTTGTTGCGGCTGATGGCGGCAACCCAGGGCGACACGGGCTCGCCCGAGCGCCACGTGTGGCGCTTCAGATGTATGGCCAGCAGCGTTTCCTGCACGATGTCTTCAACCTCCAGATCGCCCTGCCCCATGCGTGCCACGCGGTAGCGCACCGTCCGCCGCAGATGCTCGGCCAGGGATTCCAGTAATTGCCGATAGGCAGGCTCATCTCCCGCCGTCGCGGCCCGCATCCAGGCCACCCATTGCAATTCCCGCTCCGCGTGCTCCACATTGCCTCGGCTGTTGTTCTATTCGTCCACCGGCGTAGATTCGTTACAGGCCAGCGGGCCGGCCCCAGGCGCAATGTTGCCATGAGTGGCCGCTGTAACGAATGGCCTGGCGCGTTCGTAATGATTCACGTAGGCCGACAGGCCAGGGTTTTTCAACAAGGAGATTTCCATGAGTCATTCGAATCGTGTGGCGCTGCTGGGCTCACTGGCGGGGCTGATTGCCGTGGCCACCGCCACTCAGGCTGTCGCCGCCGATGCCGCCGTCGCGGCCGACAAGGAAAAGTGCTACGGCGTGGCATTGAAAGGCAAGAACGACTGCGCGGCCGGCCCGGGCACCACCTGTGCGGGCACATCGAAGATGGATTACCAGGGCAACTCGTGGAAGCTGGTGCCCAAGGGCACCTGCGCGACGATGAAGGTGCCCGGCAACCGCACTGGCTCGCTGATGGCACTGGATCGCGATCGCCCCAAGGCCTAATCGCGGTACGGAACGGCCGATGCACGCGGCGGTGAACAGCTGCTCCCCAGCGCCGCCGCGTGCGGGCTCGATGCCGGCGCTGCCCGTGGGCGCCGGTGTCAGTCTCAAGTCCGCTCACTATCGTGATGCACTGGCTGCGGATCGCCGCCCGGCGTTTCTGGAAGTACACGCCGAGAACTATCTGCATGCAGGGGGACCGGCGCACCGCTATCTCGAGGCCATTCGCGCGCAGTATCGTCTTTCCATTCACGGCGTAGGCCTGTCGCTGGGCGGACCGAACCCGCCGCGCGCGCAGGAATTGCGGGCGCGCCGTGAACTGATCGAGCGCTACCAGCCGGATGAATTTTCCGAACATCTGGCCTGGTCCGGCCTGGACGGCAGCTACTTCAACGATCTGCTGCCCCTGGCCTATACGGATGAATCGCTGCAACGTGTTTGCGCGCATGTGCAGCTCACCCAGCAAGCACTGGGGCGACGCATCCTTCTGGAGAATCCCGCCACCTACCTGGGATTCGCAACCAGCAACTGGAGCGAACCGCAATTCCTGGCCGAGGTGGTGCGGCGCACCGGCTGCGGCCTGCTGCTGGACCTCAACAACATCGTGGTCAGCGTGGCCAATCACGGCGGCGATGCACTGGCCTATCTCGACGCGCTGCCGCTGGGGCAGGTGCGTGAAATTCATCTGGCGGGGCATGCCACGCATCGCGATGCGGCCGGCGGCAAAGTGCTGATCGACGCGCATGATCGCTCCGTGCAGCCGGTCACCTGGGCGCTGTATGAAACCGTCCTGCGGAAAATGGCGCCTGCTCCCACCCTGATCGAATGGGATGCGGACCTTCCGCAGTGGCCCACCCTGTTGCGGCAGGCAGAACTTGCCGAACAGATCATGCGCGATATCGAAACCTGTGGCGCATCGCATGCCGCACGCTGACTACCAGGCCTTCGCGCGGGCGCTGTGCGATCCGGCATTCCCGCCACCGGCCGGACTGCAGGTCGCGGCAGCCGATGTCGGCGAACGGTTCGCGATCTATCGCAACAATGTGCATGTCAGTCTCATGGATGCATTGGGCGACCGGTATCCGGTGGCTCAGCGGATGGTCGGCGAAGAGTTCTTCCGCGCGATGGCCCGCGGCTATGTGCTGAAGCACAAACCAGATACTCCGGTGCTCGCGTACTACGGCGACCGCTTTCCGGAATTCATCGAGCACTACCCGCCTGCCATGCCGCTGCCCTTCCTTGGCGATCTGGCGCGGCTGGAGCGCGACTGGTCGCGGGCGTGGGCGGCCGCGGATGAACCAGTGCTGGCATACGGCGATCTTGCGAAATTCAGCGCGACGGAACTGGCTGCCGCCCGTATCCGGCCGCATGCCGCCGCGCATCTGATCCGCTCGTCCTGGCCGGTGGCCGATCTGTGGCAGGCGCATCAGCAGGCCGCACCGGACCTGTCATCCCTGCAGTGGCGGGCGCAGGACGTGCTGGTCACGCGGCCCGAGGCTGACATTCAACTGCATCTTCTGGACGCAGGCGCCGCGGCAGTCGCGCAGGCGCTGATCGATGGTCGCGCCATCGACGAGGCCGCCGCGCAGGCCATGGATACCGACATGGGCGCCGTCCTGGGACTGCTCATCAATTGTGGAATGATCGCGGAGGTACGGTCGACATGAAGTTTTCCCGGCTCGATTTCGCCAGATGCGCGCAGCGTCTCGCGCCGCTGGCGCAGCTCGCGCTGCGCCTTGCACTCGCGGTGCCTTTCTTTCGCTCGGGACTCACCAAGTGGGAAAGCTTCGGTCATCTCTCGGACAGCGCCGTGTATCTGTTCCGTGAGGAGTTCCGGCTGCACCTGTTCGGCGCCGAAGTGCCCTATCCGTTCCCCGTGTTCATGGCTCACGCCTCCGGGTGCGCGGAGATCCTGCTGCCCATCCTGCTGGTGCTGGGCCTGGGCACCCGCTTCGCCGCGCTGGGCCTGCTCGCGATGACGGCCATCATCCAGCTCACGGTGCCGGATGGCTGGGCCAACTTCCACCTGCCCTGGGCGGCGATGGCCCTGGCACTGGTTGTGTGGGGACCAGGGCCGCTCTGCGTCGATCGCCTGATCGAAGCCCGCAAACGATGAGGGCCGGTTGCCCGGCCCCCTTGCGCTCCGATCTACCGAACGAGCCTAGAACAGCCCTTCGATCTGGTGCTGGGCGTTGAGCTTGATGCTGTTCGCCGACGGCACCTTCGGCAGGCCCGGCATGGTCATGATCTCGCCGCAGATCACGACGATGAACTCGGCGCCGGCCGACAGCCGCACATCGCGCACGTTCAGCACGTGGCCGGTGGGCGCGCCC
>Ga0164241_10000970_pt1 | contig 40743 bp, 35 predicted proteins | sample OricomyardsoilBY_FD_108780 | JGI IMG/M metagenome (GOLD analysis project Ga0164241, IMG submission 108780) | Backyard soil microbial communities from Emeryville, California, USA - Original compost - Back yard soil (BY) | ecosystem: Environmental > Terrestrial > Soil > Unclassified | place: USA... | reverse complement strand
CGCGCCAGCCGCTGTCGATCGTCAGCGAGTGGCCGCGGTTCGGGATTTTGACGATCTCGGTCACCGCCTCGTTGCGGCTCTGCTTCTTGTAGGAGGCGTTGGCGATCGCCCAGGGAACCGTGTGGTCGACCTCGCCGTCGATGATCAGGAGCGGCCCGCGGGCGGGATTCCCGGGGTCGAGCTTGGCCTCGGTGAAGGGGTTGAGGTTGGCGTTGGCCATCTGCATCAAGGCCACTCCCGGCGCCGCCACGTGGTAGGCCTCGTAGAGGCTCCTGGCCTCCTCCTCGCTCAGCGCGTTGGCCCAGCCGTACTTGAACTGGTCGAGGGTGAGGGTGATTGCCCGGCCGCGGTTGAGCGGGTTCTTCAGCACCGGCCCCGCTGACTTCAACGCCGACAGCGGCAACGGCAGCACCCCGCGAAACGGACCGGGATCGATCGCGACGGTCGCCGCCGAGAGGCCGCGGTCGGCGATCATCTGACACAGCAGCCCGCCGGTGGAGTGCCCCATCACCGCCGGCTTCCTGTCCAGCTGCCCGATCACCTCGGCGGTGTGGTCGGCGATCTGACCCAGCGTCTTCCCGGCGAACACGTCCGGGTTGGCCCGAGCCTGCTCGATCGTGTCGGGGTCGTCCGGCCAGACCGGCGTCAGCGCCGCGTAACCGGCCTGCTCGAAGACGCCGGCCCAGTTATCCCAGCTACTCGGCAGCAGCCAGAGCCCGTGGATGAAGACCACCGGCGTTTTCCCGGTTGCGTTCGCCGCCTCGATCTGAGCCGCCTCGTGCTTCGTGATCGCCGCCATGCTCGCCCTCCTCCTCGTCGCGCAGCCGGAACCGGGTGCGGTCCATGATGCCAATATGGTTTGGCCGGTGAGCCAGTTGGGCCCCGCCAGCTCCGCCCTCGACCTCGCCGCCGCCCTGCGCGCCGGTGAGCTCTCCAGCGTCGAGCTGCTCGACGCTTGCCTCGCCGCAGTCGACGCCCGCGACGCGGAGCTGAACGCGATCGTCTGGCGTGACGACGAGGCCGCCCGCGAGGCCGCCCGCGCTGCCGACGCCCGCCTCGCCGCCGGCGACCCGGCTCCCTTCCTCGGCGTGCCGATCCCGATCAAGGACCTCACCGCCGTCGCCGGCTGGCCCGTCACCTACGGCTCGTTCGGGGCCCCCGAGGGCACGAGCGCGCAGAGCGAGCCGGTCGTCGAGGCCCTGTTGGCCGCCGGCTTCGTCCTCTGCGGGCGCACCAACACGCCCGAGTTCGGTGCCCTCACCGTGACCGAGAACAGCCGCTACGGGATCAGCCGCAACCCCTGGGACCCGAGCCGCTCCCCGGGCGGTTCCTCCGGCGGCGCCTCGGCCGCGGTCGCCGCCGGCATGTTCCCGCTCGCCCACGCCAACGACGGCGGCGGCTCGATCCGGATCCCGGCCGCCTACTGCGGGCTGGTCGGGCTCAAATCCAGCCGCGGGCGGATCCCGCGCTCGGCCCAGACCTGGATGGGCGCCGTCGTCGAGGGGGTCGTGACCCGCACGATCGCCGACGCCGCGACCGTGCTCGACCTCACCGCCGGCCCCGACCCGCTCGCCTGGAACAACGCGATCCCGCCGCAGCGGCCGTTCGCCGAGGAGCTCGGCGCCGATCCGGGGCGCCTGCGGATCGGGCTGATGGCCGAGGCCCCGCTCGGTCTCCCCACCGACCCCGCCTGCAGCGCCGCTGCCCGCGACGCCGCGGCACTGCTGGAGGAGCTCGGCCACGAACTGGCGGAGGTCGAGGTGCCGACGATCTCGGAGGAGCTGGTGCCCCCCTTCACGGCGATGGCCAACGCCGGTCTTGCCGATTACGACGGCGTCGACTGGGAGCGGGCCGAGCCCCACAACCGCCACAGCCACCAGCTCGCGGCGGAGAGCATCAGCTCCTACGACTACGTCGTCGGAGCCCAGGCGCTGGAGCGGCTCACCCGCCGCGAGGTCGCCCGCTGGGGTCGCGACTTCGACGTCCTGCTGACGCCGGTCTCGGCGGTCCTGCCGCCCCTGGCCGGGTCCGTGCTCGAGGCTCAGCACGCTACCCCCGACCAGCCGGTCTTCGACACCGTCGCCTCGGTCTGCTTCGCCGCCTACGGCAACCTCACCGGCCTGCCCTCGCTCTCGCTGCCGCTGTACTGGAGCGACGAGGGTCTGCCGGTCGGGGCGATGCTCACCGGCGCCCCCTTCGACGAGGCGACCCTCGTCCGCCTCGGGGCGCAGCTGGAAGCGGCGCGCCCGTGGGTGCAGCGCTCGCCGACGGTGGCGAGCGCCTAACCTCGCCCCTGGTGCCCGGCGAGAAGAAACAGGTCAACTGGCGCGCCTGGGGCATCGGCCTCCTGATCGCGCTGGTCGTCATCGTCGCCCTGCAGAACTCCCAGCAGGTCCGGGTGGACGTCCTCTTCGTCACCGTCGACGCGCCGCTGATCGTCACCCTGCTGGCGGCCGTCGGGATCGGCGCCCTGATCGGCTACGCGGCCCCGGTGCTGCGGCGCCACCGCCGCGACGGGCGCCGTCAGGACAAGGCCGGCTGAGGCGAGAGCCCGTAGAGCTCGGGCGAGGGGATCCCGATCACCTCGCCCTGGAAGCGCTTGCCGGTCCCGTAGACCACCCAGGTGGTGTCGATTTCGCCGATGTCGAGGTCGAGCCGCAGTTCGTCCGCGTGCTCCTCGACGTGCTCCATGTGGGTGAGGCCGGAGTCGTAGTCGCCGCGCAGCAGCCCTTCGGCGACGATCGGCTTCGAGGCCACGTCGACGATCGTCTCCCAGCCGGAGAGGTCGACGTACCCCTTGGTTGCGGGGACGATCCCGAGCGAGCGCGGCTTCGCGACGTCGCGCCGGCTCAGCAGCACCAGGTGCTTGGTCGGGTAGATGAAGGTGTCGACGACGAAGACCTCGGTCCAGTATTTCTCGGTGATCTCGTGGACCAGCGGGTGGGCGCTGCACTGGACCAGGAAGGCGTCCTCACGGCCCCGGATCGCCTCCAACCCGTCGAAAAAGTCGGTGATGAACTCGATCCCGCAGTCCTCGATTCCCTGGAAGCGCGCGTACTCGCCGACCGCCCGCTCGTGGCAGGTCCCCTCGGGGCCGAGGGTGACGAAGGTGACCTTCTGCCCGAAGTGCATATGCACAAGCGTAATCGACTAAATAAGGAGGGTCAACGCGAACGAGAACGTTGACACAGGATAGTGTCAATGTAATAATCGCAGAGACCTTGAGCATTACCCAGGTTAAACGCAGGGTGGAGGGCAGCACCCGGGCCGGGACGCAGGCCCTGACGCTTCTCTCAGCGCCGATCGTCGTCCACACGCTGGAGGCACTTGCCGACGGATCGCAGTCCCTGATCGCCCTCCGCCAGGGTGCCGGCTCTCCGCCTCAGACCACGATGCGCGCCCACCTGCGCACCCTGACCGAAACAGACGTGGTCGTGAGACGGCGGCAGAGCGCCTTTCCGGGCTCCCTCGACTTCGAGCTGACCGGCCCCGGCCGCGATCTGTGGGCGCTGGCCGGGGTTCTGCGAACCTGGCTGGCCGCCTCGCCGGAGGGCCCGATCGAGCTCGGCAGCAGCACCGCCAAGAGCGTCATCAGGGCCCTGGTCGAGGGCTGGAACACGAACATGGTGCGCGCTCTCGCCGTCCGCCCCTTCTCCCTGACCGAACTGGACAGCGTCATTTCCGGGGTCAGCTATCCATCGCTCGAGCGCCGCCTCGGGGGAATGCGCATGGCCGGGCAGATCGCGAAGGCGGCGGGGCCGGGCCGCGGCACCCCGTACGCGGTGACCGAGTGGCTGCGACGCGCGGTGGGGCCGATCGCCGCCGCGTCGCGCTGGGAGCGCCTCGCGGTGCCCCAGGAGACGACCCCGAGCTCCCGCCTCGACGTCGAGGCGGCCTTCCTGCTCGCGATCCCGCTGCTGACATTGCCGGCGGAGCTCTCCGGCAGCTGCCGGCTGGCGGTCGAGGTGGGCCCCGCCTCCGGCGAGCAGATGGCCGGCGTCGTGGTCTCGATCGAAGCTGGGCGACCCGTCGCCTGCAGCGCCAGGCTCGGTGGCGAAGCCGACGCCTGGGCCTCCGGCTCGTCCCACTGCTGGATGCAGGCGGTGATAGATCGGGAAGCCGACCGGCTCGAGATCGGCGGCGACTGCGACCTCGCCCGCGCCCTGCTCGACGGCCTCCATGACGAGCTCTTCGGAGTGCGCAAGTGCGGCTGAGGATTTCCTTTAGACCACCGCTGTTTACCTTGACAAGTACTCGCGCGTTCCGTTACCTTCGCTCTACCCGGTGGGTGCCGGGCGAAGGGGGAGAAGTACCGATCACGGGGACCGGAGGGGGACTGAGAGTTGCGCGTGAGGTTCGTCGTCTCCCGTCTCGGTTGAAGCAACACCACAGCGCTCACTCAATTCCAACTGATACGGGGAGGACTCGATGTTTTCGAAGCTACGTGAACACTTCGGTGCCGCTGGCCTGATCGTGGCGATCGTCGCACTGGTCGCCGCTCTCGGCGGCGGCGCGGTTGCCGCAACCGGCGGCTCCGGCGGCTCCGGTTCCAGCAGCTCCAGCGGTTCCGGCGACTCCAGCGGTTCCAAGGCCCGCTCTGGCAGCTCGGAAGCGACCGCTTCGGCCACCGGCAAGCGCGGCCCGGCCGGCAAGCGAGGCCCCAAGGGCGCCACCGGTCCAGCGGGCCCGGCCGGTCCCACCGGCCCCAAGGGCGACACCGGGGCGAAGGGCGACACGGGAGCGAAGGGCGACACCGGGGCGACCGGTTCCACGGGGCCTGCCGGCCCGACCGGACCTGCGGGAAGCATCGCCCCGACGCTGCTCGCCGGCCAGACCGAGACCGGCTCCTGGGCGGTATTCGCCGCAGCCGAAACTTCCTTCCTGCCGATCTCGCTGCCGATCCCGCTGGCATCGCCGCTGGGCATCACCCAGGTGCACTACATCCTCTCCAACGGCAAAGAAAGGATCTTCACCACGCCTCCTGGCTTTGCCGAAGTGGACTCCACCAAATGCCTTGGCTCGGCCGCCTCGCCGAGCGCCGCGTCCGGCCATCTCTGCGTGTATGAGAGCTTCCGGATCGACATGGAACCGGCGTCCAACCTCGCCATCCACAAACTGGTCGGCGGCGACCCCGGAGCCAACGTCTCCGGGTCGTACCTCGAAGTGTTCAAAACCGGCGACGCCGGCCCCGAAGCCAAGATGGCAGGCAGCTGGGCGGTCACCGGGTAGTTCCTCGCCGTTCTCGGCATCGCGCCCTGGAGAAGCATTCCAGGGCGCGATGTCTTTCGGTCCAGCGCCGATGCGCACACGCGCCGATCGGTCGTACGCTCGTTGCAGCGGTAAAAGGCGGACCGAATCGAAGCGATTCCAAGCGGCTCCTCTTTTACTCAAGATAGCTTGACCATCGGTCCGGCGAGGGAATAGACAGGGGCTGTCCAGAGGGGCAACGCCGCGCTTGGAGCGGGGCGAACGCAGCCGCCGCGGCCGCAGCAGCCGCCGCGCGGCGACAACGAAAGGAATCGAAAGATGATTCGCAATTTCAAGGTTCTCGGGCTCGCGCTCGTGGTGGCCGTCGCGCTGAGCGCGACGGCGGCGGCCACGGCGTCGGCGAACTTCGACAGCGAAAGCGAAGTGACGAAATTCTCCGGCGGTCAGAGCACCACGCACGAAATCACCGTGGCGGCCGGATCCACCACCTGCGAAGAAGTCTCGTTCCCGGGGGAATCGACGGGGGTCCTGACCGGCGGCGCCTACACAACCGAAACGCTGACCATCAAACCGGTCTACAACAAATGCAGCTCGGTGGTGCTCGGTGAAAAACGCACCACCCACATCAATACGAACGGCTGCAGCTTCCTGTTCACAGCCGGAGCGACAACAGAAGCGGGCACAAAAGTAGACGGCACCGTCGATGTCGTCTGCCCGGCCGGACAATCGATCGACATCCAGATCACAGGCCCCGAAGTTTGCACAATCACAGTCCCGGCACAGGCCGGTCTTCCCGGTATCACCTACCACAACACAGGTTCGGGAAGCACCCGCGACATCGACATCACCGCCAGTGTCTCAACCCTGACATACATCCAGCACGGGTTCCTCTGCCCCAGCAATGACTTTATGTCCACAAAGACGTTCACCAATGGGAAAATCACCGGTAGCACGACATTGATCGGCAAAAATGGGGCAGGCACTCAGGTAGGTATCTGGGTCGTATAGAACGTAGTCAAAGCCAGGTCTCATAGAAACCGAAGCTGAGGAGGAGGCGGCCCGGGAGCGATCCCGGCCCGCTCCCTTCGCTGAGGCTTTCGGGGGAGAAGCTCGGCTCTCTCTTTCTGGCGACATACCGGTTCTTCAGCCTGCCTCAGAGGCGGCAATCGCCGATCTGAGCTAGGCACTAATCGGCACGCGCGCAAATCCACCGCACGTGGTTTGCAGGGAGAAGTGCGGGAGGTCGCCGGCGATGCCGGCTCTGGCAGCGCTTTTCCTCAACTTGGCTTGACCATCCACCGGGCGAGAGATAGACAGGGGCTGTCCCAAGAGGGACGACGCCACGCTGGGGAAGCGGGGCGAAACAGCAGCTGTCGCGGTGGCAGGCGCTGCAGCCATGTCCCGCGGCGGCGACAACGAAAGGAATCGAAAGATGATTCGCAATTTCAAGGTTCTCGGGCTCGCGCTCGTGGTGGCCTTCGCGCTGAGCGCGACGGCGGCGGCCACGGCGTCGGCGAACTTCGACAGCGAAGCCGAAGTGACGAAACTCTCCGGTGGTCAGAGCACCACGCATGAATTCACCGTCAACGCCGGCTCCACGACCTGTGAAGAAGCCTCGTTCCCGGGCGAATCGACGGGGGTCCTGACCGGCGGTGCCTACACAGCCGAAACGCTGACAATCAAACCGGTCTACAGCAAATGCAGCTCGGTGGTGCTCGGTGAAAAACGCACCACCCACGTCAACATGAACGGCTGTGACTACCTGTTCAAGTCGGGTGCGACAACAGAATCGGGCACAAAAGTACACGGCACCGTTGACGTCGTCTGCCCGGCCGGCCAGTCGATCGACGTTCAGATCACAGGCGCCGAAATCTGCACAATCACGGTTCCGGCCCAGACCAACGTCGCCGGCATCACCTACCACAACACAGGTACGGGAAGCGCGCGTGACGTCGACGTCACCGCCAACGTCTCGACCCTGAAATACACCCAGCACGGGTTCCTCTGCCCGGGCAACGCTTTCTCGTCCACAAAAACGTTCACCAACGGGAAATACACCGGTAGCACGACAGAGGTCGGGAAAAACACTCTCGGCAACCCAGTCGGCATCTGGGTTACATAGCGATGAAGTCAAGCCTCCTCTAGTAACGGGGGGTTGAGGCGAAGCAGCGGACCGGGAGCGATCCCGGTCCGCTTCCTTCGTCGAAAGTGGCGACGACGAAAGGAATCGACAGGATGCTTCGCAATCTCAGGGTCCTCGCGCTTGCCCTCACGATGGCCGTTGCGCTGAGCGCAACGGCGCTGGCGAACTTCGACAGCGAAGTCGAAGTGACGAAACTCTCCGGCGGCCAGAGCACCACGCACGAATTCACCGTGGCGGCTGGATCCACCACCTGCGAAGAAGCCTCATTCCCAGGCGAATCGATCGGCGTATTGAGTGGCGGCGCCTACACAATTTCAGAGCTGATAATCAAACCGGTCTACAGCAAATGCTTCACGGTCGTGTTAGGGGAAAAACGCGTCCTCGATCTCAACATGAACGGCTGCGACTACCTGTTCAAGTCGGGTGCGACAACAGAATCGGGCACAAAAGTACACGGCACCGTCGATGTCGTCTGCCCGGCCGGTCAGTCGATCGACATCCAGATCACAGGGGCCGAAATCTGCACAGTCAGAGTCCCCGCCCAGACCGCCGTTGCCGGAATCACGTATCACAACATTGGTACTGAAAGCGAACGTGACGTAGTAACCACCACCAGCATCTCAACCCTCGAATACACCCAGCACGGGTTCCTCTGCCCGGGCAACTCCTTTTCGTCCACAAAAACGTTTAAAAACGGCAAATACATCGGCACCACGACAGAGATTGGGAAGAATGGCGCAGGAAATCAAGTGGGAATCTGGGTTACATAGCCGCCGAACTACCGAAAGCAGCGGCCGTTCCTTGACAGAAACGCAGACGTTCCATAATCTCTCCTGGATCTGCGCGGATCGTCGATGCGAGTTGTACGGGGGGGATGACGATCGGGGACACAGGGACACGGGGGTTGGATGATGGGTCGTCGTGGATTGGCTTTTCGTAGGTATCTGGCGCTTGGGTTGATTGGGACCGCATCGTTGCTGGCGGCGGCAATACCCGCCGGCTCTGCGGCGGCGCCGCTCCCGTTGCTGAAAGTCCCCGCGGAAAGCGTCGCCCCGGGTAGCGGTGCCGGCGAATTTCGTAGCCCCCGCGGGATCGACGTCAACGCCACCACCGGCCACTTCTATGTCGCTGATCTCAACAGCCGGATCTCCGAGTTCACCTCTTGGGGCGTCTTCGTCAAGGCTTGGGGCTGGGACGTGGCTCCCGATGGCGCGGCGGGGGATACCGCAGCCGATCAGTTTGAGATCTGCACTGTCGTCTGCAAAGGCGGGACTGAAGGCGGCGGCGCGGGTCAGTTTGCGGGCCCGACCGGGGTTACGGTGGACGGTGCGGGCGCCATCTACGTATTCGAGCTGACCAACCGCCGGGTGCAGAAGTTCAGCCCGACCGGCGCCTTCGAGCTGATGATCGGGGGCAACGTCAACCGGACCAAGGTGGAAGCGGGCGGCACCGAGGCCGAAAAAAATCTCTGCACGGCAGCTTCCGGCGACGTCTGTCAGCAGGGTACGGCTGGGACCGGCAACGGCCAGTTCAGCAACCCCAACCCCAGCGGCTACATCGCAGCCGGCCCGGGCAACCGCATCTACGTCGGCGACCAGGGTCGCATCCAGCGCTTCAACTCAAGTGGCCAGCCCGAATCCCCGTTCAAATTCGAGGGGCCGCTTGCCGCGTTCGCGGGCACGTCCGTGAAGGGCCTCGATCTCGATTCTTCCGGCAACCTCTACGTCGCCTTCCGCAGCATCGACGGCATTCACAAGCTGAACCCGGCCGGCGAACCCGTTGGGCCGGCCTTCGCGGTCGAAAGACCGACCGAGGTCGCGGTCGATTCAGTCGGGAACGTCTATGCGGTTATGACCGATCTCACCTTCCCCGGCTCGATCGAGGGTGCAAGGGTGGTCGGCTTCGACCCCAGCGGCAACGTCATGATTCCCCCATCGGAAGGCTTCGCCTCGACCGAGTTCCCCGGGGAAGAATCCGCCGACCTGATCGGGATCGGCACCAGTCCCCGCTGTCCCGGTGCGATCGGCGGCGGCATCTGCGTCCCCACCGGGATCGACTGCTCGACCGGCTCTGACGACGTTTACGTCTCCCGCAACGAAAACGGCTCGATCACCCCGCCGCCGCGCAGCTATCTCAACGCCTACGGGCCGCCGCCGTGCTTCGAGGCCCCGCCGGCGGTTCCGCCCACGATCAAAGCCCAGTACGCCGCGTCGGTCGACGCCGACGCTGCCGAGCTGCGGGCGCAGATCAACCCGCGCTTCTGGAACGACGCCACCTACTACGTCGAATACGGCAGCGGCGAATGCTCGGCCGGCGGCTGCACCGCGACCGAGCCTGCCCCGCCCGGATCGCTGCTGACCGCTGAGGTCGTCAACGCCAACATCACCACCGCCGGGATCGAGCTGGACGGGCTGCAGCCCGAGACCACCTACCACTACCGGTTCGTCGCCCAGAGCGGCGGTGGCGGCCCGGTCCGGGGGGTCGGAGGAAACCTCGGCGGCGATGGCGCCGAAGGGACCTTCACCACGCCGCCCCCGCCCCTCGCAGCGAAGGTCGACTGCCCCAACCAGGCCTTTCGCACCGGCCCCGGCGCCCACCTGCCGGACTGCCGCGCCTACGAGCTGGTCTCGCCTGTCGACAAGGACAACGGCGACATCTTCGCCTTCGAAACCCAGACCGAACACCCGACCTCCCTGGTCCAGAGCGCGACCTCCGGCGACCGCCTCACCTACTCCTCCTACCGCGCCCTCGGTGACGCGCAGTCCGCCCCTTACACCTCCCAGTACCTCGCCGAGCGCGATCCGGCGAGCGGCTGGTCGAGCCACGGGCTCTCTCCCCGGCGCGAAAGCGGCAGCTTCTACGGCGACGGCGGCGGCCGCGCCGCGACCCGCGAGTTCAAGGCCTTCTCGGCGGACCTCTGCACGGGGTTGCTGTCCCGCGACAGCAACCCGCCGCTGAGCGCCGGCGCGCCCGCCGGCTTCGGCAACCTCTACAAGCGCTCCAACTGCGGCCCGCTGGGCTACGAGGCCCTGGTCCGCTCGGCCCCCCTCAGCGGCGAAGACGAAGTCTTCCTGCCGGAACTGCAGGGATTCGCGGCCGACGGCAGCTGCGCGGTCTTCCGCGCCAACGACGCCCTCACCGTCGCCGGCGTCCCAGCCTCCGGTGCCAAAAACAGCAACGGGGAGCCGATTAACCAGGTGTACAGCGCCTGTGGCGCGCAGCTGCGGCTGGTCAGCGTGCTGCCCAGCGGCGCGCCCAACGGCACCGGTTCCTCGGTGGGAACGATCAACACGCTCAACGACGCGAGCTGGACGACGAGCCTCGAGCACGCGGTCTCCAGCGATGGCTCGCGGGTCTACTGGACCGACGAGGAAGGGATCGGCGGCGGCCACATCTACCTCCGCGTCAACGCCGGCCAGGCGCAGAGCGCGATCGGCGGCAGCGGCTGCAGCGAAGCCGCCAAAGCCTGCACGCTGGGTGTGTCGACCACGGTTTCCGGCGCCGCCGCCCAGTTCTGGCTGGCGTCCGCCAACGGCTCGGCGGCGCTGTTCACGATCGGCGAAGACCTCTACGAGTTCGATCTCGGCAGCGGCGCCTCGACCCTCGTCGCCCACAAGGCCAAGGGCGTGGCGGCTGCGAGCAGCGACCTCTCGCGGATCTACCTGGTCTCCACCGAAGCGCTGAGCGGGGGGCAGGAGAACAGTGAGGGGGATCAGGCGGTCGCGGGCAAACCGAATCTCTACCTCGAGAGCGGCGGCGACTTCGTCTTCATCGCCACCCTCTCCGGCGCCGACGCGACCGCGAAAACCCAGGGCCGGGCGATCTCCTCCCCGGTCAACATCGAGCCCTTCAAGCACTCGGCCCGGACCACGCCGGCCGGCGGCACGCTCGCCTTCATGTCGACCGCCTCGCTCACGGGCTACGACAATGCCGACGTCAACAGCGGCGCCGACGACGCCGAGGTCTTCGTCTTCGACGCCGCCCTCGGGGAGCTGGATTGCGTCTCCTGCCAGGCGAGCGGCGCCCGCCCGGCCGGGCGCAACTTCAGCTTCGGGAAAACTCCCTTCTGGATCGCCTCGCAGCTCGCCCCGTACGAGAGCTCCCTCTACGGCCCGCGGGTGCTCTCCGACGACGGGTCGCACCTCTTCTTCGAGAGCTTCGACCGGCTCGTTCCCCGCGACAAAAACGGCAAGCAGGACGTCTACCAGTGGCAGCGGGTGGCGAGCAGGGCCGAGTGCGAGGGCGGCATCGGCGGCGAGCTGTTCGTCCAGGACTCGGGCGCCTGCATCGCCCTGATCTCCTCGGGCCAGGGCAGCAGCGACTCGCAGTTCCTCGACGCCAGCCCCAGCGGCAACGACGTCTTCATCGGCACCGGCGAGGGCCTGCTGCCGCAGGATCGCGATTCGATCGACGTCTACGACGCCCGCATCGGCGGCGGCTTCCCGCCACCCCCCGCGCCGCCGTCGTGCGAAGGCGATGGCTGCCAGGGGCCGACGTCGGCCCCCAATGACGGCACCCCCTCCAGCCAGAACTTCGTCGGCCCCGGCAACCTGCCGCCGAAGAAACATCACAAGAAGAAGCACCACAAGAAACGCGCGCAGGCGAAGAAGCACAAAACGAAGAAGCACCAGAAGAGGAAGAAGCAGGCGGCCAAGCACAGGGGCCATGACCAGAGGAGGGCGCAGCGATGAGGCGCCCGCTCTCCGCTCTCCTGGCCGTACTCGGCCTGCTGCTCTTCGCCGCGGCCCCGGCCCATGCCGCCTTCGGCTTCAAGGACATCGAGACCGTCTTCGAAGAAGAAGATGGCAGCACCGCCTCCCTGGCCGGGTCCCATCCCTACTCGATGACGACCACGCTCAGCTTCAACACCGTCTTCGACCCCGACCTGGGGACGGGCACCGACGTCCCGGATCAAGCGCTGAAGGATCTATTCGTGGATCTGCCGCCGGGGCTGGTCGCCGATCCAGACGCGACCGCCCCCTGTACGGGGCTCGAGTTCGCCGAATTCTCCTGCCCCGACAGCTCCGTGGTCGGGGTGGTCGAAGTCACCCTCTACGAAGAAATCATCGATGCCCCGGTCTACAGCATCGCCCCGCCTCCCGGCATGGTCGCCAAGCTCGGCTTCTTCGTCCTCGGCGCGCCGGTGACGATCGAGCTCGGGGTCAGCGAAAAGGCTCCCTACCGCGGGATCGCACACCTGACCGGGATCTCCCAGATAGCCAAGGTCTACGGATCGGAGCTGACCATCTGGGGCAATCCCTCCGCGGAATCCCATGACACCGAACGGGGCGATTGCCTGGAAAGCGGCGAGAGCTGTCCGGTCGAGCGCACCGGGCGCCCCTTCCTCACCCTGCCGCGCAGCTGCACCGGTCCGCTGCGGTCGACCTTCGAAGCGGACTCCTGGCAGAACCCCGGAGTCTGGGTCAAGCAGGAAGTCGTGGAAGCCCCGGGCATGAGCGGGTGCGAGGGACTCGACTTCGGCCCGGAGATATTCGCCCAGCCGACCACCACCTCGGCCGAGAGCCCGAGCGGGCTCAACTTCGACGTCGACATCGACGACCCGGGGCTGCGCAGCCTCACCGGCACCGCCGAGTCCGACGCCCTCAAGACGGTGGTCACCCTCCCCGAGGGGGTGACGATCAACACCTCCCAGGCGGAAGGCCTGGGAGCCTGCACCGAGGCCGCCCTGGCGCGGGAGACCTCCACTTCGGACTTCGGCCAGGGCTGCCCGGCCAACTCCAAGATCGGCACGGTCGAAGTCGAATCGCCGCTGCTCGAGGGCGAGGTGCTGAAGGGTTCGCTGTTCGTCGCTGCCCCCTATGAGAACCGCTTCGGCTCCCTGGTCGCCATCTACATGACGATCAAGGACGCCGATCTCGGCATCGCGGTCAGCCTCGCCGGCAAGGTCGAGCCCGACCCGCGCAGCGGCCGGCTGGTCACCACCTTCGACGACCTCCCGCAGCTGCCGTTCAGCCACTTCCGCCTGCGCTTCCGCGACGGTGGGCGCAGCCCGCTGGTCACGCCGCCGCACTGCGGCAGCTTCGCGATCGAGGCGCAGTTCACTCCCTGGGCGAACCCCGCGGCCCCGCTGCTGACCGGCTCCACCTTTGCCATCGCCTCCGGCATCGGCGGCGGGCCCTGCCCCAGCGGCGTGCCGCCCTTCAGCCCGGCCTTCGAAGCCGGCTCGATCAACAACACCGCCGGCGCCTTTTCGCCCTTCTACATGCGCCTCTCCCGCAGCGACGGGCAGCAGGAGATGACCCGCTTCTCGACGATTCTGCCGCCGGGGTTGGTCGGCAAGATCGCCGGCGTCTCCAAATGCCCCGACGCTGCGATCGAAGCGGCTCGATCCCGGCCCGGCCAGGCGGAGCTGGCCGCGCCCAGCTGCCCGCAGAGCTCCCAGGTGGGACGGGTGCTGGCCGGCGCGGGTGTCGGCCCCGAGCTCACCCACGTACCCGGCAAGCTCTACCTCGCCGGCCCCTTCGGCGGGGACCCGCTCTCGATCGTCGCGATCGTGCCGGCGGTGGCCGGCCCCTTCGACGTCGGCACCGTGGTCACGCGGGTGGCGCTGACGGTCAATCGCACCACCACCGAAGTCGAAGTCGACGGCGCCGCCTCGGACCCGATTCCCCACATCCTCAAGGGGATTCCGATCAAGGCCAGGGACGTCAGGGTCTACGCCGACCGGGACAAGTTCACCCTGAACCCGACCAGCTGCACCCCCTTTCAGGTGCGGGCGACCATCTTCGGCTCCTACGCCGACGTCTTCAGCTCGGCCGACGACGTCGGAGCGCCCGCAGCCGTTCGCTATCAGGCCGCAAACTGCGCCGGGCTCGCCTTCAGGCCGAAGCTCTCGCTGCGGCTCGAGGGCGGCACCCAGCGCGGCGACTACCCGGCGCTGCGCGCGGTCTTCAGGCCCCGCCCGGGAGACGCCAACGTCCGCAAGCTGGTCCTCACCCTGCCGCACTCGGCCTTCCTCGCCCAGGAGCACATCGGCACGATCTGCACCCGGGTCCGCTACGCCGCCGGGGACTGCCCGAAGAGGTCGATCTACGGCAAGGCCCGGGCCTTCACGCCGCTGCTGGACGAGCCGCTCGAAGGCCCGGTGTACCTGCGGTCCTCCAGCAACGACCTCCCGGATCTGGTCGTGGCCCTGCACGGCGTCGTCGACGTCGACCTGGTCGGGAGGATCGATGCGGTGAACGCCCGTATCCGTTCCAGCTTCGAAAGCGTCCCCGACACCCCGGTGACCAAATTCGTACTGGAGATGAGGGGCGGCAAGAAGAGCCTGATCGTCAACAGTCGCAGGCTCTGCGCCCGTGAGTCGTCGGCGACGGCGATCTTCAGCGCTCAGAACGGCAGGGGCGAGAGATCGAAGCCGGTGGTCAAGGCCGACTGCCGCAAGGGCAAGCCGAAGCGCTCGGGCCGCGGCGGCTGAGCCCCGAGGGTCGGCTCAGAGGCCGATCGGGTGGCGGGCGACGAAGCGGCTGGGGTCGACGCTCGCCCGGTGCCAGCGCGGTCCCGTCACCCCCGGCGGCGCGTCGCGGGTGTCGAAGCGGAGGCCGGCGATCGTCATAAAGACATGGTCGTCGTTGGCGTAGACGGTGATCCAGCGACCGACGCCGCTCTCGCCCCAATCGGCCAGCTGGCCGGAGACCATGGTGACGTCGAGCAGGCCGGCGGCGTGGAGGGCGTAGCTGACCGCGCCCGAGCAGTCGTAGCCGCGTGAGCTCCAGCTGAGGTGACCGCCGCCCCAGACGTAGGGCCTGCCGTTGATGTGGTTGGCGGCGGCGATCGCCTGCTTGACCGCGGTTGGGGCGTTGACCGGCGCGATCGCGCGGCCGTTGACCAGGCTCGCGCCGCAGCTGGAGCTGGTCCGCTCGCCCGCCGGCGAGACCGAGGTGCAGCCGGCGCCCCAGGGGACGACCGCCTCCGCCGCAGCAGCCGGCGCCGCGGCGGCGAGCACGGTCATGGCGACCGCCAGGCCCGACGTCAGCTTTCCCCCGATCCCGGTCAAGACACCGGGGAGGCTAGTAGCCCGGCGGGTGGCGCGCGACGAAGCTGTCGGCGTCAGCCATGTCGGCGTGCCAGCGGGGACCGGTGCCGCTGGTGTTGCCGGAGGTGTCCCAGCGCAGGCCGGCGATCACCGCGTAGGCGTGGCCGGGGTTGGCGTAGACGGTGATCCAGCGCCCCGGCCCGGGGCTGCCCCAGCGTTCCATCGGCCCCGAGGGCAGCGGGCTGTCGAGGAAGCCGCCGCCGCGCAGGGCGTAGCTGACCGCGCCGGAGCAGTCGTAGCCGCGGTCCCACCAGCGCCCGTGGCCACCGCCCCATACATAGGGTTTGGTCCGGATCCTGTTCGCCGCTGCGATCACGCGCTTGACCGCGGCCGGCGCGTCCGCGGGTGCGATTGCCTGGTCGCCCAGGAGCCGGGCGGCCCCGGGCGGGCCGGTGGTGGGGACCGCGGGCTTGGCGCTGACGGCGGCGATACCGCCGGTCGGCTGCGCCCAGGCCTTGCCGGTGGCGCAGACCGCAGCCACGGCAAGAGCCGTGAGGAACGTGCAGATGGCGGCGAACCGGGCCGCCCTTCGGGCAGACGTCATCGTGCCTCCTTCGTCGGCCGGCGGGGTTAGCTGACGGGCTGGCGCTGAAGGAGCTTGCGCTCCCACCCGAGGGTGGGTTCGCCCCGAAAACATGGTTCCCCCGCTCCCCGGCTCTGGCCGGGGATTAGGCGTGCTTCCCCCCTCAACTCGGCTCTGTGCTCAGGGTTGCGGTGGCGCGGGGAGATTCAGCCGCGGCGGGCGGCCTTGACCAGGCCGGGTCCGGGGTCGACCTCGCGCACCGGCACGAAGCTGCTCTTCGCGACCGAGATCGTGATCGGCCCGATGCTGGGGTCGCCGCTGGGGAGGATGCTGAAGCTGCCGACGATCCCGTTCTTGACCTTGGTCTCGCGGACGGCGTCGATCACGCCGGCCCGCTGACCGCTGGCGGCGATCGCGTCGAGCAGCACGCTCGCGGCCTGCCCCGCGTACGGCGCATACAGTTCGACCGGCCCCTTGGTGTCCTTCTGCAGCTCGGAGACCAGCTTCTCGCCGGGGCCGGTCAGGTTCTGGGGCACGCGGCCGGGGACGCTGGCGAACATCCCCTTCGAGTCGCCGCCGGCGAGGTCGATCGTCGACTGCTGGGCGAAGCCGTCGGGGGCGAGCAGCTTGACCATGCCGCTGTTGGGGCCGAGGACCGCGACCTTGTCCTTGATCAGCTGGGCGCCGTTCTCCTCGGTCAGCCCGGCGAGGAGGACGGCATCGGGCATCGCCATCGCGGCCGTCCTCATCAGCCCCTTGTAGCTGGCGGCGTCGGGGTTCCAGGAGCGGAAGCCGGCGATCTCGATCCCCAGCGACTCGGCGGCGCCGCGGAAGGTCCGCGCCTGGCCGAGGCTGGTCGGGTCCTTGGCGGCGTAGAGGACGTAGGCCCGGTCGACCCCCTTCTGGGCGGCGAAGGTCGCGAGGCCGGCGCCCTGGTAGGCGTCGTTGGGGACGACCCGCGCGTAGTTGCGCCGCTGCGGGTAGAGGCTGCCCGGCTGTCCCTTGGCGCAGCCGGGGGCGAACTGGGTGAGGCAGATCAGCGTGTTGCCGGGGGAGACCATCGCGACGCCGCCGTCGGGGGCCTTGCCGAGGATCGGGATCATCGCTTCGGCGCAGCCGGAGTTGTAGGTGCCGACGACCCCGAGCAGGCTCGGGGTGGCGGCGTAGGCGCGGGCGTTCTCCTTGCATTGGGCCGCGCTCCAGAGGCCGGTGTCGGCCTCGGAGTCGTCGCAGGCCTGGAAGCCGACGTTGCGGTCGCCGGCGCGCCAGTTCGAGCCTTCGAGCACGAGGCGGATCGCGTCGTTCATCTGCAGCGAGCGCCGGCGCGAGTCCCCCTGCAGCGGCAGGTCGGAGACGATCAGCGCCTCCGCCGCGCCCGCGCCGCCGTACTGGACGGGGCCGCAGGCGGGGGTGTCGACCGCGACCGCGGCGGGGTCGGCCGCCCTGCTGTCGTCGCTGACCGCGAACACCCCGAGCCCGAGCAGCAGCGCGGCGGCCAGGCTGAGGATCGGGAAGCGGTGGGACACGGGCCGCATCAGCGTACTCGCGGCTGTGGTCGACCCAGGTGGCGCAGCATCGACTGGGCGGCGTTGTAGCCGCCCATGCCGTGGACGCCGCCGCCGGGGGGCGTGGCGGCGGAGCAGATGAAGAGCCCGGGGACGCCGGTCGAGTAGGGGTCGCGGGCGAGGCGGGGCCGGATCAGGGTCTGGACCGGGGTGTTGGCGCCGGCGACGATGTCGCCGCCGACGTAGTTGGGGTTGTTGACCTCGATCGCGGCCGGGGAGCTGACCGCGCTGGCGACGATGCGCTCGCGCAGGCCTGGGGCGAAGCGTTCGATCTGGTCGAGGATGGCGCGCTCGCCATCGCCGTCGTAGCCGTTGGGGACGTGGGCGTAGGCCCAGACCGGGTGGACGTCCCCGACCGAGCGCCCGGGGTCGGCGAGGTACTGCTGGCCGACGAGGACGAAGGGCCGGGCCGGCATGCGGCCGCGGTTGACGTCGCGCTCGGCGGCGACGAGCTCCTCGAAGGAGCCGATCGCGTGCACGGTCCCGGCGCGACCGCAGGCGGCGGCCGTCCACGGCACCCCTCCCGCGACCGCGAGGTCGAGCTTGAAGGCGGCCGGGCCGTGCTTGTAGCGGCGGTAGGCGCGGGCGACCCGGGCCGGGAGGCTGCCGCCGACGATCGCGGCGACGGCGCCGGGGGCGAGGTCGAAGGCGACCGCGTCGGCGCGGTCGAGCTCGGCCAGGGTGCGGACCCGGGCCCCCGTCTCGATCGTCCCCCCGTGTTCGCGCAGGTCGGCGGCGAGGGCGTCGGCGATCGACTGCGAGCCGCCCGCCGCCACCGGCCAGCCGCCGCTGTGGCAGGCGGAGACCAGCGCCATCCCGACGGAGCTGCTCAGCGGCAGCGTCAGCGGGCCGAAGGAGTGGGCGGCGACGCCGCCGAACAGCGCCCGCGCCCCCGCCGATTGCCAGCGGCGGACGAGCAGCGACGCCGGCGCCAGGGCGGGGAGGCCGAAGCGGGTGAGGACGAGCGGGTGCCGTGGCAGGTGCAGGATCGGCCGCAGCGCGTCCTCGTTGAGGGCGTCGAAGTGGGCGGCCGGGAACTCGAACAGGCGCCGCCAGGAGGGCCCGTCGTCGCCGAGCCCGGCCGCGGTTTGCGCCAGCGACCGGTGCAGCTCGGCGGCGCTGCCGTCGTCGAGCGGGTGGGCGAGGGCGAGCTCCGGCTGGCGCCACTCGAGCCCGTGCTGCTCCAGCCCGAGCGAGCGGAGGTAGGGCGAGGCGGCGGCCATCGGGTGCACCGCCGAGCAGACGTCGTGGACCAGGCCGGGCACGGTCAGCTCGGCGCTGCGGGTGCCGCCGCCGATCGTCTCCGCCGCCTCCAGCACCGTCACTCGCACCCCTGCCCGGGCCAGCGCCACCGCGCAGGCCAGGCCGTTGGGGCCGGAGCCGACGACCGTCGCCTCGCTCACGGGACCGTCGCGCTGGGCTCGGCGGGCTCGCGCCGGCGCGTCACTTCCACCGGGAAGTCCCACGACTCTTCCAGCCAGGGTTGGCGCGCGACCATGTCGGCGACGGCAACCGAGCCTTCCTCCAGCAGCCCTGTCGCCGCGTCGTAGATGCGGTAGCGCTGGCGGCCGCTGCCGACCGCTTCGGACTCGAGCTCGATCACCCGCACCTCGCCGGGGCCGTATTCGCAGCGCTCCTGCACCGCCTCCAGCAGCTGGCGACCGTGGAAGTGGCCGTCGCCGAAGTTCCAGCCGTTGACGACGTTGGAGATCAGCTCGCCCTCGCGCGCGTGGTAGGCGTCGACGTCGTCGACGGCGTGGGGGAGCAGGGCGTTGAGCGCCCGCCCGTGAGTGTGCATCGAGCGGAAGGCCAGCCCCTTGTTCAGCAGGAAGCCGGCCGTCTCGGCGTCGTAGATGCTGGCTACCTGCTGGCCGACCACCAGCGCCGGCTTCTCGATCCGCTCGTCCAGCCTCGCTTCGGCACCGCCGCCCTTGCGGAACAGCCACTGCGTGGTCGCCCAGTTGCCGGCGTAATAGCGCATCGAGGGCAGGAAGGAGATCTTGTCGGGGCGGAAGTTGCCGAGCACCGGCAGGCCCAGGCAGACGAGCGCCAGCATCGCGATCAGCAGCGGGTCGTCGAGCGAGGAGAGCGGCACGTCGCCGTAGTGACCGAAGAGGAACAGGATCCCGAAGATCATGAAGACGTTCCACTCGAGCGGCACCGCCAGCGGGAACATCGAGGTGATGTTGAGGTGGAAGAGGATCATGCCGACGATCGCGATCGTGCGGACGACGTCGTTGTCCACGGTGAGCAGCAGCAGCGGCCAGCCGAACTCCTGCACGGTGCCGAAGTGGGCGAGGCCGGCGGCAAGGCGCGAGGGCCGCATGTCCTCCGGGAAGTCCCGCCAGAGCTTGCGCTTCAGCGCCTTCGGCCCGACCAGCGGCGCGTTGCTGATCATCACCGAGACGACGAAGGGGAAGTGGCGGTTGAGCTTCGAGGAGGCGGCGCCCCACCAGATGAAGATGAAGACGAACTGCCAGGCGACGATCCACTGGTCGACCGGGAAGAGGCCGACGGCGAGGATCGTCGCGTAGATCTCCGGGCGGGCGCCGAGGAAGGAGACCTTGTCGCGCAGGCCGAGCAGCCCGAGCAGGCCGAGGAGGACGGCGATGCCGACCGGCGAGAGGCGGCCGGCCGAGCCGGCGACGGCGTCGTCACCGGCGGCGAAGAGGAGGTAGAGGCCGGCGATGAGGACGCCGGCGTAGAGGGCGACGTCGAGCGTGGTGCGGCGGCTGCCGGCCGTGAACGGCACCCGGTCGGGCCACGGCGGCAGGCGCACCGTGCCCCGGCGCAGCCAGTAGAGCGGCCCGCCGATCGGCGGCACGAAACGGAAGCTGAGCGGCATCGAGCCGGCGCCGAGCCCGAGGATCTCCCACAACAGCGTCCAGACCGCGAACTTCTGGAAGACGATCGGCTGCGTCCACCACTGGTCGAATTCGCCGATGCCGCCGAGGCCCTGGGTGGTCGAGATCGCCAGCAGCGCCCCGAGTGCGTAGACGACCAGCTTGAAGGCGTAGAGCAGGAAGACGAAGCTCGGCGAGCCGAACCCGTTCTCCCCCCAGTCCTGCACCAGCGGCTTGATCCGGCTCAGGTGCGGCTTGCGCTTCCACTGCTCGAGGTCGAACGGTGGCGGCGCCGGCGAGAGGAAGCTCATCCGCGCATGCTTTCACCGGCTTGGGTACGGGGCAAGTCCGCCTTCCGCCCGAGGACGGGCGCGCAATTGGCACATCCGAAGCGCGGTAAGACCGTCAACTGGGAGAACCCGAACTGGGAGCCGCTGCTGAGGCTGGCCAGGGTTTACGTCGGCGAGTTCATGTGGATGTGCGAGGTACAGCTGAAAGGCGGTATCAGCCTCCATCTCTACAAGCACTGGTGGAGGCGGCACTACCTGCACCTGACCGAGGATGGCCGCGCTTTCTTCTATCGCCCAGACCTCCACCGCTCCGATTCCGAGGAAGGTGCCTACGAGGAAATTCCCGAGGAGGAGATCCCGGAGCTGTTCGATCGGGTGATTCGGAGCCTGAACCCGGAAAGGGAGTGGCTCGAAGAGTGTGAAGCGCGCGAAGGTAAAGGTATACCTGGGTATACTGACGGACATGGCGAAGGTGATGGTTTCGATGCCCGCTGAGCTGCTGGCCGAGGTCGACGCGGAGGCGCGGCGAACCGGCAGCAACCGCAGCGCGGTGCTGCGGGGGTTCGCCGCGGATGCGATCCAGCGCCGGCGCAGCAGGCGGGCCGAGGGGATCCGGGAGATCCTCGACGGGCTTCCCGACCTCGATCTCGCCGGCCGTGGGGGTGAGGTGGCGGAGGAAGTCAAGGCGCATCGCCCGCAGCCATGAGCACGCTGCTGCTCGACTCCAGCGTCGTCCTGGCGGCGATCAAACCGGACGATCGCCATCACGAATCGTCGGCCGCATTGCTCGCCGACGGGTCGACCGTTCTCGCCACGCTCGACCTCGCCCGGTACGAGGTGACCAACGTCGCCGTGCGTGCCTGGTCCGCGCCCGCGGCGGTGGCGCCGCTGCTGCGAATCCTCGACCGGATCGGTGCTGACGGGGGCGTCGTCGAGTCAAGCGCGCGCCTGATCGCCCACGCCGCCGAGCTGGCCGGGGACCACACGATCAGCGTCTACGACGCCGCCTATGTGGCGGCCGCCGCGGAAGCCGGCTGCGGTTTGGTCAGCTGCGACGTCCGCGACCTCGTCTCGAAGGGACTCGCGGAGCTCCCGGGAGCCGTGGCATGAAAGCGATCCCGCTCTTGGCGGTGGCTGCCGTCGTCGCGATCGGCTGGGCGGCGTCGCCGGCCGGTGCGGCCTTTCAGGGGCGGGCCGAGCGCATCGACGCGGAGACCCGGGCGCGGATGACCGGCGTCTCCTGGCACCGCGGCTGCCCTGTCGGCTTCGCCGGGCTGCGGCTGCTCAGGGTCAGCCACTGGGGGTTCGACGGGCGCGTGCACCGCGGCCGGCTGGTCGTCAACCGCGACGCCGCCGCGGGGATGCTGGGGGTCATGCGCAAGCTCTACCGGCTGCGCTATCCGATCCGCCGGATGCGCCTGGTCGACGCCTACGGGGCCGACGATCGCCGCAGCATGGCCGCCGACAACACCTCCGCCTTCAATTGCCGCTTCGTCGCCGGCAGCGCCGGGGTCTGGTCCGAACACGCCTACGGCAGGGCGATCGACGTCAACCCGATCGAGAATCCGTACGTCACCGGGTCCGGCTACGTCTCACCTCCGGCCGGGGCTCCGTTCATGGATCGCTCCGGCCACGCGCAGGGCCTGATCCATCGCGGCGGCCCGGTGGTGGACGCCTTCGCCGCCGCCGGCTGGGAGTGGGGCGGCAACTGGTCCTGGCCCAAGGACTACCAGCACTTCTCGGCGACCGGCAGCTGAGCTTCCTCAGAGCGAGATGACGTGGGCGGTTTTCGGGTCCACCCGACCCTCGAGCACGTCGAGGTAGGCGTCGCGGGCGCCCTCCAGCCCCTGGCCGGGGACCTGCTCGAGCCAGCCCCCGGCCCAATCGCAGAAAGGGTGCCAGGCGTCGGCGGTCCGCTGCTCGAGGCCGATGCGGCCCCAGTCCTCAGCCCGCTTGACGATGCGGGTGGGGGCGAAGAAGAAGGTGGGCCGAGGGCCCGGCAGCTCGCCACCGCTCTCGGAGCCGAACTCCTCCCAGTGGGTCACTCCCACCGCCATGCTGTGGACCAGGTCGTCGCCGAAGTGGGAGTGAATCTCCCGGCGCAGCCCGCCGTCGCCGGAGAAGTCGACGAAGGTGGCGGGACCGGCGTCGAGCGAGTCGATCGCGTCGTAGGTGACGGTGCGGCCGTAGATCCCCAGCCCGGCGACGAACTCGGCGCTGCGCGGCGAGGTCAGGCCGACCAGCTCCACCCCCTGGCGCTGGGCCAGGAGGAAGGCGGCGGCGATCGCGGTCTTGCTCGAGGCGCTGGAGAGCAGGACCGGCCCGCGCTCGGTCAGCCCCTCGTCGGCGAGCTGGTCGTCGATCAGGAACGAGGTGAAGAAGAGCGGCCGCAGCAGCATCTGCATCGCCTCGGTCTCGGCCCGGTAGAAGGGGTCGCCGCCGGTCGCCAGGAAGCGGTGGTAGGCCGAAGGCAGTTGCGCCCGGTGCGGCGAGCCGTCGGCGAAGCCACCGCCGGCGACCTTGACCGGGGTCACCGCCAGGTGGGTGGACGGAGGCAGGTACCCGTAGAGGCGCGTGCCCGGCTCGACTCCCTCGACCTCGCTGCGCTCGACCTCGGCGAAGCCCCACATCGGCACCCGTCCCCAGCCCTCCGCGGCCGGGAAGAAGTCCCAGTAGGACATCGCCTCGCCCATCACCGCGTAGGTGACGTTGTTCGCGGTCAGGCCGAAGCTGTCCACCCGCAGCAGCGCCTGCCCGGACTCGATCGCCGGGACGTCGGTCGCGGCGATGCGGGTCTGACGCAGATCGTCGCGTTTGACCAGGAAATCCGCCATCGCCGCTGATGTTCTCACCTGCCGGGTCGCGGCGCCGGATTCGACCGCGCCTCAGACGGGTAGATGCTCTCCGGCAGGCCATGGGAGAGAAGTGGAGGAGCACATGGATCGGTCAAGGAGCAACTCCGGCATCGGTATCTCGCTGGGCGGAATCATCGTCATCATTGGCATCGTCCTGATGTTCGTCGTCAGCTTCTGGTTGGGGCTGATCGTTGCCCTGATCGGACTGATCGCCTTCGGCGGCTTCGCGCGCGGCAAGTGGTACTGAGGCCGCGATCAGTCCGCCGTGCTTGAGGATCAGGTAGGTGAGCCAGACTCCGAGGGCGAAGACCGGTAGCCCCATCGCCGTCTTGGCGATGCCCAGCGCCAGCAGCGAGCCCGCCAGGTAGAACGGCAGCTGGACGCAGAGTCGGGCGGCGAAGACGCCGACCCAGACCCAGCTCGCCCGCGAGTAGACCCGCAGCGCCTGTGGGTCCCTGCGCCAGGCCATGCCCTCGCGGCCGATCGTCGGCCCGAGGATGACGCCGATCAGGGGCCAGCGGACCAGGATCGAGACCAGGTAGGCGCCGCCGTAGAGGACGTTGAGCAGCAGGCCGGGCAGGAAGAAGTCCTCGGCCCGGCCGGTGCGGCTGGCGATGAAGGCGGCGACGCCGACGCCGACGAAGCCGGCGAGGGCGAAGCGCAGCGACTCGCCTTTGACCAGCCGCAGGACCGCGATCGCGAGGCCGGTGGCAAGCGCGCAGATCCCGGCGAGCGAGATCCGGTTGCCGCCGAGCGTGTAGACGGTGACGAAGACCAGCGCCGGGATGCTGGAGTCGGCGATCCCCTGCGGCCCACCGATCTCCTCCAGCAGGTCGAGCTGGCGACCGGGCTCGGCCGCGGACCCCACTCCTCCGTCATCGCCGCTGGCGCTCACCCCGTGATCGTCCCGCATTCTCGAACTGACGCATCAGCGCCGGGTAGACGATCAGGTAGCGGAAGGGCTTGATCGCCGCCATGTAGACCTGGCCGAAGCGGCCGCGGGGCTTGACGTAGACGGCCATCTGCCCCTGGTAGCGGCCCTCGCCACGGTCGACCCAGGCCAGGTGGGCGACGCCGTGGACGGTCTGGTTGGAGATCTCGCCGGCGGCCTCGAGGTCGGTCCGGTAGAGGGGGGCGAAGGGCAGGGAGCCGAAGTCGAGATCCGTCGCCGTGCCGCGCAGCTCGTCCGGCAGCCGTCCGCTCAGCGACGTCTCGCCGGTGCCGGGGATCGGCAGCCTGCCCACGGGGGGCTCGGCGTCGCCACCGGTTGGGACCCGGACCCGGCCGAGGTCCAGCCAGCCGCCGAGCCGGTCGCGCAGCTGCCAGAGAAAGCGCGTGGCACGGGATTCCGCGCTGGCGGGGTCGAGCGACCCCGCCAGCTCCAGCAACGCCGGGAAGTCCTCGGCACCACCCTCCACCGGCAGCGCCCAGACGTCCTCCAGGGTGAAGTCCGGGACGATCTCGTGGATGCGCCAGGGGCGGGATTCATGGGTCGAGTTCGGCACCCGGCCGCTCGCTCGCTCTCCAGGTGTCACCTAGGCGTACAGCTCCTCGATCTCGACCGCGTACTTCTCGGCGATCGGCCGCCGTTTCAGCTTCATCGTCGGGGTCAGCTCCTCGCCGCCGGGGGTCCACTCCTCCTCCACCAGCCTGTGGCGCTTGATCTGCTCGACCCGCGAGAGGCGCTCGTTGGCGGCCGTCACCGCCTGCTCGATCTCGTCCGCTACCTGCGGATCGCCGGGGGCGAGGCCGCGCGCCGCCAGGGTTTCGTGGTCGAGTGCGATCAGCGCGACGTTGTAGGGGCGGTCGTCGCCGATCGCTACCGCCTGGGCGATCAGCGGCGTCGCCGTCTTCAGCTTCGCCTCGATGTTCGCCGGCGACATGTTCTTGCCCGCCGCGTTGATGATCAGCTCCTTCTTGCGGTCGACGATCTTGAGGTAGCCCTCCTCGTCGAACTCGCCGATGTCGCCGCTCGCCAGCCAGCCGTCCTCGCCGACGGTCTCCGCCGTGCGCTCGGGCATGTTGCGGTAGCCCTTCATCACGATCGGCCCCCGCACCATTACCTCGCCGTCGTCGGCCAGCTTCACCTCGACCCCGGGCAGCGGCGGCCCCACCGTTCCGATCCGAATCCGGCCGGGCGGGTTCAGCGTCGCGGTCGCGGTCAGCTCCGACATCCCCCAGAGCTCGCAGATCTCGATCCCGATCGCGAGGAAGAACTCGATCACCTCGGGCGGGGTCGGGGCGGCGCTGACGCCGAAGAACTCGACTTCGTCGAGGCCGAGCATGGCCCGGATCTTCGCGAAGACGAGCGCGTCGGCCTCGTCCCATTCGGCCTGCAGCTCGCCGGGAATCTCGCCCTCCATGTAGGCGGCGACCCAGCGGCGCCCGATCGCCAGTGCCCGCTCGGTGGCCTGGCGTTTCTCCACGTCCGTCTCGACGGTCATGCCGATCTCCAGCGCCGCCTTCAGTTTTTCGAAGACGCGCGGCACCCCGACCCACGCGGTCGGCCTCACCTCGATCGAGTAGGCGATCATCTGGCGGACGTCGGGGCAGCAGTAGGTGCAGCCGCCGTGGATCATCTGTGCGTACAGGCAGGAGTAACGGTCGGCGACGTGGGCGCTCGGCAGGTAGGAGATCTGGCGCACCTCCGGCGTCGGCGAGTAGACCGCATTCGCCGCCCGCCAGCCGCTGACGAGGTTGTCGTGGGTGAGCTGCACGCCCTTCGGCGGCCCGGTCGTGCCCGAGGTGTAGATCAGGCAGAGCACGTCGTCGGGCTCGACCGCTCGCCAGGCGGCCTCGAAGTCGAAGCCGGGGTCGCCCATCGCCTCCAGCTCCTCGATCGAGATCGTGCCCGCCGGCGCCTCGCCGCCGATCACGACGACGTGCTCGAGGGTCTCGACCCGCTCGCGCACCGCCAGCACCCGGTCGAGGAACTGCGGCTCGGTGACGATCACCCGGTTGGCCGCGTCGGCGACCACGTACTCGATCTGCTCCGGCGAGGAGGTGTTGTAGACGGAGAAGCAGGTGGCGCCGAGGTGCATCGCGGCGCAGTCGCTGAGGAAGAACCCGGGGCGGTTGACGAGCATGAAACCGACCGTGTCGCCGCGGCCCAGCCCCAGGGCCGCGAACCCGGCGGCGCGCCGGCGCACAGTCGCCGCGTACTCCGCGAAGCTAGCTCCGAAGTCGCTGTCTTTCAGCCGCAGCGCCGGCGAGTCCGCCCACTCCGCGGCGGTCGTCTGGAATGCCTCGCACAGCGTCGAGGCGGAAAGGGCCTTCGGCCCGGTGCTCGCTGTAGAGCTTGCGCTGTCGACTGGCTTCACCTGAAATCCCCCTCGATCGTTGACCCGACCAGCATGGTTTCCGATCGCGGCGCCTGGCGCAAGGATCGGGCGCGAGATCCGGCGGGATTAGGGTATGAAGGGGCTGATGTGGGTCCAAAGGACGATCCGGCTGGCGGCGCGGCCACGCGGCTTCCACCTGGTCACCGCGGAGGTCGTCGATGCCATTCCCGAGCTGGAGGAGATCTCGGTCGGGATCCTTCATCTGCTGATCCAGCACACCTCGGCTTCCCTCTCCCTGAGCGAGAACGCCTCGCCGGAGGTGCGGCGGGACTTCGAGGCCTGGTTCGACCGCGCCGTCCCCGAAGGCGCTCCGTACTGGACCCACACCCTGGAGGGCGACGACGACATGCCCGCCCACATCAAGGCGGCTCTGCTCGGCCCGTCCTTGACCCTGCCGATCGCCGACGGCCGCCTCGCGCTCGGGACCTGGCAGGGCATCTACATGTGCGAGCACCGCGACCGCGGCGGGGCCCGCTCGCTGGTCGCCACCGCCACGGGCGAGCCCGCTCGCTGAGAGCGGCCGCATGGTTCGTGGCCGGCCGGAGGAGATCGCGGCTCGCACCGTCCGATCCTGGTCCCGGCGATCCAATTAGTCTTCCGCTCATGCGGTGGGCGGTCCGTTTCACGGAGAAAAAGGCGCTGGTCCTCACCCTCTTCTGGGTCGCGGCCCTGGCGATAACCGGTTCGAGCGAGGCGCTGCTGTTCATGGCGCCGGCGCTGCTGATCGCCATCCCCCTGCTCGGTGGGCACTACGTCGGCGAGGAGCTGATCGTCAAGCTCGCCGCGCGGCGACCCCGGCCGCCCCGGCACTCCGCGACCTCGGCCGTATCGCTTCCCCCGCCGGTCCCGGTTGCCTGGCGACCGCGCGGCACCGGCCTGATCGCCTTCTCGCTGGCGAAGCGCCCGCCGCCCCCGCGCCTGCTCCCACAGAACTAGCGCACCTCGCCGTTCGCTCGATCGACCACACCAGCGTGTGGTCGATATGCCGAGCGGCGTGAGTCTTCCCTCGCGATCGAAAGGCAACCTGTGCGTAAGCACTGGGCGGCACTCGCCGCTACGACAACGCTGTTCTGCCTGCTTATGGCCGCACCGGCCCTGGGCCACGAAGGCAACCCCGACTTCCGCTCCGAAATCGACGCGGTTCGCCCGAGCGTGCCCGGCGTCGGCTTCGAAGTCCTCAGCTACGACGCCGACATGGAGCTGGTCGCCCGCGAGGGCCACGCGGTGACGATCTACGGCTACGAGGGCGAGCCGTTCGCCCGCATACTCCGCGACGGCACCGTGCAGAAGAACCAGCGCTCACCGGCGACCTATCTGAACACGGATCGCTACGCCGAAGCCCCGGTCCCGCGGAGCGCCGACGCGGAGGCGCCGCCGCTCTGGAAGACGGTCGACGACTCGGGAACCCTGCGCTGGCACGACCACCGGATGCACTACATGGCGACCGCCACCCCGCCGCAGGTCAGCGACGAGAGCAGGCGCACGAAGGTCTTCGACTACGAGATCCCGATCCGCATCGACGGCCGTGAGGGCGCGATCGATGGCACCCTGTTCTGGGTCGGTCCCGCCGACACCGCCAAGGCGCCTTTCCTGATCGCCGGCGCGGCGATCGTCCTGCTCGGCGGCGCGGCGGTCCTGATCGTCCGCCGCCGCCGCGGCGAAGTTGGGGACGGGGACCGTCCGGCGAAGGAAGCCTGGTAGTGCCGAGTCGCCTTCACAGGATGCTCGGGCTCGGCGCGCTGGCAGTCGCGCTGATGCTCGCGGCGCCCGGCTCCGCGCTGGCCCACGCGACCCTGGAGGGCACCTCGCCGCAGCGCGGGGAGACCGTGCAGGAGGAGCCGAGCACCGTCGCCTTCCGCTTCAGCGAGCCGGTCGAGGGCAACTTCGGGGCGGTGCGCGTCTTCGACTCCGAAGGGGAGCGGGTCGACGAGGGCGACGCCTTCCACCCGAACGGAGAAGGCCAGAAGCTCGCCGTCCAGCTACGGCCGGGGTTGTCCGACGGCAGCTACACGGCGACCTACCGGGCGGTCTCCGCCGACGGGCACGTCGTTTCCAGCGGCTTCGTCTTCTCGATCGGAAAAGCGGGCCGGGCGCCGCAGGAGACGGTTGCCGAGCTGGTCGCGGGCGGTGGCTCGGGGACCGCGACGCAGATCGGCTTGGGCATCGCTCGTGGCGTCCAGTACGCGGCCCTGGCGCTCGGGCTCGGCGCGCTTGCCTTCCTGTTGCTCGTCTGGTGGCCGGCCCGCCGCCGCCTGGGGGAGGAGGGCGAGCGCTGGGAGCGGGCCGGCCTCGCCTTCGAGCGACGCCTGCGGGCCATCCTGCTCGGTGCGGCCCTCGCCGGGGCGCTCAGCGCCGCCGCCGCAATCGTCTGCGAGGCGGCGCAGGCGGCGGGGGTCTCGGCCGCCGCCGCGCTCGACTCCACGATCCTGCGCGAGGAGCTCGGCACCCGCTTCGGCACGGTTTGGGGCCTGACCGCGCTGGCCTGGCTGCTGCTCGGGCTGGCGGCGGTGCCGGCACTACGGCGGCCCACGCCCCGGCGCGTGGCCCCGCTCTTCGTCCCACTCGCCTTGATCGCCCTGGAGCCGGCGCTTTCCGGGCATCCTTCGACGCAGTCGCCGGTCGCGCTGCTCTTCCCGGCCAACGTCCTGCACGTCGTCGCGATGGCGGTCTGGGTCGGTGGGCTCGCCGCGCTCGTCCTGATCCTGCCGGCCGCGACCCGCGCGCTGGAGCCGCCCGATCGCAGCCGCCCGATCGCCGCGACCCTGGCGCGCTTCTCGCCGATCGCGCTGCTCTGCGTGGCGCTCGTCCTACTGAGCGGCGTCGGCCAGGCGTACGCCTACGTCCGCGATCTCGACAACCTGCTCGACACTGCCTACGGGCGCGCGGTCCTGATCAAGTTCGTCCTGCTCGTCGGCGCCTTGATCCCCCTCGGCGCCTACAACCGCTATCGCTCCGTCCCGCGCCTCGAGCGGATCGCCGCGGGCGGCGAGGTCCCCGGCCGCGCCGGGCTGCTGGTCCGTCGCGCCCTTCGCGGCGAGGTCGCGCTGGTCGTGGTCGCGCTCGCGGTCACCGCGGCGCTGGCCGGCTACGCGCCGGCGACGGCGGCGCAGTCGGGACCGTTCTCGGGCAGCGCCTCGCTCGGGCCGGCGGAGCTGGAGCTGACGGTCGACCCGGCGCGGGTCGGCTCCAATCAGGTCCACCTCTACCTCTTCGACGCAAGAAGCGGCGCCCAGTTCTCGCGGATCGAGGAGCTGGAGGTCACGGCCACCGAACCCGAGAGCTCGATCGGCCCCCTGCCGCTGGAAGCGCGGCGGGCGGGCCCCGGCCACTACACGGTTCAGGGGGCGCAGCTCGGCGTCGCCGGGGACTGGGAGGTCGACGTCACCGTGCGCGTCTCCGCCTTCGACGAGTACGCGACCCAGGTCGAGGTGCCGATCCGATGAGCGCGAGCAGGTTGAGGGAGAGGGCCCCGATCCAGGCGGGCCTCGTACTCCTGGTCGGCGTGCTGGTCGCGCTCCAGCTCAGCGACTCCGAACCGGGCCTGCTCTACCTCGCGCCCGCGATCCTGCTGCTGGCGATCCTTGGCTTCGACCGCTATCCGGGCGAGCGGCTGCTGGCGGCCCTCCACCGCGCCTGGCATCCGCCGCGACCTCGCGAGCGACGGCCGCCGGCCCGGGCCCTTCCCCCTCGTTCCTTCCCCCGCGGCGGCGCCTTGCTAGCGCTGGCGCTTGCCGGGCGCGGGCCTCCGGCGTGAAGCCGCCACCCCTCGTGGTGGCACTCACGTTCGCAGTAACCGTCGACGAAAGGAAGCAATGAAACTCAAGCTCACTCTTGCCCTGGTCGCTGTGCTGGCCCTCGTAGCGCCGGCCGGCGCCGGCGCCCACGTCACCCTGCAGCCAGAGGAAGCCGCGGCCGGGGACTACACCGTCCTCGACGTGCGCGTCCCCAACGAGCGCGACGACGCCGCCACGACGAAGGTCAACGTCCAGTTCCCGCCCGGCTTCGTCTTCGCCTCCTATCAGCCGGTCGCCGGCTGGTCGGTGGACGTGAAGATGGAGAAGCTCGCCAAGCCGATCAGCAGCCACGGCGAGGAGATCACCGAACAGGTGAGCCAGGTGACCTGGACCGCCGAGAGCGACAAAGCGGGCATCCAGTCGGGCCAGTTCCAGGACCTCCCGATCTCGGTCCAGATCCCCGGCGAAGCCGGCGACACCCTGACGTTCAAGGCGCTTCAGACCTATGACGACGGGGAAGTGGTGCGCTGGATCGGTGCGCCGGAGTCCGAGCATCCCGCGCCGCAGGTAAGCGTCAGCGCGGGCAGCGAAGAGCACGGTGGTGGGGGCCATGCGGCCGCAGAGTCGAGTGACGATTCCGAGGGTGCCAGCAAGGGCCTGGGGATCGCGGCCCTGGTCGTCGGCGCCCTCGGCCTGCTGGCCGGCGGCGCCGCGCTGGTGCGGTCGCGCCGCGCGTAAGGGCTGAGGCAGGCGGCGATTCGTTCGCCGCCTGCCGCTTGGCCCTCGCACTCCCTCGCTCTCAGGATGGAGGCGAGGTGTGTCCACCGTGGCTTGGAGCGTTAGCTTCCCCCGTGGTGACCGAAACCGCGGCAGCCGCTGTAGCCCGTACGCCTGCCCGGTGGGACGTCTTCGTCTCCCATGCCTCTGAGGACAAGGACGCTATTGCTCGCCCTCTCGCCAAAGAGCTGCGACGGCGTGGGCTGAGGGTCTGGTACGACGAGTTCGTTCTCGAGGTGGGCGATTCGCTCAGTGAGAAGATCGATGAGGGACTGGCGTCAAGTCACCACGGTGTCGTTGTCCTAAGCCCCCAGTTCTTCGAGAGGAACTGGTCAAAAAAAGAGCTTGCTGGACTGACGGCAATCGAAAGTGGGCGGCGGAACCGAATCCTCCCGGTGTGGCACCGAATCACCAAGGAGGAAGTGGCGGCTCGTTCTCCTACGCTCGCAGATCTCAAGGCCGCGACGGCGACCGATATCGAGGAGCTCGCAGACGAACTGATCAGCGCGATGGAGAGGGACTCGTCCGGTGGGCAGCCATCCGTGAGGGAGGACCTGTCACTCTCGCCACCGCCTGCCGCTGTCGAGCTCTCACTTGCGGTTGGCGGCGGCACCGTACTCGAGAGGATCGTAGGCAGCCATGAGTACACCACGGACGTTGAGCGCATCCCGGAGGAGATTCGCAGCGAGGTGTCGCGCTGGCTGGACGAGTTAATTGACCTGGCTGCGATCTGGGGAGATCTTTCTCTGGGCGAGCGCGAGGAGGTGGTGAAGCGAGCTTCCGAGATCACGACCGCGATGCTTGAGCGGGAGGTGCTGCTCCAGATCGGTTCTTACGAGCGCAAGCTGAGCCGAGGCGACGGGAAAGCAACCCCCTGGACCGGGATCGTAGTCCGCGCGATCAAGGCCGCTGACCTGATGGCGGGACGAGAAGGCGAGCAGGAAGACGCGACCTCGGCTCTGGATCCAGCTGACCAGGCGCAGCTAGCCGAGCTGCTGGGATTGGTGACGCGACCCTCGGTCAAGCGACTGCAATCTCAGGATTTCCAAAGTTCTTGGCCCGAGCGAGTGACCACTCCGTTCAAGTTCCTGACCTGGGATCACAACGAGGTCGAGCACGCTTTCAACGACCCCGATCTCGAGGCCGAACGGCAGCGACTCATGCAAGCTGCCAACGAGTTTCTTTACAAGGAGGCGATGAACGGCTTCCCCAGCAGACATGTTCCCCACATGCGCGACGCTGGCTACACCGCTGGCGAAGCTGAGGGCCTGCCCGACCGGGAACGGTTGATCCAGTCTCGTCTGCAAACGATTCGCGAAGCTGCCTCCAAGCTCGTCGACGTCTACGACGAATTGGTGCGGACTGCCAAGAACAAGGGATATGAGCTGGACGCGATGAAAGCCGATTTTCACCCGAAGGTTGCCGACCACGACCAGCGGATCGAGGCGATCTTCAAGGGCAAGTTCGACTAGGGCGGGCGATGCCATTGGCAGTACCGTCGCTGGATGCGGATCGCCACCTGGAACGTGAACTCGGTGAAGCAGCGCCTGCCGCGCCTGCTGCCGTGGTTGGACCAGCGGAGCCCGGACGTGGTCTGCCTGCAGGAGACGAAGCTCGCCGACGACGCTCTGCTCGATCTGTTCGGGGACGAGCTGACGAGCCGCGGCTACGAGGTCGCCGTCCACGGAGAGGCGAGTTGGAACGGCGTCGCGATCCTCTCTCGCGCCGGCCTCGAGGACGTCGTTCCGGGCCTCACCGGCGCCCCCGGCTTCCCGCACCCGGAGGCGCGGGCGCTGGCGGCCACCTGCGGCGGCATCCGCGTGCACTCGGTCTATGTGCCGAACGGCCGCGAGCCGGGCTCGGCGCACTACGAGTACAAGCTCGCCTGGCTGGCCGCGCTGCGCGACGCGGTGGCCGCGGGACCGGAGGCGACCGTCGTCTGCGGTGACGTCAACATCGCCCCGACCGACGAGGACGTCTTCGACCCGGAGGCTTATGCGGGGCAGACGCACGTGACGCCGCCCGAGCGCACCGCGCTGGCGGAGCTGCAGGCGCTGGGGCTGCGCGACGTCGTCCGCGACCGCTGGCCAAACGAGCGCATCTTTACCTACTGGGACTACCGGGCCGGGATGTTCCACCGGGACCTGGGAATGCGGATCGACCTGATCCTCGCCGCCGCCCCGGTCGCCGCCCGGGTCCGCGCGGCCTGGGTCGACCGTCTGGCGCGGAAAGGCAAGGGACCGAGCGACCATGCTCCGGCGATCGTCGACCTCGACGAAGCACCCGACGGCGACATCGGCCCCGTCGTGCCCCCGCCCTCGGCGCCGGTCACGAAGCGAGGCGCGGCCAAGCTGCCGCAATCGCCTTAGCTCTCCAGGCTGGTCACCCAGGCGAGCCGCTTGATGACGCGAGCGCCCGGCGGGAGGCCGGGCCAGTGCTCGAAGAGCTGGAAGGGTGCCTCGCCGGCTAGCGGCGCAGCTTGTTCTTGCCGGGGCCGCCCTTGAGGCGGTCCTTGCCGGCCCCGCCGCGGAGGACGTCGTCGCCGGCGCCGCCGTTGAGCGTGTCGTCGCCGGGACCGCCGCAGACCAGGTCGTCGCCACCGAGCCCCTTGACCACGTCGCCGCCGGCGCCGGCGGCGATCACGTCGCGCCTGCGCGTGCCGCGGATCCTGTCCCTGCCCTTGGTGCCGCGGATCGTCGTCGGCTCGCCGGCGCAGTTGAGAACCGCCTGCAGCGGGTCTTTCGCGACGCGCTGGCCCATGAAGTCGATGCCCCGGGCCAGGTCCTGGTCACCGGTGAACCGGGTGGCGAGGAGGATGCCTTCGACGAGGGCATTCCGGGGCGTCGCCGGGGGCTTGCCCAGCGCCAGTTCACTCAGGTAGTTGTCGCAAGCGAGGAGGGATGGGCCTTCGTCCGACAGCTGGTAGTACGGAGATTCCTGGGGCAGGTGAGGGAAGACGTCCGGGGCGGGCCCATTGGCGAGGGTGCGCATGCCGGAGTAAGTGAAGTAGCGCCGCGTGAAGGTCTTCGGATGGGGGAGGTACTGGTGGCCGCATTCGATCGTCTGCCCGAACGATTCGTTGGTCCAGACGAAGGCGTGGGGCCCACCCGGTCCCGGTCCGGCGCCAACAGCGCAGTCCAGTTTCGGCCCGCTCTGACAGAAGAGCTGCTGCCAGGTGTTGTTGTCTTCCATCTGGCTCAGCAGGTAGCCGGCGACGTTCTGGCCTTTTTTCAGCGCCGTCGTGCACTTCTCTCGGCCCCCGACGAAGCTTTTCGGTTCCTTCGGGTCGGCGCTGCAGTCCTTCGAGATCAGCGCCGTGAACTGGTTCTTGGTCGGCGCCGCCCAGCCTTTGCCGAGGTCCTGCCTTGCATCTTTGCCCGGGTCGTTGAGCTGCTTGAGCTTGTCGTCCACCTCGCGGATGACGATCGTCCCGGGCGGCGCCGGCAGGACGTTCTCCGGCAGCCATCCCAGGTCTTTGCCGGTCGGCGCGAACCACATCGGCTTTTCGTTCGCGTTTTTCGCCGTTTCCGATTTGCCGGCGGCGTCGCCGAGGTCGATCAGGACCCCCGGGGGAATCTTCCGCGGCAGCATCGCCACCGCGTCCTTCGTGTCGGTGAGGAAGCTCTGCAGGACTTCGTTCACCTCCGGCGCCGCCCCTTTGCCGGCCCAGAACTCGGCCGCCATCCAGGAGGCCAGCGCGCGGACGTTCGCGAACTCGGGATAGAGCGCCCGCAGCGCTTCGGAGTCGGCCGTGGTGAGGGTCCGCTTCGTCAGCAGCACCTTCCCGTAGAGCGAGATGATCGTTTCCTGTTCGCCCCTCGGGACGAGCGCCGCGCGCAGGGATTCGATCGAGGTTTCCGCCCGTGGGCCCGCGTTGTAGAAGTCGTTGAAGTCCTGTCTGGCCGAGATCGCTGCTTCCAGTGGCGATTTGCCGCTGCCGTCTTTGACTTTGGCCATCGCCGGGTTCGTCATCAGGACCGTCCCGAGCTTCACCGCGGACCTGACTGCGACCGCGAACCGTTTGAAGGCACCCCGCTGGTCGGCCGCGATTTCGCAGATCTTTTCCAGTTTCTGTTTGAAGGCGGTGGTGCGGATTTCGGCGGTCAGGTTGGCGATGCTCGCGCTCACCTCGTCGATCCGCCTGGCGATGTCGTCGAGCTGCGCCTTCATCTCTTCGAGTTTGCGGAGGGTCTGCCGTTCCGGGGTGTTCGGCAGGATCTTCTTTTTGATTCCGGTGATTTCGCCAAACCAGGAGAAGGCCATGCCGGCGGCCCACTCGAGCCCCGCCCCTGCGATCCTCGACGTGAGGAATTCGCTGAGGTCGAACTTCCCGAACCCGGGAGGGAGAACCGGGTCGTCGTCGGCCAGGAAGGCGAACTGGCCGCTCCCCGCCGTTGACAGCCGCGCGGCGTCTCCGCAAGACGATCCACCGGCTTTTGCCGCCTGCGCGGGCCCCGCCGAGCCCGCGAAGACCAGCACCGTGATCGTGGTGAAAACGGCGGCGGCGAACAGCAATATCGAGGGACCGCGGCGAGCGCCGGCGACGGTCGCGCGGAGACGAGCGAAGGACATTGGGCTCGCAGACTACTTTGGATCGAGGATCTTCCCCGGTGAGACGTCGCGGGCTGGGGCGACCATCGGTCAAGGTTTCGGCTCCAGATTCCGATCCTGGAGAAGTGGTGCCTGGGCTGAGTCAGCGCGACCGAAGGACCGTCCTCGTCGGCGGCCTCCTCGCCCTCTGCCTGCTCGCCGCTTTCACCGCGCACGTCGCGTTCGGGTTCGGCGGCAGCGGCACCGATGCGCTCTTCAACACCTGGATCTACAGCGCCCTGATGCTGGCCAGCGCCGCCGCCTGCCTGCTGCGGGCCGCGCTGATCCCCCGCGAGCGGTTGGCCTGGGCGCTGCTGGGCGTCGGCCTGCTGCTCTACACCGGCGGGGAAATCTATTACGCGGCTGTCCTCGCCGATCAGGCGACGGTGCCGATCCCCTCGCCGGCAGACGCCGGCTACCTCGCCTTCTACCCGCTCGCCTACGTGGCGCTGATCGTCCTGCTGCGGGAGAGGATCGGGACCTTCCCGGTCGCGCGCTGGCTCGACGGCGCGATCGTCGGCTCCGCCGTCGCGGCGCTGGCGGCGGCATTCGCGCTGGGGCCGATCGTCGATGCCTCGAGCGAAGGCCAGGCGCTCGCCGTCGCGACCAACCTCGCCTACCCGATCGCCGACCTGACCCTGTTGACGATGGTGGCGACCGCCGCCTCGTTCACCGGTTGGCGGCCGGGGCGCAGCTGGATGGTCCTAGGCGCCGGCCTCCTCTTGCTCGCCATTTCCGACGGCGTCTATCTGCTGCAGTCCGCCAACGGGAGCTACGTCGAAGGCACGATTCTGGATGCCGGCTGGCCCTGCGGGGTTCTGCTGGTGGCCGGCGCGGCATGGATCGAGCCGGGGGCGGCGGAGCCGGTGCGATCTCGGGCGGTGCGGATCATCGCCATTCCTGCCGCCGCGGCCCTGATCGCGATCTGCATCCAGGCAGCCGAACGGTTCGCCACCGCCCCGACCGCGGCGGCGATCATCTCCCTGCTCACCCTGGTCGCGGTCGTCGTGCGGCTGGTCCTCTCGCTGCGTGAGACCCAGGGGGAAGTCCGCACCAAGGCGCGAGAGTCGCGTACCGACGAGCTGACCGGGCTGCCCAACCGCAGGGCGCTGATGTCGGACCTGGAGCAAGCGATCAAACGGCCGCCGGCAACCGGGTCCCTCAGCCTCCTGGCACTGTTCGACCTCGACGGCTTCAAGCTCTACAACGACACCTTCGGCCACCCGGCCGGCGACGCCCTGCTGGAACGACTCGGCGGGCGACTGCAGCTCTTCGCGCCCTCGACGGCCTGCGCCTACAGGCTGGGTGGCGACGAGTTCTGCCTGCTCGCCGAGTGCACGGCTGCGGAGGTCGACGCGATCGTCGCCGGGGCCACTGCCGCGCTCTCCGAGCGCGGCGAGGGCTTCTCGGTAACGGCCTCGCAGGGCAACGTCCTGCTGCCGAGCGAGGCCGGCTCGATGAAGGAGGCGATGCAGCTGGCGGACCGGCGGATGTACGCGAACAAGGTGAGCGAGCGGACCTCGGCCGGCTCGCAGTCGCGCGATGTGCTGCTGATGGCGCTGCGCGAGCGGCAGCCGCAGCTGGCCGAGCAGGCCGTCGACGTCGGCGAGCTGGCGCTGGCCGTCGCCGAGGAGCTGGGGATGGAGGCCGAGCAGCGCGACGAGACTTACCGCGCCGCGCAGCTGCACGAGACGGGGAAGATGGCGATCCCCGACGCGATCCTGAACAAGCCGGGGCCGCTCGAAGACTCCGAGTGGGAGTTCGTTCGCCAGCACACCCTTGTCGGCGAGCGGATCATCGCCTCGGCGGCGGCGCTGGTGCCGGTCGCGCGCCTGGTTCGCTCCAGCGGCGAGCGCTGGGACGGCGGTGGCTACCCGGACTCCCTGCGGGGCGAGCAGATCCCGCTCGGTGCGCGGGTTGTCGCCGTCTGCGAGGCCTACGCGGCGATGGTCACAGAGCGCCCCTACAGCGTCGCGATGCTTCCCTCGCGGGCGCTCGAAGAGCTGCGCCGCGGCGCCGGCTCGCAGTTCGATCCCGAGGTCGTTGCCGCCTTCGAGGCGGTCGCCGTGCAGCGTGGCCTCGCCGTCGCGAGCTAGGCGAAGCTTTTACGAGCCCCGACACGGGTTAGCGAGTGTTCGAGCGCCACGCGCGTCGGCGCGGGCAGGTTCTGTAGCCGCGTTTGCTCAGGGGCCGGTCAGGCTCGCAACCAGTCGGCGGAGGCCCTCCTCGAAGAGGCGCTCGTCGCGATCCGGGTCGGTGGAGGAGATATTGGTCATCGCCTCCAGGGTCTGACGCGTCGGGTCGGCGCTTCCCGCGCCAGCGCGGGCTGGGCGTCCGTCGCGGGCGAGGCGCTCATCGGCGGCTTGGCGGCCGGCGCCAAAGAGAACGGAGCCGATCATGAACGTCGAGTAGGCGTGGAAGGCGACTCCGCCTTGCTCGTCGTCGAGGCCCATCCGCGTGAACAGGTTTCCCATCAGCAGGAACGCGTTGTGGGTGAAGTCGCTCATCTCCGGGCTGGCGGCCAGGTAGGGGGAGAGGTGAACGTGCCGGAGCCAGGCACGCCGCGTGGCGACGCCGGTGGTGACCAGGACGTCGGCCGGATCGGCCTCCAGTGGCCTCGGCTCGATCGAGAGCAGCTCGTCCATCGCCTCGAGCCAGACGCGTTCGACACAGCGCTCGATGATCTCCCCGCGCGAGCCGAAGTGATGGTAGATCGCCGACGGCGCCACGCGGAGCGCGGCGGCGAGGCTCCTGATGCTCGCTTCGGCCTTGCCCTCGTCAAATTGGCGCAGTGCCTCACCGACGATCTCCTCTGGAGTCAGATGGGTGTCCCGATCGTTGGGAAGTCGTGCCATTTGCAGGGAACTCCGCCTTCGACTATCTTTGCGGCGCCGGAATACAGAACACTGATCGGAATAAAGGTTAACGATGCTGAGACTCCCCCTGAAGCTGCTGCTGGCGGCCGTTGTCTGTTTGACCCTCTCCACCCTGATGGCCGGCGCGGCGCTCGCCGCCAAGGACACCGGCAAGACCGCCGCGACCACGGTCACGATCGAAAACTGGCCGGGCGGCCTGACGGGGAAGGTCAGCAGCTCGGACTCGGCGCGCTGCGCTGAAGGGCGTCGCGTGGTCGTCTACCGGGTGGGCGGCGCGAAGCCGAGCCAGAAGCGGGACGAGCGGGTCGGCGCCACCAGGGCGAAGGGGGCCGCGGGCGAGTTCGGCTGGACCGTCGAGAGCGAGGCCGACGGCCGCTTCTACGCCCAGGCAAACGCGAAGAAGGGCTGCAAGGCGGCGCACAGCGCCGTCCTCGGCTCGGCGGGGCTGGGCGGGACCGGCGCCGCTCCTGCCTATCCGACCTGCGGCACCTACATCAGCGAAACGCTGAGCCGGATCTGCCGCGTCGAGAACCTGAACTTCAAGACGTTCGCGTATCCCGGGGAAGACCTCTGCCTCTGGGACAGGCAGGCCTCCGCTTCGAATTGCAGGAGCAGCGCCGTCTCCGGCCCGTTTCCGTGGCTCTCTGGGATCCAGGTCCTGATCGGCTGGAAGCCCGAAGGAGGGTGGAGGTCACTCATCATCACCGCCAGCCAGTGGGACCGCCCTGGCGTGACCGCCATGTTCGAAGGCAAAGTCCCCGACCCCAACTCGCAGCGGTTCACGGTCACCGACGCGAGCGCCCCCGGCGAAAACCCGGTCGACTCCTCCACCGACCGCTTCTACACCCCGGACCTGCCCAACACGCTCGTCGGCGAGGTCGGCGGCCCGCTCAAGGTGGAGATCGGGTCCGCCCCGAAGGGCACCTCCTTCACCTTCAACGGCTACCTCTACCTGAAGCGCTAAGCGAGGACGGAAGATGAACCCCAGGAAGCTTTCACTCGTCACTGCCCTCCTCTGCCTCGCGGCGCTGCTCGGCGCGGGCGCCGGACCGGCCGCCGCCAAGGGCAAGCCACAGCGGCTGCCGATCGACTCGATCTCGGTCGGCTCCAAGCGCGGCCCGCTGACCATCCGGGTGCGGGCGAGCGTCCACGCCGAGGTGACGATCTGGGTCGGCAGCCATCGCGTCGACCAGCAGTTCGAACTCGCCGGCAGGAAGGCGCAGTCGATCTCGCTGCTCGCCGGCAACGGCCTGCACGCGGGCCCGAACCGGATCCGTCTCCGCGCCCATCAGGGCAGCAAGACCTATGAAGCGCGCAGAACCGTGCGCATCCCGGCCTGGGCACTGCTCGCCAACGCGGGCCCGGATTCCGGCGCGCCGGCGCGGGGGAAGACGCAGCTCGGCACCCCGGGCGCGGTCGGCGGCAAATCCGGCCTCCGCTACCGCTGGAGCATCGCCAGGCGTCCCCACGCCCGCGCCAAGGCGACCCTGGCGGACGCCAACCGGCCGCAGCCGGTCTTCCACGCGAAGACCCCCGGCAGGTACGTGATGCAGCTGGAAGTGAACCCGGCTGGCGACGGCCCGTCCTCGTTCGATCAGGTCGTGGTCCCCGTGGCCCCGAACGACCCGCCGATCGGCGCCCCGATCAACACGATGGGCGACGGCAAAGCGATCTCGATCGCGGGCCAGGCCTACGGCGGCGGCGACTGCCGGTGCACCTCCTACGTCCTGCTCGAACGATCGACCCGGGCCCCGATCGCCAGCGGGAAGGTCACCAACGACGCCAACGGGATCGCCACCCTGATTAACCTCGCGAACAGCTACGGCGCCGGCAGCCAAGCCGCCGAAAAGGCCAACTACATGAAGTACCTGCTGGTGCTCAGCGGTCCGCAGGGCGTCCCCCAGGATCGGCTTGACGACTTCGCTGATCTGCTGAAGAAGCT
>Ga0164241_10000969_pt1 | contig 40778 bp, 32 predicted proteins | sample OricomyardsoilBY_FD_108780 | JGI IMG/M metagenome (GOLD analysis project Ga0164241, IMG submission 108780) | Backyard soil microbial communities from Emeryville, California, USA - Original compost - Back yard soil (BY) | ecosystem: Environmental > Terrestrial > Soil > Unclassified | place: USA... | reverse complement strand
GCCTGCGGCCCGATCACCGGCCCAGCTGCGCCGCGCTGCATCGAAGGTGCGCCGCTCATCGCGCTCGGTCGTTACGCCCCACCGCTGTCGTCAGCGATCCAGCGCTTCAAGTACGAGGGCCGCGCGGAGCTTGCGCCGATTTTGGCGCGGCTGCTCAGCCGCGTGCTCGAACCGTACGAGCTCCCGCGCACGACCGTGTTCGTGCCGGTGCCGCTCCACCCCCGGCGCCTCGCCAGGCGCGGGTACAACCAGGCCGCATTAATCGCGCAGCAGCTTGCGCGCGCCCGTCGCCTCCCCTGCGAGCCGCGGCTATTGCTGCGAACGCGCGACACCGAGCACCAAGTCGGCAAGGCGCGCGCCGCGCGTCAGGCGAACGCAAATGGCGCATTCGAGCTGCGAAAAGCCGGCTTGCGGCGCGCCGTCTTGGTGGACGACGTCATCACCACCGGTTCCACCGTGACAGCTTGTGTGCGAGCGCTGGCGCGGGGCGGCGTCCAGGTCCTAGCCGTCGCCGCCCTAGCGCAGACGGCAGAAGCAGACATGCCCGACTAGGCACCCCCGCGGATTTCCTAGTAGGGTTGGAACCGTGCAACGGCGTGTGCGGCATACTCGCTCGAGCGCGTGGAGTCGTCGGTGACCCATTCCTCGAAACCCCCGCCTCCGCCCGTACGGCGGCCGTCCAACGTATCGGGCGCTCCCAACGCCTCATCGCCGCCGGCCGCGCACGCGCCGGCACGAAACTCGTCGGGGCCGCCCCCGCCGCCGGATCGTGCCGCTCGCAGGGCCGCGAGCCTCGCGCCACCAGCGCCAACGCCTGCGCCTGCGAGAGCGCCTGCGCCTGCGCCCGCTCCTGCCCCTGCCCCGTTGCCGACTGCCAAGCTCGCGCCTGCCACCGTCGCAAGCGCGGCTCCAGCGGCAGCGCCAGCCGTAACCGCTGGCGCACCATCAACCGCCTCAGCCGGCAAAGCCTCGCCGCCACCCGACCGCGAGCCTGCGCGCGACACGCTCGCACCGTCGAGCTTCGGCGTGCTCGGCAGCAACACGCCACCGCCGACGGTCCCGGCCGAGCCGCGTGGCCCGCGCGCGGCCATGTCGACGCTCAGTGAGCAAGACGGCGCGACTGCAACCGCTACCTTGCGGCCGCCCGGAGCGGTGCCACCACCGCCGCGGGCCCTGCCGACCACGCCGTCATTCGAAGGTCAGCTCGCGGAGCGAGCGAAACCGCTCGATCCACCGCTGCCGAGCTCTCAACCAATGCGGCGGGAGCGGCGCGAGCTTCCGTCCTCGGCGCGAGCACACGGCGCTGCCACCCCCACCGCGGTGAGCGCCGGTGCACCGCCCGCCGCCGGTAGCGACGCGAGCTCGGCGCTCGATTCGACCCTCGACGCCGACGCCAGCGCTTCCAAGAAGGCCGCTCAAGCGGCGCTGATCGAGCAAACTCGCATCTCCGACGGCAGCGCACCGAAGCCTGCCAGCGCCGTCGCCGCACCCGCCAGCGCCGTCGCCGCGCCCGCCAGCGCCGTCGCCGCGCCCGCCAGCGCCGTTCCGGCGCCTGGGCTGTTCATCGCCGACGAGCCGATGGAGCGCCGGCCCACTCAGCAGACGCTGGTCACGGTCAAGCGCGAGGTGCTGACGCGCATGCGCGCCATGATGCTGGTGCTGGGCGGCCTGTTGCTGACGGCAGCAGCCACGTTGTTGATCGTGTTGCTGCGCCGCCCCGACTCGAGCCGCACGGAGCTCGCGGCGCCTTCGGCGAGCGCGGCGCCGGCGCCGCCCGCCTGCGCGCTGGCAGCGCCTCCGAGCCGCATCTCGCCCATCGAGCGTACCGTGCCGATCAGCGCGCTGCCGCTGGCGGACGGCAGCGTGGCGCTGGCAATCGCGGACACCAAGACCAGCGCCGCGGGCTGGGTCTACGACCCTGCGCGTGGCGAGCCGCGTCGCAAGCTCGAAGCGCCGGCCGGCGCCGGCGACGTGAGCTACGTCGTCGCCACCGAGCCGCTGGTCGTCGATCGCTCGAGCCCCGATTTTGCCTTTGCGCGCAGCATCGCGCCGGGCCTCGAGCTGGGCGTGGGGGCGGCGGGCATTCTTCGACGCGGCCGCGATGGCGCGACTGGCGTCGTATGGCCCCTCGGAGCCGGAGTGCGGGTGACGGCGCCGCGGGTCGCGACGCTGGCGGACGGTCACTTCGTGGCCTTTCGCCAAGGCGGTGCCGAGGGCCAGCTGATGACGGGCTGGCTCCGCCCCGACGGCAGCGCCGCCGGAGAAGTCACGGCGATCGACGGCTTGCCCAAGACGCTCGGCACCCCCAACGTGGCCGTGCTCGGGGCACAGGCCCTGGTGCTGTTTTCGGCGCGCCAGGAGAAGACCGAGCCTTATCGAGTGTTCGCCGCCACCGCCGCCCCCGGTCACGTCGCCGGCAACGCGCGCGCGCTGGACCTACCGAGCGACGGCGGGGGCGCGATCGCGCCCGCGATCAGCGCGCTGCCCGGTGATCGCTACCTGCTGCAATGGACGGACGGCACCGTCGGTCAGTATCAGGTGCACGTCCGCATCTTCGACGCCAAGCTCGAGCCGCTCAGCGCGCCGCTGTTGGTCTCGGCCAAGGGCGCCAACGCCGGGCAGGGCACGGTCTTGAGCACGCCCCAGGCAACCGTTTCGTTCTTCATTCAAACCACGGCCGGCAACGACGAGCTGTGGGGAGTAGCGCTATCGTGTCATTGAAGTGGGCATTGCTCGTCAGCGTGAGCTTGATGTCGGGTTGCAGCTTGTTCGCGCCGAAGGGACCGTCGGTGGTGGCGCGCGGCGAGTACTATTCGGCCGGAAAACCCGAGTACGACGCGTTTTTCATCTCGCTCCACGACAAGCAGGTGCAGCTACTCGCCGCGCCCGAAGCGCCCAAGACGGCGAAGAAGAACCTCGCTCAGGCCCTCGGCCTCACCGCCGATGCTTCCAACGACAGCCTGAGCCGGGAGCTCGGACAGGAGCTGAACAAGCTCGCCGCGCAGGGCCTGCGGGTGCGGCTCGACGCGCCGCCCGCCTCGTCGACGCTCGACGCCTCCGCTACCCTCTACACCTCCGACACCTCGACTTCGACACCGCTGCGCAGCCTACTGCCCGAGGTCGCCACGCGGCTCGTGCGCTCGCGCAACCACATGCTGGCCAGTAAGAGCGAGCTCGACAAGCTGCGCGTGACCGGCATCACCCTCGAGGGCCAAATCGATCAGGCCTTCCGCGTCGACGGCCCGTGGAAGCGCAACGAAGTGCGCAAGAACCTCGCCGACGGCCAGAAGGTGATCACCTTGATGCAGGCCCGCGCGCAGGAGATCGCCGATGACGACACGCAGCTGCTCGCGGTCCTGACGTCCTCCGCCAACACCGGCGAAAATCTCGGCAAAAGCACCGCTTACGCGTCACCGGCGGCGCCTGGCGACGAGCCCACCAAGCCCGGCAAACGCGCGGCGCCACACGCCGGCGCACCCGCGCCAGCGCGCGCCTCGGCAGCGGCCAAGCCCGCCCCCGCCACGAAACCTGCCGGCAAGCGCGGCGGTGAGGACGACGGCGCCAGCGCGCCCAAGCCGCCGACGCAGGGCAGCGCGCCAGCCGAAATCGAGCCCTGAGGCGGGGGCGCGTGGCATCGCGCCCGGTGACGTCGACGCCGAGGGGCCGTTCGCCGCGCGCTTCCCTTGCCACATCGAACAGCTTCGGGCGGCTCTGGATACGCCGCGCTCCTTCGGCTCACAGCAAGCACTGTTCGAGACGATTGGCGTCTTCGGCCTTCATGGCGCACTCGAGCTGGCGACGCGAAACGCGATCGGAGCACTCGCCGAACGCGGGATCGCGCTCGGCTTTTTTACGCGCCTCTTGTTGGAGGCGGAGCACCTCGCCCGCGCTCGATTTGGGCCGATCGTCGCGCAAGAGCAGCTCCACGTAACGATCGAGCAGCTCTCCGCACTCGCGCGTGTCCACCCGCTTGCCGCACGCCGTCGCGCACAGCAGCAGCGCCGCGTAGCCGAGCGCACGCACCTGCTTCATCGGAAGCAGGTGTCCGTGATCTCTTGTGCCTTCTTGGCCGCGCGCACACACTGCATGGCGCTGTCGGTGATGCGCCGGCCGACGCACGCCTTGAGCTGCGACTCCTTGACCCAGCTGCGGGTGCGCTCGAGCTGCTCCTTGGCAGTGTCTGGATCGCGGCCGACGGGGCTGCTCTGGAGCTCGAGCTGGGTGACACGGTCGGCGATTTCCTGACACTCCTTTTCAGAGGCCGGGTGGCCGCAGCCGACCAGCAGGGCCCCGAGCAAGGCCAGCGAGAGCGAATAACCGCGCCATGACGTGAGAGCAGGGCTGAGCGTCCAGTTCATCGAGCCTCGAGCTTTTGGTCCCGTTCGGGGTCTTTGGCAAGGCGCGTCAAAGCGGGCGGTCGGGGGCGGCAGCGCCGAAATCTGGACGCGTGTACAGGTGCTGCTAAATTGCCTGGGAATGACGCAGAAGCGTCCCGCCGCCGCCCCGGCTGTCACCCCGGAGCTGCTCCTGCGTAAGGCCACGCTGGCGCGCACGTCGATCACGCGCGCCAAATATGCGCAGCGCGGGCTGGCCCACGGCGCCCCCCTCGACCACACGACGCGGATGCTGCTGCTACGGCAGCTGTACCTTTCGCACATGGAAGGGCGGCGCTTCGCGGACGCGCTCGCGATCGCCGAGCAGATGCTGGCCTCGACCGTGATGCCCGACGTCGCGCGCCAGGACGCGGCGCGCGCGTGCTTGGGCCTCGGCGACCGCGAGAGAGCCATCGAGCACCTCCGCATCGGTAGCCGGGTGAGCCCGCCGGCCCGGCGCGCCTTTCACCTTTGGACGTTGGGCAGCGTGCTGTATCTCGAAGGCCGCTACCCCGACGCTTGCGGCGCGCTGTCGCGAGCGGCGCGCTGGGGCACCACCGACAAGCCGCTCTATTTGGCCGGGCTCGGTCTCGCCAAGCTCGCCGCCGGCGAGGCTGTCTCGGTCGCGCAGTTGGCCGAGCTGCGCGAGCGGCTCTCCGACGCGCCGTGCGGTCAAGGCTACGGTCAGTTCGTGCTCGGCGAGCTGTGCTTCGCGCTACAAGACTACGCTGGCGCCGCGCGCTACTTGCGAGCTTTCCTGAAGCGAGTGACGGGCGGCCGCGTCGCGCTGCAGGTCTCGCTCTCAGGAGAAATCCTGCGAGCCCGGCAGCTGATCCGTCGCGCATCGGCCAGGCTCAGGTAAGGTTGGAGCGTGCTGTCGCGTCGCCGTCCGCTTTCGCTCCTCTTCCTGCTCGCGCTCGTGCTGCTGGTGCCCGTGCCGGCCTTCGCCGCGCCCGATGACGCGTTCACGCGCGCGCTGTCGAAGGGTCCGCTCTACGCGGCGTTGGCGGCGCTCGTCGGCGGGCTCGCCGTCAGTCTCACGCCCTGCGTCTACCCGATGGTCGCGGTGACGGTCAGCGTGTTCGGCGCCAAGCAGGCCAAGAGTCGCTCGGAAGGCACGCTGCTGTCGCTCGCGTTCGTGCTCGGCATCTGCGCCATGTTCGTGCCGATGGGCGTGATCGCAGGCATGACGGGCGGATTGCTCAGCAAGGCGCTGCAAGCCCGCTGGGTGATCGTCGGCATCGCCGGTATCTTCCTGGTGATGGCGGCGTCGATGTTCGGAGCCTTCGAGCTGACCCTGCCCTCGTCGCTCAACAACAAGCTGGCCGAGATGGGCGGCATCGGCCGCAAGGGCGCGTTCGTGCTCGGGCTAGTGTGCGGCCTGATCGCCGCGCCGTGTACGGGGCCGGTGCTGACCGGCATCTTGACCTGGATCGCCAGCACCCAGAGCGCATCGCTCGGTGCGATGGCGATGGCTGCCTTTTCGTTGGGTCTCGGCGCGCCCTTCTTCGTCGTGGGGGCGTTCGCGGTCCAGCTACCCAAGAGCGGACATTGGATGGTCCACGTCAAGAGCGGCCTCGGCATCGTGCTCGTGGTGGTCGCGCTGTATTTCCTCAACAATTCTTTTGGTTTCGCAAACCGGTTCATCTCCGGCTCAGCGACCTTCGTCGGCGTGGCCGCCTTCGCGGTGCTGGCCGGGCTCCTACTCGGCGCAGTGCACCGCGAATTCAGCGAGCTGGGGGTCGGGGTCAAGGTTGCCAAGGGGCTAGGCATCGTGCTCGTGAGCGTCGGGGCGCTTTCCGCGATCTTGGGCGTCCTCAAGCCGGCCGAGGCCTTGACCTGGGAGCGCAAAGACATCGAGGGCGCCCTCGCGCGCGCGGCCACCGACAAACGGCCACTGCTGGTCGATTTCACGGCGGCTTGGTGCGGAGCCTGCAAGGAGCTCGACAAGAAGACGTTCTCGGAGCCACGCGTCGGCCAAGAGCTCGGACGTTTCGTCGCGGTCAAGGTCGACGCGACCAACAACGACGATCCGAAGGTCGAGGCGATGCTGGCTCGTTTCAAGGTCGTAGGTTTACCTACCGTGGTGCTCTTCGATTCGCGTGGCAAAGAAGCCGTACGCTTCAACGACTTCGTGCCCCCAGAAGAGTTTCTGAGGTCGGCGCAGCGCGTCGACTGAGCGGGCGGGCCGTAGCGTTACAGCAACGCCGAGGCAGAAGTGCGCGAGATCATCTGGATTGCGTACGCCGTAGCTCCGGCTGCTCGACGACGTTTCCGACGATGGAAAACGTACCCGAGCGGGGCAAGCGCCGCCGGCCCAGCTGGTCGATTTCGCGCACCAGCAGATCGCGCGGCACCGGCTTCTCCAAGATCTTCGGTAGGTTCGACATGCCTTCCCGGCGCGCGATCGTCGCGCACATCAGACCGGCGCCGTAGCCGTCGCCGCTGAGCAGCAAGAATTGCTCGGCGAGCTGGGGATAGAGCAGACGCACCCGCACGAACAGCTCAGGTCCACTCAAGCCGGGCATCGAGACGTCCGAGACCACCACGTCGAAGTGGCTGCCCTCTTCCAACTTGGCGAGGCCCTCCGCCGCGCTGCCCGCCGTGACGACGTCGAACTCGCGCAGCATGCCGGCCGTCGCGCGCAGCACGAGCACCTGATCATCGATCAGTAAGACGCGCAAACGCCGCCGCGCTTCGGACTCGCCGCGCTGCGTCTCGGCGCCGTCGGCTTCTGCGGTGCAGGTAGGACAACGCCAGGCAGGCTCGCCGCCCGCGCCGAGCTGCGCCGTCCAGCCGTGGCGCGCGAGCAGGACGAAGCCCCACTCGACGGCGGCGGACGAGTCACCACAATCGGCGCAACGAACGAACGAGCTGCTCATGGCGTCGCGACGTTGCAAGCCGCGCGCCGCTTATATTTAGGCGACACCCTAGGGTGATGTCGGATGTAGCGATTACGTCTTCACCCAACGCTCGAGCTTACCGAGCGCGAGCGCCACGTTCGGTTTCGCCTCGGCAAAGCCGAGCCACGGGTCATCAATCTCGGCGGTACGTAACGGTACGCTCACGAGCGTGAAACGCGCTGGATCCAGACCTGCGTGTAACTCTTCCCACGCGAGCGGTGTGGACACCGTCGCTCCTGGATGCGCGCGCACCGAGTACGGGGCGACGATCGTGCGCGATGCACCGGTTTGGCCCGTGTCGACGTACATGCGATCGCCGCGCTTGTCGATCTTGCGTTCCATGGTGGCGATCTGCGGGTGTTGCGCGGTCACGATACGACCGATCAGCTCGACCAGCAGCTTTGCCGCCTCGAACGGGATGCCGTCACCGAGCGGTATCAGCACGTGCAAGCCACGCTGACCGGATGTCTTCGGAAACCCAGGCAGCCCCGCGTCGTCGAGCACCTGCTTCAATGTGAGGCCGACCTTCACTGCGTCCGCGAACTTGCGCTCGCCCAGGTCCAGGTCGACGGTGATGAAATCACACGTACCGAGCGACTGCTCGCGGCAGGCCAGCACGTGCAGCGGTATGCACCCGAGCTGCGCGAGGTAGACGAGGCCGTCGACGTCGTCGACCAAGAACACGTTCTTCGAAGTGCGATCGATCTCGTCCGTGTCCGATATGTCGAGCCGCCGCATCCAGCCCGGCGTCCCGTCCGGTACGTTCCACTGATAAAAGCTCTTGCCCGCGATGCCGTCTGGGTGACGCACCAACACCAGCGGACGTCCCTTCAAGAACGGCAGCATGCGCGACGAGATGCTCGCGTAGTAGCTGCACAGATCGGCCTTGGTGTAGCCGGAGTCGGGCCAGAACACCTTGTCCGGGTTGGTGATGATGACGCGGCCAGTGCCGAGCGAGACGACGCTGCCGACGTCGGGCTCGCGGATCGGCGCCGGCGGCGAGGCGTGGCAATCTTTCGGCGCCACGTCCGGTCTCAAACCGAGAAACACCGGCGCGCGCAGGCGGCCCTCCTCCGTGAAGCCGAGATAGCGCACTTGCACGACGAGCTCCGGCCGGACCCAGCGCGCTTGCTCGGTGCCGGGGTCCTCGGGCACGGCGCCGTGCCCGGGATACGCCTGCTGCTCGAGCGCCGGTAGCTCGGCGAGCAGGGAGCGGATCGTCGCGTCGGAGAGCCCGCTCCCGACCCGGCCGCGGTACTGCAGCTGCCCGCGCACGTAGGCGCCGACGCACAAGGCGCCGAGGCTCTTGCGCGAGCCCTGACCGGGCACGTGACCGATGACGACGAAGTCGTCGTCGCGCTCGCATTTGATCTTCACCCAATCGGTCGTGCGGCGGGGCCCGACGCGGTACGGCGAGAGCTTGCGCTTGGCGACCACCCCTTCGAGCCGCTCGCGGCGGCAAAAATCGTGGAGCGCGGTGCCGTCATCCTCGATGTGATCCAGCACGCGTACCAGGCCGCGGCCACGCACCAGCTGCGACAAGATGCGCTTGCGCTCGAGCAGGGGCAGCCCCGTGAGGTCGCGCCCGCCCAGCGCCAGCAGGTCGAACACCAGATACACGACGGGAACCTGCGCGCGCGCCTGCTCGATATCCAGCGGTTTCTGCGCGTGGATGCGCGGGGCGAGCTTTTCGAAGCTGGGCTTGCCCTCGGCGTCGAAGGTAACGACCTCGCCGTCGAGCAAGGCGTCTTCCGCCGGCAGCAGCGACACTGCGCGCGCGACCTCGGAGTAGCTGGCGGTCGCGGTGCGCCCGTTTCGGTAGCGCAGCGCGACCTGCGCCCCGCGCTTGTCGGCCACGATCCGCACGCCGTCGAGCTTCAGCTCGTACAGCCGCTCTGGATCGCTCAGGCGCGCGCCCTCCAACGCGCACAGCATCGGCACGAGCCCGCTCGCGGCCACCGCCTTGCGCGGCGCCGAGTCGACGAGCTCGAGGATCTCGGCGCTCACCTCGGCTTTGTGAAAATTCTCGTCGCCTGTCAGCCCCGAGAGCACGCCGCGCGGCGCGCTCACGACGACGTCGTCGTCTTTGGCGTAGGCGTCTTGCTTCTTGATCAACAGCCAATCGCTCTGCTGCCCCTCGCCCACCTCGAGCTTGTTCTTACTGCGCCCGGTGCGCACGAGGGCGAAGGTGCCGCGCAGCTTGAAGCCCGATAGCTCGAACTTGAGATCCCCCCGCTCGATGCCTTCTTCGGCCGACGTCTCCAGATAGCGGATCCGCCCCGTATCCCAGACGATCATCGAGCCGGCGCCGTAGTTACCGGCGGGGATCACCGCCTCGAAGTCGAGGTATTCTAGAGGGTGATTCTCGGTGTGAACGGCGAGGCGCTTGTCGAGCGGTTTCAAGCTCGGACCGCGCGGCACCGCGAAGCTCTGGAGCGTGCCGCCGCACTCGATGCGCAGGTCGTAGTGCTCGCGCCGCGCCTGATGCAGGTGCACGACGAACCGGCCGCTGCGCGTCGCCCGCGCGCTGCCCTTGCGTTCAGCACTGAACGGCTCGGTGGTTTGCGCCGGATCGCGATTACTTCGATAACGTTCGAGCTCACGCGGATCACGGCCGCTTTGGCCGCGTCCGCCAGGAGAATCACCCGAACTTTTCTTCAATCGATGCTCCTTCCGCTAGCATAGCGCCATGCCCGCACGCGCCGTCCTTTCCGGCACGATTTCCTTCGGTCTCGTCTCGATTCCGGTCAAGTTCTTCACCGCCGCCTCGTCGGAGCAAGTCAGCTTCAACATGCTGCACAAGAAGTGCGGCGGACGCGTGAAGATGCAGTTCGTCTGCCCGACCGACAACGAGGTGGTCGAGCGCTCCGACACCGTCAAGGGCTACGAGTACGCCAAGGGCCAATACGTCCAGTTCACCGAGGAAGAGCTGAAGGCGCTCGAGACCGAGCGCGGCGGCTCGATCGAAATCACCGAGTTCGTGCCCGTCGCCAGCGTCGACTTCGTGCAAGTCGAGAAGAGCTACTATTTGGGCCCCGACAAAGGCGGCGACAAGGCCTACCGCCTCCTCGGCGAAGCCATGTCGGCCAAGGGCCGTGTCGCGGTCGGCCGCTGGTCGGCGCGCGGCAAAGAGCAAGTCGTGCTCGTCCGCCCGTACGGCAAAGACGGGCTGATCATCCATCAGCTGTACTACTCGAACGAGGTGCGCGCCTTCAGCGAGATCGACACCGGCGCCACGTTCACGTTCAGCGACAAAGAGCGCGAGCTTGCCGAAAAGCTAGTCGAAGAGCTCGGCACCGACTCGTTCGACGCGGAAAAGTATACCGACTCCTTCAGCGAGCGCGTCAAAGCCGCCGTCGATCAAAAGGTCGCGGGCCAGGAAGTCACGATCGCGCCCGAGGCCCCCAAAGCCCAAATCATCGACCTGTTCGAGGCCCTGAAGAAGAGCCTGGCCGACGTACAAGAGAAGGGCGGGCCCCTCGCCGGACCGAAGAAGACAGAGCCCGTCGTCGAACAGGCTCCCGCCAAGAAGGCGCGCGCCAAAAAAGCTCAGTGAGCCCGTCGGCCCGGGTTCAAAGCTCGATTTGAGCGCCGATCTCGAAGACGCGGTCGGGTGGGATGTTGAAGAACTTCGTCGCGGGCTGGGCGTTGCGCGTCAAAAATGCGAACAAGCCCACGCGCCACTTCGCCATCCCCGGGTGCTGGGTCGCGATCAGGTTCTCACGACCCAAGAAGAAGGTGACGTGCTCGACGGAGGTGATGACGCCGGCGTCGAGTAACAACTGGGGCGCGTCGGGCTGTTCCATGAAACCGTAGCGGCCGATCAAGCGCACGAAGCCGTTGTCCATCTGCTCGCGCGCGAAGCGATCTCGGGGGGCGACACGGGCGGCGTCGCTCGTCTGCACCGTGAGCAGCACGATGTGCTGGTGGACGACGCGGTTGTGCATGAAGTTGTGGAGCATGGCCGGCGGCGTGCCGTCGCGCGTGCTGGTCATGAACACGGCCGTGCCCGGCACGCGCGCCGGGATCTCCACTCGCATCAGATCGAAGAAATCTTCCAGCGGTAGGAGCTGCTCCCGGAAGCGCTGCGACAGGATCTCGCGCCCTCGCTTCCAGCTCAGCATCATCACGAAGATGGCGGCGCCGATCACGACCGGTACCCAGCCGCCGTGAAAAAACTTGATGGCGTTGGCGCCCATGAACACGAGCTCCGGCGTCAAGAACAGCAGCGAGAGCGACGCCGCCTTGAGCACGCTCCAGCCCCACACGTGGCGTACGAGGAAGTAGGCCATGATGGTCGTGATGACCATGGTCAGGGTCACGGCGATGCCGTACGCGGCGGCCAGGTTGCTCGAGCTCTTGAAGCCGAGCACCAGCGCGATCGTGGCCAGCATCAGCGTCCAATTCACGAACGGCACGTAAATTTGCCCGCGCTCGTCGGCCGACGTGTGCTTGATGCTGACGCGCGGCAAGAGCCCCAGCATCGTGCCTTGCGAGGTCAGCGAGAACACGCCCGAGATCAGCGCCTGGGAGGCGATCACGGTCGCCGCCGTCGACAGCGCCACCATCGGATACAGGGCGGCGTTCGGCACCAAGCGAAAGAACGGATTTTCGACCGCCTTCGGATCGCCGATCAGCAGCGCGCCTTGCCCGAAATAACACATGAGCAGGCCCGGCATCGCCACCGAGTACCAAGCGAGTCGGATCGGCTTACGGCCGAAGTGGCCCAAATCGGCGTAGAGCGACTCGCCGCCGGTCACCACCAGCACGACAGCGCCGAGCACGAGCAGGCCCGAGGTGCCGTTTTTGGCCAAGAAGCTCGCCGCGTACAGCGGATTCACCGCCCCGAGCACGCTCGGGTGCTCGAGCGTGCGGTAGAGCCCAAACCCGAAGAGGGAGCCGAACCATACCAGCATGATCGGCCCGAAGATCGCGCCCAACCCGGCGGTGCCCCGGCGTTGCATCGCGAACACGCCGACCAAGATCGCGATCGTCAACGGGATCACCACGTGCTCGAGGCTCGGGGCCGCGATCTCAAGGCCCTCGACGGCGGAGAGCACGGAAATCGCCGGCGTGATCATGCCGTCACCGTACAGCAGGGCGGAGCCGAACACGCCGAGGGCGATCAGGATTGGGTACACCGGCTTGCCGCGCATCGCCCCGCTCGCGAGCGCCATCAGCGACAAGATGCCGCCTTCACCTTTGTTGTCGGCGCGCAGCACGTAGGCCACGTATTTGAGCGAGATGATCAGGGTCAACGCCCAGAAAATCAGCGACAGCACGCCCATCACGTTGGCGCGCGTGACGTCGATGCCGTGCTGCGAGTGGAAGCACTCGCGCATCGCGTAGAGCGGGCTCGTGCCGATGTCGCCGTAGACGACGCCGAGCGCGCCGAGCGCCAGCTTGAGCTCATAGGCGCGATCGCGTCCCGCGCCGTGGCCACCATGGCCGGGGTGAGCCGCCGCAGACGGCGAAGACTTGGGTAGCGGATGCTGGGACATGTTGGCCGCCTCGTTCTTCGCGGCCGGCAGCTTCACGGCGCTCGTGGGTTCACGGACCGACATGGATGAGGTTCGGGCACGTTACCACCGCAGCCAAAAGATCGTGAACGCATCGCCCCCGGAATCAGGGTCCGCCGGCTGCGACTGTTCAATGTGGCTGGAAGCACGCAAATGCGACCGCACCGCCACTTTGAGCGCGCCCGTGCCGTGGCCGTGCAGCACGAAGCCGAGCGGCTCGCCGACGTTCAGCAGGCGATCGAGGAACGCGTCGACTTTGGACAGCGCGTCGTCGACGCGCTCTCCGCGCAGGTCGAGGGTGTTACCGCTCGTGCGCACGCCGGTCGGAAGGGCGGACACCGCGATGCTCGAAGTGTGCGCGCGCGCGGCTTGCTTCTGCTTTCGGGGTGCCTGCGCCGGCTCGAGGTCCTCGCTTCGTAAAATCAACTTGATCGACCCGACCTGCACGCGAACCCTGTCGTGGTCGACGTCGACGACGGTGGCCAACAGGCCGGAGGACTTCACGCGCGCGCTGTCACCGGCTTTGTAGCTAAACCGCGGCGCGCCGAGGCTCGGCGGCGCGGGTCGCTCACGCTCCGGTAAGAGCGAGCCGCCCAGGGCCACGTGCGCGGCGGCGCGACTCAGATCGCGTTCGATGCTGCGCAGCGCCTTCGGATCTTGGCCCTCGCGCTTCAAACGCTCGCGCACCGCGAGCAGCTCGGCGCGGACTTTGGCGACGTTGCCGCGCAGCGCGACGGTCTCGCGCTCGAGCTCGGCCTCGAGCTGCCGACGCTCGAGCTCGTGCTGACCCTCGACGCGCTCCCGGAGCTCTTTCAGTTGCTCTGCCTCCAGCGCCAGGGCTCGACGCTGAGCTTCGAAGCCCTGTCGTTCGCGCTCCAGCCGCTCGACGGCCCGCTCGCGCTCGACGGACTGCTCGGGCAGGAGCGCCTGGGCGCGCGCGACGACGCCGCTCGGCAGGCCGTGCCGGGTCGCGACCGCGAGCGCGCTGGACGCGCCCGGCACTCCCATCGTCAGGCGAAAGGTGGGCGCCATGCGCTCGAAGTCGTAGCTGACGGACGCGTTGTGCAGGTGGGCGGCGTGGGCCGCCAGCTCCTTCAGCTTCTCGTAGTGGGTCGTGACGGCGACGGCGGCGCCACGCGCTGTCAGCGCTTCGAGCACGGCGGCGGCCAGCGCCGCGCCCTCTTCCGGATCGGTGCCAGATGCTAGCTCGTCGAGCAAGATCAAGGTGTCGTTGGAAGCCCGCTCGAGCAGCACGCACAGGCGCTGCACGTGCGCGCTGAACGTCGACAGCGATCGGGCGATGCTCTGCTCGTCGCCGATATCGGCCAGCACGCTGCCGAACCAGCCTACTTGCGATTCTTCGGCGACCGGCAGCGGAATGCCGGCGCGCACCATCCACGACACCAAACCGAGCGTCTTGAGCGCGACCGTCTTGCCGCCGGCGTTGGGGCCCGAGATCACGAGGGCGCGCGCGGCGTCGATCGCGATGTCGTTGGCCACCACCGGCTGGGACGAGAGCGCGAGCAACGGGTGACGGGCGGCGCGCAGGTCGAGCCGGGCGTCGGCCAAGAGCTCCGCCACGATCGCGCGCGTTTGACGGGCGAACCGCGCCAGCGCCCCGAGCAGATCTGCTTCTTCGCAGGCGCGCTGCGCGATCCGTACCTGCTCGGCGTCGCTCGCCAAGTATCCGGACAGCACGCTCAGCACCTTGGCCGCCTCGCGCAGCGCTTCCGCCTCCTGAATGCGCAGCTGATTGCCGAGGCCGGTCAGCTCTTCGGGCTCGACGAACAGCGTCGCGCCCGAAGCGCTCGAGCCGAGCACGATGCCTGGCACACGCAAGTGAGCGTCGGATCTCACCGGCAGCACGTAGCGTCCTTCGCGCTCGGTGTAGTAGTCGGCTTGGACGACGTCGGCGTGGCGCTCGATCAATTGGCCGAGCTTGCGCTTCAACTCTTCGCGTAGCTCACGGGCGCGCTTGCGAGCACGCGCGAGCTCCGGCGACGCGCGGTCGGCCAGCGTGCCGTCCGGCTCGAGCGCGTGAGTCAGATCTTCTTCCAGGCCGTCGAGCTCGGCCGGCGAATCGACGACGGCGGCCAGCGCCGGGTGACCCTCACGCTGCCCGCGGGCAAACACCCGGAGCTTGCCCGCCACCTCGAGCAGCTCGCGCACCTGCCACAGCTCGGCGGCGCTCGCCACGCCGCCGCGCGCAGCGCGCTCGAGCGGCGGTGCGACGTCGGGAAATGAACGCGCCGGCGGGGCCAGTCCCAAGCGCTCGAGGTCCAGCATCTCGCGCACGACGCGGTTTCGAGCGCGCGCGCTCTCGAGCTCGGTCGCCGGTGTCAACGCGAGGGCGCGCGCCTTGCCGCTAGCGCTGGTGCAGAAGCCGCCGATCGCGGCCAGCAGCTCGCGCCACTCGAGGGCCGCGACCGTCTCGGGGTCGAGCGCGGCGAAGCTCGCGGTCGAGGGCGGCCCGGCGTCGTTGCTCACGCGCCGCGAGATAGCACCGATCTTTCAGGCCGTCAGGGCGCCCGCCAAAGGCTCGCTCGCGTCGTGACTCGCCGTGCGCTCCAGGCGTAGCTCGACACGGCTGGCGCGCGCTGCCGGTTCGAGCGCGGCCGCCAGCGCTCGCAGGTCGTGCTCGGCGCGTCGGCCGAGGTAACCGTCGACGCTGAGAACCAAGCTGCCGCCACCCGAGGCAGCCAGGTGCGCCAGCAGCCCGCGGGCCAAGATCGACCGCGCCGCTGCCGTCGGCACGTCGGCGCGGCCGTTCGAGACGAGCACCATCGCGGACATCTGCCAGCCGCGCGACTGCAGGCGGGTAACGCGCATCGCGACCTGCGTGATGAGATCGGTCGGGGGCCCCGCATAGTGCTGGGCGACCACCGCCAGATCCCCGCGATCTCCGCTAGGGTCGAGCCAGCGGGGCCAGCTGGCACCGAATTCGATCACGACCAGGGTCGCAGCGCGAGCCTTCATTCCGAACCTCCTTGCGCCCCCGTGCCATAAGTCCCAATGTCGGGGTGGGCCAACAAACCGGCGACTATCGCCCCCCAAGCGCGCAGATTCGGAGGAGAGCCATGAGCGGATCGACTGAGCTTTCGGGACCCGACCTGACCCAGGGTATCGCGGTGAGCGACGTGGCCGAAGGCAGCATGCTGCTCGGTCACGCCGAGGGTGAGTCGGTGCTCGTAGCGCGCAGCGCCGGTCGCGTCTTCGCGGTGGGCGCGACTTGCACACACTACGGCGGCCCGCTCGCCGAAGGCTTGTTGGTCGGCACGACCGTGCGCTGTCCGTGGCACCACGCCGCCTTCTGCCTGGAGACGGGCGCTGTCACGGCCCCGCCCGCGCTCAACCCGATTCCATGCTTCGATGTCGAGCAGCGCGGCGAGCGGCTCTACGTGCTCGGTAAGACGAAGCGGCGGCACGATGCCGCGACAGCGCGTAGTAGCGTCAGCTCGATCGTGATCGTGGGCGGTGGCGCCGCCGGGCACGCCGCCGCGGAAACGCTGCGGCGCGAAGGCTACATCGGCAAGCTGACCATGCTCAGCGCCGATGCGGCGCCGCCGGTCGATCGCCCGAACCTCTCCAAAGACTACCTCGCCGGCAACGCCCCCGAGGAGTGGATCCCGCTTCGTCCGCCCGAATTCTTCGAAGCGCAACAGATCGAGCTCGTGCTCGGCGCGCGCGCCACCGCCATCGACGTGGACAAAAGGCGCGTCATGATGGCCGACGGCTCGAGCCACGCCTACGAGGCCCTGTTGCTGGCGACGGGCGCCGATCCGGTGCGGCTCGCGATACCGGGCGCGGAGCTACAGCACGTGCACTACCTGCGCTCGCTCGGCGACAGCCGCGCCATCATCGGCGCGCTCGGCTCCGCCAAGCGAGCGGTCGTGATCGGCGCCGGCTTCATCGGTCTCGAAGCGGCAGCGTCGTTGAAAAAGCGCGGGCTCGAGGTGCACGTGGTGTCACCCGCGGCGCGCCCACTCGAGAAAATCCTCGGTCCAGGACTCGGCGATCTGGTGCGGAGCGTGCACGAAAAACATGGCGTCGTGTTTCACCTCGGTAAGCAGGCTCGTCTCATCGAGCCATCGCAAGTAACCCTGAGCGACGGCTCGGTCATCGCCGCCGAGCTGGTGATCGTCGGCATCGGAGTCGAGCCGGCGCTCGAGCTGGCGGCGAGCGCGGGGCTTGAGGTCGATCGCGGCATCGCCGTCGACCCCCACCTGGAGACGAGCGTACCCGGCATCTACGCCGCCGGTGACGTCGCGCGCTGGCCCGACCCGCACACGGGCGAAAAAATCCGCGTCGAGCACTGGGTCGTCGCAGAGCGCCAAGGTCAAATCGCCGCTCGCAACCTGCTCGGTCACCGCGACGTGTGCGACTTCGTACCGTTCTTTTGGAGCGCGCACTTCGACGTCTCGATCTCGTACGTCGGCCACGCCGAGAGCTGGGACGAAATCGAAGTCGACGGCAGCCTCGAGGGCCTCGACGGCAAAGTCACGTACCGGCGCGGTGGGCGCACGCTCGCCGTCGCTACCATCAACCGCGACAAGCAGCTGCTCGAAGCGGAGCTCGCCCTCGAGCGCTCTTGAACCAGGTGTTTGATTGGCTGCCGCGCCGCAGCCAAACTCGCAGAAGCTCCAGTTGCGTCCGCCGGTAAACCCGTAGCGGTCGCGCGGCGGGTGACTCGTAGCGACGCCGCTTCGTTGCGTAAGCCGTCTTCACCAACCGGCGATGAGCAGGGTGCTGCGCGCGCAAATTATCGGGGTCAACTGAATGAGCTCGGGCCGCGCAGCGCGGCGGAAGCGAGCTTGACAGGCGAGCGGCTTTGGCGATAATTCAACCGGTTGACTTGGCCCCAAACTGCAAAAAACCGGGCCGACCTCGAGCCGCTGTAATCCGCATCCGCAAATGACGGAGCGCGGTGAGCCCGCACAGGCGGTCTCGTCACCTAGCAGGTACTCGGGGCAAGGAATCGCGCTTCGTTCCCATTCAAATGATGTCCCGCGCTCACGATCGAGGGAGCGCCCACTCCGCCCCTTTTCGGGCTCGGCTCGCTTTCGGAGAATCCAACATGAGAACCATCATTCTGATCGCCGCCGGCACCTTGTGCTTCGCCATGACGGGGTGCTCCACCGCCGCGGAGGCGCCGGCGTTCGGGACAGCGGGCGCCGCCGCAGGCGCGGGAGCGCCCGTGACCGCTGGCTCGTCTTCGACGGGCGGCTCCGAGTCAGCCCCATCCACCGCCGGCGCCAACTCCGCGGCCGCGGGCGGCCCCGGCGGCGGTGCAGCAACCGCGGGAGCCAGCGGCTCCACCTCCAGCGCCGGAACGAGCTCCGCCGGCGCGAGCAGCGGAGGCGAGCCTGGCGCCGGTACGGGCGGCGCCAGTGGGGGCACCTCGACGGCGGGCGCCGGCGGCGCGACCGCGGGCGGGGCCGGAGGCGGCGACGCGACCATCGATCCCGCCAGCGTGGTCGGCAGCTGGGACGGCGCCCTCGTCACCTACCCGTGCGCGCCCGGCTCGAAAGACAACTACGACTGCAGCAACGCGCCGTGCTCGAACAACGAGAATACCACGACCAACACCTGGAAGATGAACGGCTCCGCCGACACCGTCTACGACGTCACGTTCCGCGTTCGGGGCGTGGTCGAGGTCATCAACTACCTCGACGGTATGCGCGACTCCGGGAATGCGTCGATCGTGAACAACAAAGACCTGTTTTACCGCGGCGGCCGCGCGCTGAAGGCGGGGGAAACCGGGGTCGACTACAACCAGTACGAGTTGACGATCGCGCCCGCGGCGGCGTCCGATATGGCGAAGGGCGTGTACTTTCTGAACTCGGTCGACGCGTCTCAGAGCCCGAAGGCGTCGAAGATCACCGAGCACCTCACCTTCCCGATCGACTACTCGAAGACGATCCTGGTGCCAGGCGGCAGCACCGTGACGCTGAGCGTCTACGACTCCAACTGTCGGCTGGTTCAGAATTGCGGCACCACGGCCGGCAGCAACACGTGCTCCGCCCCCGTCGTGGCGAACCTCAGCCCCGCGACACCGTCCGCGCCCTCGACCTTCCAGGCCGGCGGCACCGCCTACTACCAGAACGGCGGGCACGGGCAGTTCGTCTTTTTCGACATCACGAAGGTCGCGGTTCATCAGTGAAGACACCGCTCAGACTCGCGAGCGCGCTCGGCTTTGCGCTGCTCGCGCTGGCGGGGCGAGCCGCACACGCGGAGGTGATACTCACCAGTCCGGGCGCTGGCTGGGAGGTCTACACCTCGGGCCGCATCGGCGGCTTCGTCCAGCTATTGCAGGGCGACGGGCGGCCGCAGATGTACGCGCGCAACGCGGACGGCATCGAGGTGCCCGTGCATCCCGTCTCCGACGGCGGCGTGCAAGCCCAGAGCGATCCGATCCTGAACGCCGAGGGCGAGCCACGAGTGGGTCCGCTCCTCGCCTCCCGCGTCAGGAGCGGCTTTCTCGGCAACATTTTGACGCTCGGGGTGCGACGCAAGCTCAGCGAGCGCATCGTGGTCACGGGCCAGATTTCAATCTGGGGCACGACCGAGACCGACCAGCGCCGGACGTTCTACAAAAATCTTCCCGACGAACGTGAAGGCTACATCAAGGTAGAGGGTCCGGCCGGCAGTCTCCTGCTCGGCCGCGCTCTATCGCTGTACTCCCGCGGCGCGACCGAGATCGACTACCTGTACGGACACGGGTACGGTGTGGGAAATCCAGCCGGCTTCGAGGGCTCCGGCCCATCCGGCGGGCACATCGGTTACGGCGTGCTGGCCCCCGTCTTCGTCGCGGGCGTCCAGTACGCCACCCCGCAGGTCGCGGGTCTGCAATTGACGGCCGGCTACTTCGATCCGGCGACGTTGGTGGGCTTGTACTGGGAACGCACCAAGTTCGGGCGCGTCGAGTCGGAGCTGACTTACGACGCGTCGTTCGGCCCCGCCGCCAAGGTGCACGTGTTCGCGAACGGCGCCTACCAAGAGCTTTACGCCCGAGACTCACCGCGGCACGCCAGCGTCTACGGTGGCGGCGGAGGTGCTCGTTTCGAGCTCGGGCCATTTCACCTTGGGGTGGCCGGCCACTACGGCAAGGGGCTCGGGGTCAACTACTTCTTGAACGGCAGCGACTCGATCTTGGCTCAAGGCCGGGGCGACGAGCTGCGGAAGTTCGACGGCGCGTACGTGCAGTCGCAGCTCAGGGTGAACGATTTCGACTTCAACGTTGGCTGGGGTATCACGCGCGTGCACCAGGTCACCGCCGACGTCGATGCGTCGAACTACGACACGACATTTGCGGTCGCCGTCCTGAAGAGCAGCGCCCTGAAGTCACAAATGGGCACTTCAGGCGTCGTCGTTTATCACTTCAGCAGCAATATCCACGCCGCGCTCGACTACTTTCGCTCCGACACCAACTGGTGGGCGGGAGAAAAAGAAGCCGTGAACGCCTTCAGCGCGGGCATGACTTTGACGTGGTAAAGGCGGCGATGCGGCTCCTCCTGCGCACCGCGATCCTCGCCGCCGTCACCGCAACCGCCGGTTGTCGACCCGACGTGTGGATCGCCGAGAGCGAGCGCGAGAGCGACGGCAGCGGCGGCCCGAGCGAGCTGCCGAGCGGTGGAGACGCGGGCGGGATGCCGGTGGCCGAGCCGGCTCGGCTCCTCGCCGACTCGGTGGCAGACTTCAGCCTCACTCAGGGAGAACGTGGCTGGTCCTACGGCTACGACAGCGGCAGCCTCGACACCTTCGCGTTGATGACGAGAAAGTCCGTCGTCACCAACTACGTGCCGCCTTCGAACGACGTCTGGGATTGCTGGGCGAACGATACCGTGCACTGGACCCAGCTCTTCCAGCTCGGCGCCCACCCGAACGGCACCGATACGACGACGCCCAGCACCGCGATCTTGCAGCGCGCCGTGCGACGCTGGACCAGCACCATCGCGGGCGAGGTCACGATTTCGGGCGAGATCGCCAAAATCGACACCGTCGGCTCCAACGGTGTCGACGCGTTCGTGTACGTCGACGGCACGCAGCTCTACACGACCTTCATCGCCGGCGACGACAGCGCGGGCCGCATTTACGATGTCGTCGCGGCGCTCCGTGTCGGGTCGACCGTCGACTTCGTGCTCGACCCGCACGACGGCGCCGATCATCACGATCTCAGCCGTTTCACCGGCATCATCGTGCGCGTGGAGCAGGGGGCGGCCCCGTGACGCGCCGGCCGCTACGGCCCCGCGATCGCGCGCAACTGCCGCGCGTAGAGGCCGCCAGGGTACCGCGCGAGGCTGGCGCGGGCGCGTCGCTGGGCGGCGCTGACCTTGCCCATCGCGAGCAGCGACTGCGCCGCGATCAGATCTGCCTCGGCGCCGAGACGGCCACGCGGAAAGTCGCGACCGTGCTCGCTGATGAGCTTCAGGGCGGCGGCGGGGTTGGATGCGACGAGCGAGCGAGCTTGCTCCAGCAGCTCCGCTTCGGCGAGCCTTGCGTCGAGCTTGAGCGGGGGAGCCCGATCCGGCACGACCGTGGGCAGCTGCAGCACCGGCAACGCGGTGGCGGCGGCGGGCGCGGCGACAGCGCGCGGGGCGGCCGACACGGCCGTGATCGCGGGCGCCGGCGGCGGAACGGGCGCGACGCGTCCGCCCGCGACCGAGTGCACCATCAGACCGCAAGCTCCTCCGATCGCGGTGACGACCGCGCTCTTGACCAGCAATGAGGCCCACACCGACGTGACCGGCAACGCCGCCGTCTTAGCGACCCCGACCGCGAGCCGCTGGCGCACGGCGTCGGAAAACGCCGGCGGCGGGCGCGCAGCCGACAGCAGCCGCGACGCACCGCGGGGGGCGTCGCCATCCGCTTCCAGCCAACGCACGGGCGGCGTCACGACTCGTTCTCCGTCCGTTCGCGAGCCAGCTTCGACAAGGCTCGGGCGAAGCGCTTTCGGGCGCGGTACAGCCGCGAATGCACGGTGCCGAGCGGAGCACCCAAGCTCACCGAAATCTGCTCGGAGGTCATGCCCTCGATCTCGAACATCACGAACACCACGCGGTACTCGAGCGGCATGGCGTCGAGGATCCGCTCGAGCTGCCTTGCTTGGCGCGCCGTGGCGAGCTGGCGTTCGGGCGAGGCGGTGTCGGAGCCCAGCGTCTCCAGCGCCGACCAATCGTGGACCAGCTCCTCACGTCGAAAGTGCGCTTTCCTTCGGTAGCCGGCCGCGACGCGGAAGCAAATTTCGTAGAGCCAGGTCGTGATCGCGCTCTGACCGGCGAACGTGCCCAGCCGGCGGTGCACGACGATGAACACTTCTTGGTAGACATCTTCGACATGAGGCGCGCGCACGCCCATTCGGTAAAGCGTCCGCCACACGAACTCGCCGTGGCGCTCGTGGATCTGCGTCACCGTCAGCGGCGCCGCCCTCGCCCGCTCAGCGTGAGCAGCGTTGGCGGAGCGGGGGATTGTATCCCGAAGTCCGGACATGCAATTCACCGCCCAGCCGTCAGTCGAGGCGCAGGCCGAGGCCCAAGAACCCCTCGACCACCGCCGGTCCTTGTTCGTAAACGGGGCTCGGCGAAGCTTCGACCTGGAAGCGATGTCGAACCAACGGAAACACCGCCGCCGCTCCTGCCTCCGCGAATAGCCGGCCGAACAAATGCTGCCGGACGCCGAGCTCGCTGAAGGCGGCGGACCAAAATCGGTCACCTGGATGCAGCGGGCGCGGGCGGAAGACCACCGCGTGTAAGGCTCCCACCCGCGCGCCGAGGCACGACCAGATCTGCGGCTCCCGAAGCCGCGCCCACAGGCAACCTGAGACGAAGGCAGCGCTGACTCCGAAACCCAGGTGGGCAACCGCATCCTGCCGCTGCTGCTCCGGATAGAAGATCCCGCCGATGCTCGCGCCAAAGAGGTCACCGCGCAGCGTCACGGACAGCGCCGTCCCCGCCGACGGCTGGGACAACAGGTTGGGCGAATACAGCAGGCGTACCGCGGCCGCGCCGTGCAGCGTTGGTCTCGGGGACGGCGCGGCCGGGCTCGGCGGTGGCGGCGGACATACCGCCGCCGGTTTCGGCTCCGGCAGGGGCGGCAAATCCGGCGCGATCGCGAGCGCGATCGCGAGCGCTACCGACTTGCTGAGCTCGGAGCAATCGAGCGTGTCGCTCTCGATGAGCCGTGCCGCTTCCGACGCGCTGTCGTCCACGCGCAGGTAGATCTTGGCGACCCATTTCGCTTCGATGCGAGAGAGCACGACGTCGATGCCGCGCTCGCCTTGCTCCGAAAACGGGCTTTGCCCGAGCCGTCGGGAGACGTCGGCCTGGATGACGGCGGCGGAATCGCACGACCGAGCGCCTTCGGCCCGTACGACCTGCAAGCGGTAGCGCGCGCCCGCCGCCAGCGCGGGCCGCGGCGCGACCTGCGTCACCAGGAGGCACGCCCAAACTAGTGAGCGGGGATTGTGCGTGAGCCTCGGCGCTCTGCCCAACGGTTCGGCTCCTTTGACCCCGCAGGGCGCAGAAGCCGTATTTTACCCCAAAAAGTCCTGAAGTCAAGCGGTTGACTAACCGAGGCGCCCCTTCGCGCGACAGCGCCGGTCGGCCCGGCCGCGCCGGTCGGCCCGGGCGGGGGCCGTTCCGCCGCCGGCTAGCCGCTGATGCCCGGCAGGGGGCCGGAGTTGTATTTCGGATCGCCATAGGATGTCCGGGTGTCACCGAAGAGGTTCATGATCGAGACGAGCAAGTTGTTGTGGGCCTTGCCGCCGAAGTCGAGCATGCGCCCGCCCTTCAGACCACCCCCGCCGCCCGCCAGCATGAACGGCACCCCCTTCTTTTCGTGAGTTGGCGGATGCGCCAGCTCGGAGCCGAAGAACACGACGCTCTCATCGAGCAGGCTGACGCCGGGCGCGACCTCCACCGCGTCCATCGCCGCCAAAAGGTAGGCGTGCATCTGCGAGTACCACACGCCAATTTGTTCGCATTGTACGGGTTGAAAGCCGCCGTCGTGCTGATAGAAGTGATGATGGTTCTTCAGGTTGAGCCACGGAAACGTGTGCTTGGCTTCGGTGTCGGTCCACTGAAAGTGGCCGACCGACGTGAGGTTGCAGGCAAATGCCATGACCAGCATGTCCATCATGAACTTGCCGACGGTCGGGATCATCGCGTCACTATTGCTGTCGACGTTTTCGCCCTGCGAGTCCGCCATCAACCCCGTGGTGGGGTTGTAGCCCTTGGTGTCGACCTTGGTCGGCGCCTTGCAAATGCTGGTCGTGACGACGCCGGTCTGAAGCGCTGTCTCGAGGTCGCGCAGCTTGCTCAGGTGGTTTTCGAGCTTGGCCTTGTCGGATGCCCCCAGGCGATTGCTCAGGGCAACGTAGCGCTTGTCGACGTAGTCGAGGACGGACTTGCGGCGCGCGATGCGAGCGTCGGCGGCGTTGGCGGTCGCGCTCGTGCCTGGTTCCAGGGAGCCGAACAGATCGTTGAATATCTGCTGAGGATCCAGGCGCGGGGGGATCGGCGTCAGCTTGTCGGAAGCTTCGAACGTCGCCGAATTGATCGGCGAGAGCAGACCGTGGCTCTTACCGGTCGCCCAGCGCACCGCAAACTGCAGGCTGCCGTGCGCCTTACGCAGCTGCGGGTCCGCCTGGAAGCGCTTCGCGATCACCTGATCGATCGAAGCGTACGACGAGTAGTCTTTCGGCGAGCCGATCTGTTGGCTGCCGGTGAGGAACGCGATGATCCCGGCTTGATGCTGCTCGCCGACGGCGCAATCCATGTTGAGCCCCTTCAACACCAGCAACTTGGCCTTGTGGGCAGCGAGCGGCGCAAGAATGGAGCTTGCGGTGGGATCGGTAGCGCTCGGCCAGAACCTGTCGAGCACCGTGCCACCGGGCTGAAAGACGCTCAGGAAGCGCTTGGCGGGAGCGCCCGCGGCGTGGGCCAGCTTGTCGTGGCCCATGATTTCGAGCCAAGGCAGCGCGATGGCGATGCTGCCGGCGCCGCGCAAAACCGTCCGTCGATCTAGCTTGAGCTTGCCCATGAGTTTCATTCCGGCACCGCCGGCAGCGTGAGAAAGGCCTCCGACTGGGTGAGCGCCAGCAATAACTCTTGGATGTCATAGCCGGTGTCCTTGAACTTCGTCCGCACGCTTTCGACCGAGCAGGCTTCGGCGTCAGTCAACGTGCGGCCGTAGCCGAAATTCATCCACTGAGTGGCGAAGCAGTCTTGCACTTGCTCCGAGCCGGCCAGCTGCGCCTCCATTTCGAGCGCTCCGTTGAACTGGCCCAGGATCGGCGCCGATGCGGAGGCGTCGATGGTGACGCCGTTTTCGCGATCGCGCCACAGCCCCACGGGGTCGTAGTTCTCGAGCGCGAAGCCGAACGGATCCATATTCAAGTGGCAGCCGCGGCAAACCGTATCGGAGCTGTGGGTGGTGAAGCGCTGGCGAGCAGTGGCGGCGCTGCTCGGATCGGGCGGGGTGACCTTGGCCGCGATGTCACCGGTCGGCTTCGGGATCACCTGGCACATCAGTTTTTGGACGACGAAGGAGCCGCGCACCACCGGGTTGGAGCTATTGGTGTGAATCGGGCCGGCCAAGATGCCGGCTTGGGTGAGTAGCCCGCCGCGATGCGTGCTCGGATCGAGCATCACCTTCTGGAAGGCGTCGCCGGTCACGCCCGTCAGCCCATAGAAAGCCGCGAGCTCTTGGTTGACGTAGGTGTAATTGGCGGTGAACGCGCCCGGCCAGGTACCGGAGCCGTTGAAGATCTCATTTTCCAAGAACGTCTGCGTCTCGGTCCGCATCAGCGCGCCGATCTTGCCGCTGAACGTGCCGTAAGTGGCCTTGTCGCGCTCGAGCTGCGCGAGCGACTCGATCGGCAGCAGCTTGTCGAAGAAGAAGCGAATTACCTCGCGCGCCCGCGGGTCGGCGAGCAGGCGCTGGGCCTGAGCGCGAACCCCGTTCGGGCTGTCGAGCTCACCGGCGGCGGCGGCGGCGCGCAGGGCATCATCGGGCATCGACCCCCAGAACAGGTAGGACAGCCGCGCCGCCATTTCGTCGCCGGTCGGCCGCTTGACGTCGGAGCGCCCGGCTACGGGAACGCCGAGCTCCGGTCGATACAGAAATTCGGGGCTCTGCAGGATGGCTTCCAGCATCGCCGCGACGCTCGCCGCAAAATCGTTGGTCGCACGCACGCTGGTGAACAGGGAAACCAAGCCGTCCGCCTCGCCCGTCGCCAGCGGACGCCGCCAGGCCTTGGGCGTGAAAGTCTCGGCGATTGTCTTCGCGCAAGCTGTCTCGGAGGCGGCGTCGGCTACTTGGCTCGCACAAGCCGCGAGCGCGCCGAGCTTGTCCGTCCCCGTCGCGCTGGCGGCGATTTTTTCCGCCACCGTCACGTACTGCTCGACGAGCGAGGCTACGACTTCCTGCGAGTCGGCGTCATTGCCAAAGCCATTGCCTAACTCCTCGCTCGGCAGCGCGTTGGCAGGAAAGGTAGTATCCCCAACCAGGTCGCGGACGGTGTTGTTGTACTCGAAGCGGCTGAGACGCCGCATCGGCGCGCGGCCGGGCGTGACGGTGCAGGACTGAGGTGGTAGCGCCCCGCCTCCCGCGCTCGCCGATGAGCCGCTATTGCCGGTGGTTCCCCCCGCCCCGGGCACGCCGCCCCCTACCCCCGGCGGCTGGTCCACGACCGGATTGCCGGCAGGAGCTTGCCCCGAGCAAGCAGCGCTCGTGACGAGCGAGAGCAGCAACGCCAGCGCGGGCGAGTTGTTGGGAACCTGGCGTTTGACCACGTTCATTCAGTGGGCGGAGCAGCGAAGAAACTTTCCGCTTTCTCATGGAGCATTGTCATCTAGATGCCCCGTCCATCACCAGCTCGCGCTCGTCCATCGACCGGCGAAAAAATTCGCCTGGTTGGAGCGGACGCGCGTCGTCGGTGGTGGCGCCACTCCTGAGAGTTAGTGGCGACGTTAGCCCGGGTAGTGGACCACACGCGGATCGTCGGGGGCTCGCCGATAGCTCCAAGCGGCCTCGACCATCTTCTCGAGGTCGAACACCGGCCGCCAACCGAGCACGAACTTCGCCTTACTGTTGTCGAGCCAGGTCGAGTGATGAGCCGTCGGTACCGGTACGCCCGGCAGGCCGCGCGTCTCGGCCAGGTAGCGCCCGAGCTCGCCGTAGTCGACGGGCTCGTCCATGCAGATGTTGAAGGTCTGCCCGAGCGCGCGCGGATGATCGAGGGCGCACAAGATCGCGGAGACAAGATCGTCGACGTGAACGAAATTGCGCTTCATGGGCTCGCCACGCGCGTCGAGCATGATGGGAACGGCGTGGGAGGCTCGGTAGTCGGCGGCGCGCTCGGGTCCGACCAGCTGGCTCCAGCGTGGGCCGCCGAACACGTCGTCGCCGAAAGACAGCTGATATTTGAAATCGTCTTTCTCCATGATCCACGGCGCGCGCAAGCAACACGTCGCGAGGCCATACTGAATGTGGTATTGCTCGAGCATCACCTCTTCGAGGACCTTCGAAAGCGCGTAGCAGCCCGGATACGCTGTGTGTCTCTGCGCCTCCGTTACCGGCACCGGCTGCGGGTAATAGAAATGCCCGAGGCTGGCGTCGCCGCCGATCAAGATGAACTGCCGCAGGTCGGTGCGGGTCCGGCACGCTTCCAGCAGCCAGAACATGCCCTTGACGGCGACGTCCATGATCGTATCGGGCGTCTCTTTCGAAGTCGCCAAGTGAAGCACGTGGCTGACGCCCGCCACCGCCTCGACCACGCTGGGGTGGTGCTCGATCGAGCCGTGAATGACCTCGAGCCGCTCGCGCCGGGGGAGCACGCGATGGTGACACAGCGCTCGAACCTCGAACTCGCAGTAGGCGGGGTCGTCCAGCAATCGTTGGATGAACGCGCGGCCGACCTTCCCCGTCGCGCCCGTCACCAGTAGCCGCTTCGTGCTCGCGCGCCGGTCCGGGCGCGGCCGGTCGTGGTCCGTAGTTGCCAGCATGTGCTCCGTCGACAATTCAACCGGTTGTATTAGCCGGTTCTAGCGTAGTTTCGTCAAGCAGAAAGCAGCCCCGACCCAAAAGCGGCGTCGAGGCGCGGCGGGCGACGAAGCAACGTCTTTGCGCGCGCCCGCGGGCGCTGGCGGCGTTTTCGGCGGGAAGCGCGTGCTATTGTCGGCGCTCTACATGGCGCGCCCTATGAAATCGCGACGCGGCGCGGCGCCGTCCGCCGGCGTTACCGCCGTCGCCGCGGAGCCGATGAAAAAGCGCGTAACAATCGCGGACTTGGCGCGCTTGCTCGGCATGGATAAGTCGAGCGTCTCGCTCGCGCTCCGCGATAGCCCGAGAGTGTCGGAGGCGACCCGCGCCCGGGTCCGACGTGCGGCCAACGAGCACAACTACTCGCCCAACTGGGCCGCCAAGCAGCTCGCGGGCTCTTCCGAACGCGCGATTGGCCTCGTCATGCCGAGCACCTTCGAGTGTCTCGTTCATCCTCCCGTCGCGAGCACGACCCAAGCCCTGGCGCGACGGACCGCTCCGCGCGGGCTGACGCTCAATCTGATCGCGAGCGAGCAACTCACGGAAGGCACCGAAGATCCGACGTTGCCGCTGCACGCCGACGGCCTCTTGGTTTGGGGAGACGTACCGGCGGCTTCGACGCTGCGGTTCGCGGCTGCCTACGCCCGACCGTGCATCGTGCTCGATCCGCACCATCCCAGCTACGCTCGCTATCCGGGCAACGCGCTTCGCATCCAGAATCGTGCCGGCGCCAGCGCCGTCGTCGAGCATCTAGCCGACCGCGGCGCCAAGCACCTGACGTTCGTGCAGGTTGTCAGCGAGCACCTGGGCCACGTCGAGCGCTGGCGCGGCACTCGACACACCTGGCTCGCGCACGCCACCGCCGACAGCCTGGAGAACATCGGGCTTTCCGAGCTGACCGACGCCCAGCTGAAGCGCATCGCCGCTCGCTCCGGCGCCGCCATCTTCTGTTCGAACGACCGCGGCGCGATGCAAGTGTGGCATCGTCTGCAACGCCTCGGCATTTCCGTGCCGGGCGACGTGAAGCTCGCCGGCTTCGACGGAGACGAGTACAGCTCGTTCGTCGGCCTGACGACGGCGCGCTTCGACTCGGAGGCGCTCGCCGAAGCCGCGTTCGATGCCATCGTCGACTTGATATCGAAGGGCCGCACCGAGATCGTCGACAGCGCCGTGCCGGTGACGATCCGTATCGGCTCAACCAGCTGATCCGGTCAGCTCATCCACCGAGGGCGCGCGCCCAATCGCGCCATCTGCTCGGACGCGATGAATGCCCTCGGCGGCATTTTCCGCATTGCTGGCGGCGAAGCCGAGCTGTAGCGCCGTTTTCAGGTTCCGCGACCCCACTCCTCAATCTCGCGTCTCCTCGCCGCCGACGCGTTCATCCTCGACTATCGGCGTCTCGGAGCCACAGGTGAGTCGCTCGCACACACTCGCTGGAAAATGCGAGGGCGGCCCTTGCCAAGCCGCTACGGGGCATTACCCTCCCCCACCGACCCATGCCGCTGCACGACCTTGGCCCAACTATCCCTTTGCTCATCGTTGTCGCCTTTCAAGGCTGGGTCACTTACCGCGTCGTCCGTACGCGAGTTTTCGAGCGTGCTCAGAAGCTCAACCAGGCAAAGCTGATTTGGCTGCTGCCGGTCCTGGGCGCGATCATGGTTTTCTCGGTGCTCCATCAGGAAGAGCGCATCGAGCGCGACGGTCCCCAGCTTCGCCTCTGACGCCGCGAGCTCGCGGCGGAAGTGCCGGAAACCCGGGCTAAATCCCGATTCCTTGAGCACGACAATACCACCGTGCTAGTAGCGGCGCGCGCCCTGCATTGGGGCGCGACCGGGTCGCCTGCGGACCCCTTCCCTGCGGGGATCATAGGGAAAACACCCGCTTTCATCGAGGAGCTAGCACCTTGGACCGTCGCTCAGGACCTTCCGTTGCGTCCTTCCTGTCGTTTCTCGTCGCCTGCGTCATGACACTGTCGCCGCTCGCCGCTCAGGCGGCGCAGCCTCACCACGGCGGTGAGGCAAACTTGATCCTGCCCGACTTGAGCAGCGTTCAGGTGTTGGGCACCGACGGCAGGAGCCTGCTGATGGTCGGCCTCTTGGTGTCCGCGCTCGGCATCTTGTTCGGGGTCGTCGCGCTCAAGCAGATCAAAAACCTGCCCAACCACAAGTCGATGGCGGACGTCTCGCAGATCATCTGGGAGACCTGCAAGACGTACCTGATCCAGCAGGGCAAGTTCATCTTGATGCTCGAGGTGCTGATCGGCAGCATCATCGTCCTCTATTTCGGCTTTCTGCAGGAGCTCGGCGCCGCGCGAGTGCTGATGATCCTGGCCTTCAGCCTGATCGGCATTGCCGGCAGCTACGGCGTCGCCTGGTTCGGCATCCGCATCAACACGTACGCCAACTCGCGCACCGCGTTCGCCAGCTTGGAGGGCAAGCCTTACCCGGTTTATGCAATCCCGCTCAAGGCCGGCATGAGCATCGGCATGCTGCTGATCAGCGTCGAGCTGGTGTTGATGCTCGGCATCTTGTTGTTCATCCCCGGGGACTACGCCGGCCCCTGCTTCATCGGCTTCGCGATCGGCGAGTCACTCGGCGCTTCGGTCCTGCGCATCGCGGGCGGCATCTTCACGAAGATCGCCGACATCGGCTCCGACCTGATGAAGATCGTCTTCAAGGTGAAGGAAGACGACGCGCGCAACCCGGGTGTGATCGCCGACTGCGTCGGTGACAACGCCGGCGACTCCGTCGGTCCCAGCGCGGACGGCTTCGAGACCTACGGCGTGACGGGCGTGGCCCTGATCAGCTTCATCCTCGTCGCCGTCAAAGATCCCGTCCACCAGGTGCAGCTGTTGGTCTGGATCTTCGCGATGCGCATCGTCATGGTGGTTGTCAGCGCGCTGTCTTACTGGGCCAACGAGGCGGTACAAAAGACCGTGATCTCCAAGGCGACGAAGGTCAATTTCGAGCATCCGCTCACGTGGCTGGTGTGGATCACGTCATTGGCCTCGCTGGCCTTGACCTTCGTCGTCTCCAGCCTGCTGATCAAAGACTTGGGGGACGGCACGTTGTGGTGGAAGCTGTCCGCCATCATCAGCTGCGGCACGCTCGCGGGCGCGATCATCCCCGAGCTGATCAAGGTCTTCACGTCTACCTCTTCTGGTCACGTGGCCGAGGTGGTCACGTCGTCTCGCGAAGGCGGGGCATCGCTGAACGTGCTCTCGGGCTTGACCGCCGGCAACTTCAGCGCGTTCTGGATGGGCGTGATCGTCACGATCCTGATGGGCACCGCCTACTATTTCAGCGGTGAGGGCGTCGGGGCGCTGATGATCGCGCCCGCGGTGTTCGCGTTCGGCCTGGTGGCGTTCGGCTTCCTGGGCATGGGCCCGGTGACGATCGCCGTCGACTCGTACGGTCCCGTGACCGACAACGCCCAGTCCGTGTTCGAGCTGTCGCTGATCACGGAGCTGCCGGAAGCGCCGGCCGAGATCGAGAAGCAATACGGCTTCAAGGTCGACTTCGAGAAAGCCAAGCACCTGCTCGAGGAGAACGACGGGGCTGGCAACACCTTCAAAGCGACGGCCAAGCCGGTGCTGATCGGCACCGCCGTCGTGGGCGCTACCACCATGATCTTTTCGATCGTCGTGCTGCTCACCCACGGCCTGACCGACAACCTTGAGAGCCTGTCGATCCTCCACCCCCCGTTCTTGCTCGGCATGATCATGGGCGGCGCGGTGATTTACTGGTTCACGGGGGCTTCGACCCAGGCGGTGGTGGCCGGCGCCTACCGCGCGGTGGAGTTCATCAAGCGCAACATGAAGCTCGACGGAGCCGCCAAAGCTTCGATCGAAGACAGCAAGAAGGTCGTCGAGATCTGCACGCGCTACGCGCAAAAGGGCATGATCAACATCTTTTTGACGATCTTCTTCGGCACGCTGGCCTTCGCTTGCCTCGATCCGTTCTTGTTCATCGGCTACCTGATCGGCCTGGCCCTGTTCGGCCTGTTCCAGGCGCTGTTCCTGGCCAACGCCGGCGGCGCTTGGGACAACGCCAAGAAGATCGTCGAGGTCGAGCTCAAGGACAAAACCTCCGAGCTCCACGACGCCGTGGTCGTGGGCGACACCGTCGGCGATCCCTTCAAGGACACCTCGTCGGTGGCCATGAACCCGATCATCAAGTTCGCGACGCTGTTCGGTTTGCTCGCCGTCGAGCTGGCCGTGAACCTCAAAGAAGGCGGACACGCCGGGCTTCTGGTGGTGCTCGCGGCGTCGTTCGGCGCGGCGATGCTGTTCTTCGTCTGGCGCTCGTTCTACGGCATGCGCATCACGGGTGTGGAAGAAGAAGGCGCGTCGAGCGCGGCGGCTTCGCCCGCCGAGTGAGCTGACGTCGCGTTACTTGGCCGCCTTGCCGCGCTGACGCGGCTTGGCGGCGGTTGCGATCTTGGAGGCGGCCGGCTTGGCCGCCTTTTTCGCGTCGACGGCGGCCTTCTTCGCCGCCTTGCGCTGCTTGGGCGGAGCCGCCTGAGCGGGCGTGGCAACCGGCAAGACCGGGGTCTCGCCGCGAAATAGCTGCTGGAGTCCCTGCGCGTAAGCGGGACCGAGCACCTCGTGCTTCAGGTAAACGTAGGCGGTTTGCCAAGGCTGCGCGGCGATGCGCCGGTGCCAGGCCGAAAGTCCCGCGACGTCGTAGCTGGCGGCGCGCAGCCGCAAATAGCCGAACGCCGCCGTCGCGATCAGCGGCAGCGCTTCGCCCTCGTCGGGATCGCCCGCCACCAGCGCCGCGCCCGCGTCCGCGAGCAACGTCGATATCTCGTCGTCGAACCAGCTCGGGTGACGAAATTCGAACGCCGCTTTCACGCCCGCCGGCAGCAGGGCCAAGAACTCACGCAGCACGCCCGCGTCTTTGCGCAAAAACGGCGGCAGCTGAAATAGGATGGGCCCGAGCCGCGTCTCGAGCGTCTGGGCCACGTCCCAAAAATGCTGCGTGGCCTGGCCCGCGTCTTTCAAGCGCGCGATGTGCGTGATGCTGCGCGGCGCTTTGAGCGAGAAAGCGAAGCGCTTGGCCGCCTCGACCTTCTTGTTCCATCCCTCGAGCAGCGCCGGCTGAGGCATTCGATAGAAGGTGTTGTTGATCTCCACGCTGGACAGCCGCTCCGCGTAGCTTGCAAGCATCTCCGCGTCGGGCAGTCCGAGCGGATAGAAATTGCCCTTCCACTCGGGATACGAAAACCCACTGGTCCCAATCAAGAGGTCCATGCCTGGGCCTGGTTTTAGCAGACGCCGCCGCCCCGTTCGGCTCCGAGCCGCCTAGCCCGGCCGCGCGGCCACCCCTGCGTTCTTTTGCGACTGGAAACGAGCCCGTGGATCAACTGGTCCGCGACCCGTGCTAGTGATTTTCGATTAGAGGTGTGGCTCGCAAGCTGCGAAGCTCGAAGGTTCCTTGGCTACCAGCGTCGCTCCCGGTGATCTCTTAGAGTCGAAGTACCGCGTCGATTCCCCTGTCGATGGCGCGCTGGACGCGTTTGCGGGCACGGCAATCGACGGCAAAGCGTCGGTGCTCATCTTCAAGGCGAGCCCGGAGACCGCGCTCGCGCTCGGTCGCGCCAAGGGCGTGAAGCACATGCACCTGGCTCCGCTGCTGGACGTGCTCGACGTCCAGGGCGACAAGTACGTCGTGGTCGAGCGGCTGCCGGGCCTCACTCTGGCCGAGCGGCTCGAAGATATCGGCAAGAAAGAGCCGGTCGACGCCGTGCGCTACGCGCTGCGCATCGCAGATGCCTTGTCGTCGCTGCACGAGGCCGGCGCCTGTCACGGCTCGTTGCACCCACGCGGGGTCCTGATTCAGGTCGAAGGCCACGCCCCGCCGTTGGTCGGCTACTTCCCTTCGACCGACACCAGCTTCCGCTCCGCGGAGCGCGGCAACGAAGATCCTCCGACTGAAGCCGACGACGCTTGGGCGGCGGCGGCCCTGTTTCACCAGATGCTGCTCGGCACGATCGCGCCCCGCGCCGGCTACGGAGCGGAGGCTGAGCTCGAGCAGGCCGGCGTCACGGACCCGGCGCTGTGCGCGGCGCTCGCCCACGCCCTTCACAAAGATCCCGAGCAGCGCAGCCGCGACGTACGCCAATTGAAGCGCGAGCTGGCGCGCTGGTTCGTCGAGCACGCCGGCGAGGAGCCCACCGCGCCCGGGCCTCACTCCAGCTCACCGCCGCCGTTACCGCCGAGCCAGCGCACGCTCGAAGGCACGACCTCGAACGCGGCGCCGCGTATGCGTCCCTCTGCCCCCCCGCCGAAGGCGGCGGCGCGCCGGATCGTGCCGCTCGCGATCGGCGGCATCGTCGTCGGGCTGCTCGGAGGCTGGGCCTGGAGTCACCTGCGGGCCAAGCCGCCCGTGATCGTCGAGACCAAGGTCGCGGCGGTGCCGGCTGCCCCCCCGAGCGACAAGCCGATCGATCTGGGTGAGATTCCCGTCACCGGTGAAAGCGAAAAGCCGGTGGCTACGACCGACAGACTGAGCTCGTGCGTCATCGGCTACTTGCCGAAAAATAGCTTCGGCTCGGCCCCCGATTTTTCGGGCTTCTGCGACCAGACGGACCCGCGCGCCGGAGCCGACAAACTGCGCGTCGCGATCGTCGGCAGCGCGCCCAAGTCGGGCGTCACCACCGACGCTCAGAAGCTGTTCTCGCGCATGGGTTGGTACGACATGGCCGCTTTCGCGGTGGTGCGCGCCGGGTGTTGCCCCGACGCCAAGCCGCTCGAGCTGCCGGAGCCGGGCAAGGGCTGCGACGACATGGCGCAGGCGCTGTCGAGCGTCGGCCAAGAAGTGGTCGCCAATCACCCCGCGGAAGAGTCACTGAAGAAGTACACCGCCGCCATTCACTGCGAGCTAACCCTCGGTCGCGGTCAGCTCTTCCGCAAAGCCGAGCGGCCCGCCGGCGGCGAAGACACCGCCTTCCTCGAGCTGGTCAAGGCCATCCAGTCTCCGTGAGAGTGAGCTGCGGGCGTGGGCGAGATCCTTCTGTTCACGCACAGCTTCGTGCTCGGCATCCTCGTGCCCCACGACATCTTGCGGCACGACGTCGAGCAGCTGCGCGGCGAGGCGCTGGCGCGGGCCTGGCCCGACGCCAGTCTATGGTCGGCGGTGGTGACGTTCGGCCCCCTGTGCTTGCCGCTCCACTTCATCCGTACTCGTCGAAGCTGGGCCGGCCTGGGGCTCGGTGTGCTTTGGCTGCTCGTGGCCGGGATGCTGATCACGCTGCCGGTCGAAGCTTTGGGCGGCATTTTTGGCGTCGGGCGGTGACGTTCTGGTCTCGAGGCGGCCGAGAGCTGGAATAAGCGCGGACAGCTCATTGTCTCGGGCGCAAAATGCGCGTAATTACGCGCGGGAAAAAGCCATGGATGTCCGCTCACTGAACGAAGTCGTCGCCAAGGAGAGCGCTTTCATCGACGATCTGACCGCCGAAATCGGCAAGGTCATCGTCGGCCAAAGCTACATGATCGAGCGGGTGATGGTAGGCCTCCTGGCCGGCGGCCACGTGCTGCTGGAAGGCGTGCCGGGCCTCGCCAAGACGCTCACGGTGCGAACGCTGTGCGACGTCATCGCCGCCAAGTTCTCCCGAATTCAATTCACGCCTGATCTGCTGCCGGCGGACCTCACTGGCACCGTCATCTACGATCAGAAGACGGGCCAGTTCTCGAGCAAGCTTGGCCCGATCTTCGCCAACCTGGTGCTGGCCGACGAGATCAACCGCGCGCCGGCCAAGGTGCAAAGCGCGCTGCTCGAGGCGATGCAAGAGCACCAGGTCACGATCGGCGACACCACCTATCCGCTGCCCGATCCGTTCGTGGTCATGGCGACGCAAAACCCGATCGAGCAGGAAGGGACGTATCCCCTGCCCGAGGCGCAGATCGACCGCTTCATGCTGATGATCAAGGTCGGCTACCCGACGCGCGAAGAAGAGCGCGCGGTCATGGATCGCATGACCGGCATCTTGCCGAGCAAGGCGGCGCCGCGCGCCACGCCGGAGCAGCTGCTCACGGCGCGCAAGGTCGTGCGCGACGTGTACGTCGACGACCGCGTCAAGGACTACATCGTCGACGTCGTGTTCGCCACGCGCGAGCCGCAGAAGAAGGGCATGAAGGAGCTGGCGCCGCTGATCGAGTACGGCGCGAGCCCCCGCGCCAGCATCGCGCTCAACCTCGCCGCGCGTGCCCACGCCTTCTTGCGGCACCGCGGCTACGTGACGCCGGAAGACGTCAAGGCCATCGGTCCCGACGTGCTCCGGCACCGGGTGGTGCTCTCCTACGAGGCCGAAGCCGAGGAGGTAACGGCGGAAGACATCGTTCGTCGCGTGTTCGAGGTCGTCGAAGTTCCGTAAGGACGTAAAGCGCTTGGTTCGCAAAGAGCTGCTCAAGGCGCTGCGGCGCATTCAAATCACGACCAACCGGCTCGCGACCCAGCAGCTGTCCGGCAACTACGCGTCGGTGTTCAAGGGTCAGGGCTTGTCGTTCCGCGAGGTGCGCGAATACCAGCCCGGCGACGACGTGCGCGCGATCGACTGGAACGTCAGCGCGCGGATGGATCAAGCCTTCGTCAAGGTCTTCGTCGAAGAACGCGAGATGACCGTGATGCTGGTCGTCGACCTGTCGGCGAGCCAGCGCTTCGGAACCCAAGGCGGCAGCAAGGTGCGGCTGGCGACCGAGGTCGCGGCGCTGTGCGCGTTCAGCGCCATCAAGCACAACGATCGCGTCGGCCTGATCATGACCACCGATCAAGTCGAGAAGATCGTGCCGCCCAAGAAGGGGCAGAAGCACGTGATGCGCGTGATCCGCGAGATCATGGGCGCCAGCCCCGAGCGCGCCGGCACCGATCTGGTCGTCGCGCTCGAGACGCTGATGCACGTCGCGCGGCGACGCAGCGTCGTGTTCTTGATCAGCGATTTCTACGCGCCAGACTACGGGCGCGCGCTTTCGCTGGCGGCGGCCCGTCACGACGTCATTCCCGTGATGCTGGTCGACCCCCGCGACGTGGAGCTTCCCGACGTGGGCCTCGCGAGCTTCGAAGACTTCGAGACCGGTGAGAGCGTGATCGTCGACACCCACAGCGCGGAGGTGCGAGCCCACTACGCAAAGCAGATGCGCCGCGTGCGCGAAGAGCAGATCCAGCTATTCAACAAGCTGGCGCTCGACCATTGCCTGGTCCGCACCGACAAGCCCTACATCAAACCGCTGCGCGACCTGTTCGCGCGCCGCGCGCGCAGGATTCGCCGGTGATGAAGCGCGCCCGGCTCTCGCTCTCGCTCTGGCTGCTCACGGCGGCCGCCTGGGCCCAAGCCCCGTCCGCGTCCAACGCGCCCCCACCCGCGGTGCCGTCGGCCGCGCCGTCCACCGCGCCGTCGGCGGTCCCGTCGCCCGCGCCGCTCGCCGCCGAACCGCTGGCGGCATGCGTCGAGAAGCTGCCCGCCGGCAAGGCTCGCCCCCAGCTGGTCGAAACGTTTCCTGCGCGCGGTCTCAGCGGTCACGCCCTCGAGCTCGTCGTCACGCTTGCGCACGGCCCCGCTGAAACGGTGCTGCCAACCGGCTTTCGCTTCCAGGCGGACGCGCCGGAAGCAAAGGCCCTGAAGCAATCCGGCTTCATCTTGCCGCACCCCGAGGGCGGAGCCGGGCCCAAGGTGGAGCGCAAGGACGACGGCGGTTCGACCAAGAGCACGGTCAAGCTGTCGTTCGTCGCGTTGCCCAAAGAGCCGGGCCGCCATCAGCTCACGCTGCCGGCGCTGCCGATCACCGTCGCGCGCGCCAGCGGCGACCTGATCACGCTCTGCACGCGGCCGCACGCTATCGTCATCGAGGACCCGACCTCGAGCACCCCGAACCCCAAGCCGAAGGACAACCCGCCGCCGCGCCAACAGCGCGAAGAGTGGACGCTGCTGAAGCACGCGGTGACGATCGGCGCCCTCGCTCTGGTCGTCGGCGCAGCGCTGGCGTGGCTGGTCGGGCGCTGGCTGAAGCGCCCTCGACCGGTGCCGCCGCCGCCGCCGCCGCGCCCGCCCTGGGAGGTCGCGCTGGAGGCGTTGCATGACCTGCGTCACGCCGGGCTCACGCGCGAGGGCCGCTTCGCGGAGCACTTCGACCGCGTATCGGACATCGTGCGGCGCTACCTGGGCGATCGCTATGGCTTCGACGGGCTCGAGAGCACGACGCGCGAGATGCTGAGCGAGCTGCGCGGTACGACGCCGCGCATCGTCGTGCTCGACGACATCGAGCGCTTCCTGCGCCAAGCCGATCTGGTGAAATTCGCGCGTCTCACGCCGAGTGAGGTCGAGTGCGCGACGGCATTGGCCGACGCCGACGCGATCATCGAGCGCACCGTGCCGGCGCCAGCGCCGGGGGCCCCCGCACCGGCCGTACCCGAACGCGCCGAGAGTCAGGAGGAGCAAGATGGCTGAGCCGACGCCGGCGCCGCCCGGCGCGCCCGCACCGAGCCTGCCTTTTCCGAAGCCGGAGCCGGCGAAAGCGCCGCTCAAGCCGGTGACGTCCGCTCGTGAGCGCTCGGCCCGGCTGCGCAAGATACTGCGTGGACTGTCGATCTTCGGCTTCACCCTGCTGGCGCTGCTGCTCGGGCTCGCCTACCCGGCGCTGTCGCGCGGCAGCGAGCTGCTGTACGCCGACTTCCAAAACCGCTGGTGCTTGCTGCTGCTGCTGCTGGTACCGCCGTTGTTTTACCGGAGCACGCTCGGCGAAGATCGCCGGCTGCCGCGGGCGCGTTTGGGCACCCTGCTCGCGCTGCGCGTGGGCCCGTCCGGGCCGCGCGTGTGGCTGCGCGACTTTCCGGGGGTGCTGCGCTCGGTCGCGCTGATTTTTGGCATCTTGGCGCTGGCTCGCCCCGTCAACACGCTGCGTCCGGACGTGCAAGACGAAGAAGGCATCGACATCGTGCTCGTCCTCGACCTGTCCGGCTCGATGCAGGCCGCGATCGACAACTTGCCGCCGGATCTGGAGACCTTCGTCCCGAAGCGTCCGCCGGGCATTCGCCCGACACGGCTGGACGCGGCGCGGGCGGTGATTCGCGACTTCATTTCGCAGCGCAAGACGGATCGCATCGGCGTCGTCGTTTTCGGCGCCGACGCCTACGTCCTGTCACCGCCGACGCTCGACTACCACCTGCTCGACAGCCTGGTCGCGCGCATGGAGCTTGACCTGATTGACGGCAATGGTACCGCGATCGGCGACGCGCTGGGGGTGGCGGCGGCGCGGCTCCGACGCAGCACAGCTCGCAGCAAGGCGGTGGTGCTGCTCACCGATGGCGACAACAAGGGTGGCAAGCTCGCGCCGGACTACGCCGCCCACCTGATCAGCACCGTCGGCGCTCGGCTGTACACGGTACAGATCGGTCAGGGCGAAGAAGCGCAGATCCTCGATCGCCGCCGTGACTTGTTCGGGCAGCCCCGCTACGTCACGATGCCGTTTCCGGTCAACCCGAAGCTGCTCAAGGAGCTGGCAGAAAAGACCGGTGGATCCATGTACGTGGCCACGGATGCGTCGGCGTTGCGGGCCGGGTTCCACGACGTCCTGAACAAGCTCGAGAAGACCAAGTTCGAGTCGAGCGTCGCCACCTACGAAGAGCTGTTCCGTTTCTTGCTGCTGCCGGCGGTCATGCTCCTCGCCCTCGACGCGCTGCTGCGAGCGGTGTTGCTCAGGAGGTTTCCATGAGGTTCGCCGCGCCAGTTTGGCTGTTCGGCACCGCGCTCGCGCTGCTCGTCGCGGCGCTGTTCATCGCCGGTTCCGTGTTGCGCGCGCGCAACTTGCGCCGCTTTGGTGAAGAAGCCGTCGTCGGCACGCTGCTCACCGCCCAGGCGGGTGGCCGGCGGGCGCTCAAAGGGGTGCTGTGCGTCGTGGCGGTGGCGCTGGCGTTCGTAGCCGCCGCGCAGCCCCAATACGGCCGCGGCACGCGGCTGATTCCCGCCACGAACCTCGATCTAGTGATCGTGCTCGACTACTCCAAGAGCATGTACGCGCGCGACATAGCGCCGTCGCGCACCTTGCGCGCCAAGAGCGAGGTCGCGCGGTTGATCTCCAGCTTGCCGGGGGCACGCTTCGGGGCGGTCGGCTTCGCGGGGCAGCCAATCGCGTTTCCGCTCACCAGCGACGGCCCGGCGATTTCGCAGTTTTTCCAGCAAATGACCCCGAACGACATGCCCGTCGGCGGCACCGCCATCGCGCGGGCGCTCGAGGCCGGCCGCGAGCTGCTCGCTCGTGATCCGCTCTCCAAGAGCCACAAGCGGGTGATGCTGCTGGTGACCGACGGCGAAGATCTCGAGGGCGATCCCGTCAGCGTGGCGAAGTCGATCGCCCAGGAAGACATCTCGATCTTCGTCGTGCAGATCGGCGGGCGCACGCCGGAGCCCATCCCGCAAGTCAGCGAGACGGGCGAGGTGCGCGGCATGCGCACCGACGAAGACGGCAAGCCACTCACGACGTCGCTCTCCGCCGAGGGTGAGGCGCAGCTCGCCAGTATCGCCAGCAGCACCGGCGGCGTGGTCGTGCGCAGCGACGCCGGTCAGACCGGCCTCACCGAAATCGAGCGGCGCTTGAAGCAGCTGATGACGGAGGAGCTGTCGGAGCGGGTGGAGACGATCTACGCCGACGTGTACCTGTATCCGCTGGGCCTCGCCCTGTTGCTGGTGCTGCTCGAGTCGTTCGTGCCGGAGGCCCCCACGCGCAAGCCGAGCCGGGTTCCGCCGCCGAAGAAGCGTCGCCCCAAGCGCCGCGCCGGGCGCGCCGCCAGCGCCGCTCTGACGCTGTGCCTGGCCTTCGGTTGGCTGCTTGTCGGCTGCGCCAAGCAGCGAAACGAGCTGTGGATGCGCAACGCCCCCGCCGTCGACCAAGCCATCGCCGACTACGACGCTGGCGACGCGGGCTCGGCCGTCAACCTGCTGGAAGACTACCT
>Ga0164241_10000968_pt1 | contig 40794 bp, 77 predicted proteins | sample OricomyardsoilBY_FD_108780 | JGI IMG/M metagenome (GOLD analysis project Ga0164241, IMG submission 108780) | Backyard soil microbial communities from Emeryville, California, USA - Original compost - Back yard soil (BY) | ecosystem: Environmental > Terrestrial > Soil > Unclassified | place: USA... | reverse complement strand
TTGGACGAGCGGGTGCGTAAACTGGAGCAAACAGTAGAACGCATCGAGGCGAAACAGAGTCCCAAGACTCCGTGGTTCACCGTCGTTGGTGGGATCGCGGGTCTCGGGGCTATTGTTCTTGCGGTCATTACGCTGCTGAACGTTCTCCCCTAGTCAAATACACATCTCGTGGTAGTGTAGTGTCGCCCGCACTTTGAGGCGGTTCTAGGGAGGAATCCTGCGCATGGCAAAAAGTGTTTGCGTCTCGTGCCTTTGGGAGCAAGAGACCGGCAAGAAGATCGATACAAGCCGCTCCAAGGTGGCCTGGGCGGACAAGATCGGTGTCAGTGAAGCTTCCGTTCGTCGTCACCTGAAACATGCTCCTGCGGGCCGTACAGCGGCTCCTGGAGTGACACTGGAGCGTACCGATAACCACCCGGACCCGGAAGACTTCCTGAACCTCCACGGCATCCCCGTCGAGGCGGTGCAGTCGCGTGGCATGAGCATCCGTGACCCGCTCACCGGCAGCTGGGAGAAGGTTACATGGAAGCCTAACGCGAAGGCGTTGCACGATGCGCTCCAGTTTGATGACCTGGCGGAGGCGCTGGAGGGGTGGTTCCCGCGCACCACATCTTTCTTCGATGACGATTTCGATAGCGGCTTCACGTCAGTCCTGAATGCCAGCGATTTACAGCTGGGGAAAAGCATGCAACGCGGCGGGGGGACCCCAGAGACGGTCGCCCGAGTTCGCCAGTCGTTCGAGACCTTCGCGGACTCCATTCAGGAAGGTCCAACCCCTAGTCGAGTAATCCTCGTTGACGGCGGAGACCCCATCGAGAATGTTTTCAACGTTCCATCACAGCTAGTAACCAACGATCTTCCTGTGCCCGAACAGATTCGCGTCTTCCGCAGACTCATGCTGGAGGGCATCAAGCTCATCGCGCCACTGGTCCCCGAGTTGGTATACGTGGCGGTGCCTTCAAACCACGGGCAAGCACGCACCGGCTACAAGTCCCCCGGGGGAACCGTTGATGCCGACTTCGGGCTGGAGATTAGTTACCAGCTAGAGGACGCTGTTGCCGAGAACCCATATCTCCAGAACGTATCCTTTGTTCGCCCCGAGTCACTTGATGAGACCGCCGTTATCGAAACCAGCAACACTAAGCTTGCGTTCCACCACGGACACCAGTCATCTGGTCCGAATGGGCACGGCAAGTGGTGGGCTGGACAGTCCCATGGACGTATGGCTGGCTGGGATGCGGACATTCTCGTCACAGCGCACTATCACTCCCTTCGAGTAGAGCAGAGCGGAAACGGGCGATGGATCATCGGCGTGTCCTCCTCGGACGCGTCTTCGGACTGGTTCACCAACCGAACGGGCGAGTCTGCGCGTCAGGGAATGACCACTTTTGATGTGCGTGATGGGCAGTGGTCTAACCTTCGCATTATCTGATTTGGTGTAAACTAGTAGTTCGAGAAAAGGACGATATTGAACGACAACGAGTACCTTGTGCCCACCGATCCCGCCGACCTGACGATTTGCGAGGCGTGCGAATAGTCTGCTAGACTAGGGACACTACACCCCCCACGCCTCTCCACGATGCGCACTTGGGGGGTTTTCTTTTGCTCGGATGCGGTAGAATGGTAGAATGAGCATTTCAACTAAAGCCTTCTGGAAGGGCGTTGCCGAACGCTCGGCTAAGACGTTTGTCCAGGCAGCGATTGCCGCAATTATTGCCACTGGCGCTACTGGTATTCACGAGATCGAGTGGATTAGCGTCCTCAGCATCGCAGGGCTTGCCGCCCTTATCAGTGTTGGGACCAGTTTTACTCTCCCCAAGCACGTCGGTGAAGCTTCTGACGCGCAGGAGCCTGGTAGGCACGTAGAAGAGTCGTAGCCGCCACGCACAAAGGAGGGCCCCCGGTTTGCGCCGGGGGCCCTCTGTCACTCGGGGAACAGTAGTTCTATCGTTGGCCGGTGCTTGAGCGTTCGGGTCATATAGTAGAGCGCGTGCTTCATGGCACTATTCACGTCGTTAGCATCGGGCTTGCCGATCTGCTTGCCAGTGTGCCAGTACCCGTGCTTCCGTAGCAGGTTGTCTGTATTCTTCTTGCGCTCCGCCGGCGTCTTGCCTCCCGCGAGAACCTGGCAGGATGCGCGCTGCCATCGCTTGCTCGTGTAGTCGTGCGGAAGGAGCCCCAGGGCAATAAGCGCACCCTCGACTCGTAGTGGCTCCACTGATGCGCTCGACTGATTGAAGCCGCCGCCCGAAAGGGGCACAAAGCGCTCCGACACGAACTCTATCTGGCTTTCGTAGATCATCTCCCTATCGAGCCCAAACAGCCAGCCCCCGTAGAAACCATCTTCTGGATCGGGGGGAATAGAGTACTCCTCGTACCAGTCAAGAAAACCGCTTACTCCGCCTGTGGGCTGCCACACCTTGACAGGTCGGTAGGGTGTTAGCTCATCGTATTCGCCCAAAACAATACCAGTGCTGCCGCCGCCGTCGAAGCTCATTAGATACTTCATTCAAATCTCCTCCCCATTGACACACAGTTACAAAAAGGTGCCTGGCTGTAATTTGACTTAGCTGACTGGGCTTTCGCCATTTACGTCAGTACCGGGTCTTCTGCGAGGGTTGCAACCTTCTCCACCCAGCGGAGCGTTCTCACACCAGAAAATCCTGGTAAGCGCAATCACTGAGCTTTGTCTCGCATTGTCGGCTTCACGGAATCGAACCGTATCTCTGGGGCAACTCCCAGTGTTCTGAACCTTGCATGAATCCCAGTTACCACGAGTGTCTAGAATCGGGTCTGTCGGTTGCGAAGGCTACACCTGTTGAACTATCAGCCGTTATTTAGTTATTGATAACCAACCTAAAAATGCTACCACACTACCCAAACATCTCCCTGCGCATCGCTTCTGCATCAGAAGCCTCTTCTGGCGTCAATAGGTAGAACGTTTGTAGATTTCTAAGTGCATCGATTCTGCCGTCAGCATACCCCCTATACTGCCTAATGCCATTGTCTCCGTCTAGCGAGGCCCTTTCCCGCTCCCAGCGCTCAATCTCTCCATCCACGTACCGACGAAGCCTGTGGAGTCGAATATTGGCCGTCACCTCATGCAGTTCACTCATTCTCGCCTTCCCTTTCAGCAGACACTGGGCATTCAGTCACGCTACAGTGTCCGTATATGAACCCAACCCAGTGACCGTTTCCGTCTGGGCATAGGTTTAGTTCATCGCGCCACCATGCAGGTGTATGGGACTCCTCCGGCAAGTCCATCTCGCTGACCCAGGACTCTATGATCCCTTTCTCACTCCTGCCGTCGAAGTCACTCCAGTCACCACGAATGGCCTGGGCATATTCCAGCATCACCTGCCTCAGTGCCAGTGTCACGGTAGCACCTCAACAACAGGGGTCGTCTGTCGAATAGTCAAGTTACCGTCACCCAAGGGTTCCAGGGCAAGCACCATCATCCGCCCGACCTCGATTGGGAACCACGGCTCAACAGCAAGCCACTCCTGGTCACGACGCAGCTCCCCGGCACCGAAACGCCTAACTTCGGTCACTTTGTCATTGAACTCGTACGTGCTGCCACTTTCAGTCTTTACAATCACGCCACTACCTCCTTGATTAGTTCCGGTAAAGCAACAATGCTTCCGTTGTGTTGATAGACCCATGAACCACCGGTCTTGCTGGCCTTGATTCTTGATCCATGCTTCCCAGCGATAACCCACCTTTCAGTCTCCGGTTCGTTCACACCGACCGCATATTGGGACTCCATCGCATGCATCTCGTATCCCAGACCCTCCAGAACCGCCACAAGCTTGCCGACACCACTGGACTGTGACCATGCGCCTGTCTTTGTGCGGGTCAGAACATCTGTCATCGGGATTCTATGCTGTGGGACCAGTACGGTAGCCTCGCGAGCCTCAACTTTATCAGATTTGCCAGCATCTGCGTATGTCGCGCGCAAGCGGTCCCGGTCGCTACGCTCGAAGTCAACGAAGCCGTGGTCCTCAGGAGGCTGGTGCCCCTCTGGACGCTCACACTCCCAGGCAACGAACTTCTTGCCAGGCGGGATCATCTGATAGCCACAGGCCGTCACTGGTGGATCTCTTCTGTGCCGATCAGCCTGGGGTCCATTGTGGCGAGCGAGTCGGCCATCGTGCGCCACTGTGACGACGTTGCCAGCCCCAGGTAGCACTCTAGCGCCTTGGCCAGACCCGCCCCAGACTGGATTAGCCCGTACTCGCAGGCGAATGGTGGCTCCTCGAAAGCAAGCACTCTGCCGCATCCCGGACGAGCCTCACGCGGAACAACCTTGATATTAGTTTCAAGGGAGCCTTTTGCCTCCTTGACGCGCTCCTGCCATTCGGGCCATAGCGACCAGGGGTAAATGTTGAGGTATTCGAAGTCAGTCACTGCTCCCCCTGTTCATGTTGATTGCCCACCTAGTTCCCTTGGAGCCGGTGGCTTCGATTTTGACGAGCCTATCCGAACGCTCCAGGAAATGCAAGCGACTATCCAGCTCCCGCGCATCAAACTTGATAAGGCTGCGGAAGCGGTGGTAAATCTGCGCCTCAGACGCCGACCCACCGTTAGAGCTGGACTTAATCCACGCCTCAATCTCCGCACACTCACGCTCGAATGCCCCCGAGGTAATCATGCCACTGACAGTTATCAAGTTTTCGAGGAGGTATTCTGCGTGCTGAATCGCCACTAAAACGTGCCTAACGTCAAACGTGGCCAGACCCTCCGAGAGCGCGAGTAGCGCACTGAACTTGCGCACAATGTCACCAAGGCGGCGAACGGAAGGCTCCATGATCTGGTAGTTCTCTTCACCCTCAACAGAAACCTTCATTGTTTTTCGATTGAGACCCATGCGCTCCAAGGCTGCCGGGGTTCCCCTCACGGGGTGCCGCTTGGTCTCTCCGATTAGGCCACGCGCAACCTTGATGTCCAACGCTAGTGCTTGCGCCACGGGGTCAGTATCAGATTCCGCCTGGACGCCTTCGGCCTGCGACTCCTGGTATTGGCTGTCCGACTCCTCGATGGTGTCGCCGATCCACCAACCGAACCGTGCCAGGAAGCCTGACAGGAACAGGTCTTTGGTGAGAACTTCAGTCACACGATCAGGGGTTCCGATCATCGCAATGTTCAGACTGGTCATAGCACTCTTGCCGCTCAACTCCTTGTTCCCAGTTCGGAGCACGGGCTTGACGTAGCCCTCGTAGTAGTCGGTTAGGCGGTCGATCAGCCCGTCAAGATGTTTCGTTTCGCTGATCTGCTTGAACACTCCGGCAGCCTCGTCAGCGTTGAAGAAGCTTGGCTTTCCGTCACGTTCGATAAGAACAGCCTGGAGGGCCTGGATCGTTACGTCGGACCCGATGTCGTAGCTGGGGTCGTCGGCAAACATTTCCTTCTCAACCTTGGCACGCATCCCCAGCGCGTCCGACTTTCCAGTTCCACTCTCGCCTAGCGCTGCACCAAAGAAGTTGACGCCGTGGTTGCGCGACTGGTAGGGCAGGAACCCGAACATGCCCATACCCAGTGAACAAATAGTCCAGGCCGAGAACAGGTGGTAGGGAGCGTTATATTTGTCTAGGCGTGAGTCGATCCACTCCATGTAGCGGTCGATGAAGGTATACTCCGCGTCCGCCTGAGCTCGTTCAGCATCGGTGAGCAGGGAGATGCTCGGTCGATTCTGCTTTGGCTCGTCAGCAACCGGGTTCACGCCAACGGAAGCGATGTCTGAGCGCGCCATGACAATCTGCTGAATGAGGTAGTCGAGCCCCCAGTCACGCGACCATGCTTTCAGGCGCGGGGCGGACCACACGAGGGCGGCAATTGTATTGTCGTCAAAGCCTTGGGTGACAAGTGACCTGATGGCAGAGAACCATTCAGCCTTGCTGCACTTCTCCCCAGAAATGCTCGTGAGGTCGAACTGTGCGGGGAGCGAGTCAAGGGCTTCCGAGTAGGTTGGCAGCGCTGCAATTTGGGCGTCTTCCGCCCCAGCCTTCCGTACTGCGCCAGAGATTGCGTCCCGAAGTTCTTTGATGTTCTCGGGCTGGTCATAGGGTGGGCGGACCCACTTCTCGTGCATCTTGTCGAGTGCCCAGTTGACACCAGTGTGTCCTTCGGCAGCGAGTCGCACAAGTCGGTAGGTAATCTCAACAATTTCTTGGTGCCCAAAGTTGTCTGTGGGCAGGTCGGTGATGATCTGCTTGACGGTCTCAGTGGGGTCGCCCTGGGGAATGGCCTCCAGCCACTTTTTGTAGCCGTCGCTAAAACCCGATGCGTCCCGGTCTGCCGCGCGGTCCAGTAGCCACTCGGGGGCGGTGGTGAATGCGTCGCGACTCTCGGGGACGCCAGAGTACCAGCCGATCCAGCTGGAGCCTGCGCGTCTGTCGAGCCCCTCTAGGCCCCTGTAGGGCGCTGCGGGACCAAGACCCGTAGAGTCTGCTGGGGCTGCGTACACGTAGTGTCTGCCGCCCGTGGGAGTGTCCTGCGGGTAGGTGTCGGGGACCTCTAGCCACTCGCTGTCTACGGTGTCGAAGCCGTTCTTGCCGTCTTTCACATCAACGTCGAGTGCAACCAGCCCTGACGGGCCACAGTGGACGGCAACGCCAGTGGAGGGTGCCGTGAAGTCCATGCTGAACCAGGTAGCAATTGTGTCTGTGTCGGTGGTCGAGTCGAGGTGACCGTTCTTGACTAGTGGACGCTTCCTGGTCTTACCCGTTGAGTCCACAAACGTTGTGAACGGGAAGACGTGGAGGCCGAGTTTGGCTAGGCCGAGGGCCACTGTCAGGTTATCTTTTGCCAACGTGTTCACGGCCTCCTTGTTGCTTGGTTGCTAAAAGTTTTGGTGGGTTGGAGCAGGTCTGCCGCTACAGGGCAAAGGAGAACCCCAGTCAGCCTTCGTGGTCAATGTCAGTAACCCCACGTTGACTCCATCCCACCTAGTCCCTGCCACCGGAATTGAACCGCTAGAACCGCACCTACGCCTATTCAAACTTGACGCCGGTCGTGGCAGGGTGCTGGCTGCCCAAGTTGTCTAGAGCCTCGGGGTGTAAAAGGAGGTAGCGCACCAGCGATGCTACCGACTGCGCCAATCCCGCAGGACGACGCCCAGCAATGTGTCCGTTTTCTTGCCCCGATGGACTTCGGATTGCGAGGCATACCCTACGTGGAAAAAGTGGACCACCTAGGGGCTACTTGCAAGTCTCTAGGCTACCAAGGCGTCTCCGCTTCCCCGCCAGCAGATGCTCCGCCTGGAGCAACCTCGTTGTCAACCTTCACGCTGTTGATGCTGCGACGGATTACGTGAACATCTTCACCCTTATCGTTCTTAAACTTCTCGATCTTATCGGAGTAGAGTCCGCTGAAATCAGCAACCGTACCCACCGGAAGCTCTCGCGGCTCGTCGAACCATACAGTGAAAGGCTTGGAGCGCTGGTTACCCTCACGGTCCTCAAACTTCTCTGCGATGGCAAAACCCTTGCCGCCGCTGAACTCGCGCTCGACAACCGCACCTCGAATGTTGATGTACGCCATATTACTTATCCTCCTTGTTCCCAATTACAAAACTAATACTAGCTGAGTTCACCAGCCTGTGGACCTCAAGTTGATCGTCTTCCGTGAGGCCCGCAGCCCGCTCGCTTTCATAAACGGTACTGTACTCGATGTCGTTGTCGTAGAGGTAATCGGACAAAATATCCTCTGCGATTGCCACTAGATCGTGTCTACTTTTAAGCCTGCTCACTGCTTACCATCCTCCTGTTTTCCCTCAGCCAGTCTGGCTTTTTCTCTTGACTTTACTGCCTGTGTGGCTGTCCACACTTGATGGTACCCCATGAACTTATCGTAATGCAAGTCCAGATCTTCCACAATGATAATCTCGTGCTTGTCCTCACGCAGGTGAATGATAGCAGCCTGTGACGGGTCGGGGCGATCCTCCTCTGACCACGCACCTGTCTTGGAGTCCTTGACCATGAGCTTGCTCGCAAAAAGCAGTGCAGCCAATTGTGCGAAGTGTTCCGGCCAGATGTTCTTGCTGGTCTTGATATCAACCAGCGTGAGCACCCCGTCAATCCACCACAGACCGTCACTCGTGCCAGCATACAGCCCAGGCTCCCAGACGGTCATCTCTGACATCACGGGAACAATCTCGTGCTCTAGTTTGAGTTGTTCCCACTGGAGCATAATGCGCTCCTGCTCTTCGTCTAGTTCCGGCATATTGAACGTGTCGGAATGCTCGTCCTCGATGGCCTCATGGACCCCCGTGCCAACTTGCGCACGCTCGTCCCGAACCTTCTTCCACTGCCAACGCGCCGCGCGGTAGGCATCCTCATCAGAGCGTGACCCGAGTAGGTGCCAGTTCAGCACACACCACTCAACCGCCTTGTCCGCTGCCCACTGGGCCAGCCCTGACTTGTCTGCCATCTTAAGCACGGTGGTGACAGAGGGCACGGTCTCGCCCGTTAGCGGGTGCTTGTATGCCCTGCCGTCATCCTGCTTCTCGGAGTAGTACTGGGCTAACTCTGGCTTAGCCAAGAATCTCCTCGATCAGCTTCTGGAGAGCATTGGCGTCACGCTTGTAGTCAACACCCTCCGGCACAAGCTTGGTTCCCATCTCGTTCAGCTTGAGAGCCGTGATCTTCGAGGTGTCTACAACCGCACCAGTTTTCTCGTTCACCACCTCGTCGTTGCTGATGATCTGACGAATCGTTGCCTGGAAGTCTCCCAGGCTGGGTCCGGTGGGCGCTGTTGCGGCTTGTGTCGCCTGAGCTGGCTTGCTTCCTGGCTTGGCACGTCCGTTATCACCCACGGTAACCTCCAGCGACTCTGAGTCTGGGTCACGCTCGTCCGTGGGAAGGGCAAGTAGCTGGAGCAGGTGTGTTCGGAACGCCACCGACATCGCCTTAGCTGTAGCCTTATCCGCAAAGTCACGAGCTTCACCGACTGCCGTATTCGACAGGCTAGAGCCGTCTTCCGCGTACCAGGTGTATTCAATCTCAACCTGGGCATCAGTGACAATCTTCTTGTTCGCGTTCTCGTATCGCTCAGTCTCGTGTCGAAGAACATTGTGCGCAATAAACACTTCGTGCTTCTTGAGTACCGGATTCACCGCGTTCACTACCGCATCGATGCCTCGATAATTGAACTTCTGCTCAACGTTCTTCTCGCTCTTCGCCACCGCCCCAACATCCTTGAGTACAGCAATAATCTTCTTGTAGATCAGCTTCTCAGTCTTATTCTCAGTCATAATCTCTCCCTATCTTTGAATCTTGCCATTATCCAGAATGACCACGCCACCCCAGACTCCACGGTCACGAGACTTGCGCCCGTAGTCCTCACACAGCTTGGCCACCGGGCACCCGAAGCACAGATCCTGCGCCCTGCGGTTTGACGGTGGGCTATCCTCATCCCAATCCATATACTCTTTTGGATCGTCAAAACACGGTGTTCTAATCTCTTCCATTGCCTCGTTGAGCTTGTTCAGCGCCTCAAGTGAGGCACCCTTTGGCGACAAGTACTCGTACCGAATCGGCCCAGCCATATTCCCCCTAGCGTCGACTTTCTCGACAATCTTAGCATTGCGCCAGCCTAGGCTAATTTCTGCTGCCTGGTATTGCTTTAGCTGCTCTGGGCTCTTAGGCCTACTCTTGATGTGACTTCTGTCCCGCTTGACATGAACTCTAGCCTTAGACCTATCATTTTCACAGGCAGCACAACGCTTCCACGTCTTGCCAGCGTAGGAGCGAACATTCTCGCCCTCCATGACGTGTTTTCCACTGCGGCAGAGCCTAGAGCACTCTAAACACCTAAGCGCCCGGCCCCGCTTGAGTTCGTACCATTCAGTGTTCTCTGCGGTCAGGATGTGCCCGAGTCGGCACTCACTTCCGATCTTGTGCTCCCTACTCATTCATTGTCACTGCCTTTGCGAAAACTACTCGCGACATCAGCTTGGTGATACTGACGATAGCGATAGGTGCGCTCACACTCAGGACGAGTCCCCACCACAGGTCAGGACTCGTCCAGTCCCAGTCGTGAAACTTGACCGTATGGTAGCCGTTAGACACGATTGCCACTCCGGCAAAAAACCACATCCCAATGAGTGGCCCACGTAGGTTCATCTCCCCACGCGACTCCAGGTTCAAGTATGCGATAAGGAACAGTACATACATGAACTCCACAAAGAAGAAGAATAGGTTGCTCATCCAGTCGGGGATACCGACTAGTGGGGCTACGGCTGCAATTCCGTTGAAGCTGATTACAGCGCTGGTGGCGAATGCGATTCCAACCCCCACGAGCCACGCGAACTGCATAATCCGTGTGTCTATCTGGATACGGTTGGCACGTTTGGCTTCCTGTTCGGAGTACCGCGCTGCGCGGTCCAGGTGGTCTGCACGTTCCTGGAGTTGCTTATTGGTGGGGCGACCGCCCTTATTTGCTGTCACTCGCTGTCCTCGTACCAGTCGTAGTCCAGCACATCTCGATAAGTTACGGGTGCGACCATGCCGCGCACGATTTCTGCCGCCACATCTTCTGGTGCCATTGTCTAAAGCCTTTCCTTGATAATGTTTACCGCTTCACGGTCGTATGCTTGGCGCGACGACAGGGGAACCCACTTGCGGTACATGTCCAAATAATGCCATAGGGTCGGCTTTACCCACTCTGGTGCACTTTCAGCCATTATGCGGGCCATTACAATCCCACGCCTGATCTGACGCGCCCTTCGCGTGCTAATCATCATCGCCCAAACGCTTCGGCGGGTAGTCCCCGTAAATCTTATTACGCTCGATGCTCTCATTCCATGCATGAAGTACCTCCTGGCAGCGATTGACGAGGTTTTTAGCAGAAACTGTATTCCTCTCGTCCTGCCACTCAGCGGAGGAGAATACGAACCGATCCCTCCCCGAGGGTCTACTTCTTTCCTGCTTGATAGTGTTCTTCACGCGAAAAGTCGACAAAATACTCTTACGTGTCACCACCTCGCGATATTCGTAATCCGTGTTGTAGTCCTGGCCCTTGGTCACCTTGTTGCGCCACTCGGACCAGATGCCTGGACCCTCTGTTGCGTAAACGGAGACCTGCCCAACCCATCCCTGGTCACCCCATGATTCCGGGTAACTGTGATATCCGCGCTCCCTGATCCTCCAAAAGTGGTCCTCGGGCAGGCGCGGAAGTCCTGTCGTCTCGTCAATGTCAATCTCGCTCATAAAAAGCTCCCTCCCAGAAAAACCATTACCAAAATACTACGCCCCGCACCCTTCAAAGTCAAGCTAAGCACCCATACTCCGCCGCCTAACGGCCGCTGCAAGCTCAGCGCTGGCAAAGTCTCCAGTGTCGTAGGTGTCACGCGCAATAATCTCGGTCCACTCAAACTTCTCACGGTCTCCACCGGGACGGAAAACACGCTTGATCCACTGATCGAAGGTCACGCCGTCACCCACGGGGCGTGAGAGCACGGTCATCCGATTGCAACCGTCCTTGGCCCAGTCGAGGCCAGTGCTGAAAGACTTCATGACGGTCACGATGAAATCAATGTCACCATCCAGCCACATCTGCTTGATGTCGGAGCGCTTCTTCGTGGACGTGTCGCCAGTCCAGACGACTGCGCGTAACCCAGCGCCCTGCATCCTTCGTGCAACCTCACGAGCGTATCGCTTCGAGTGCGTGCCAATCACCTGTCGCTCACCACCTGCACGCTCAATCTCGGCCAGCAGTGCGTCAAGCTTACTACTCACCATGTCTTCATCGAACGTAATCTCGTCCGTCTCCGGGTCGAGAGAGAACGAGCCCAGGCTTGCCGTCCTCAACCGCCCCGCAAGCGTACTTGGGAACTCCACCGCGAACGGGTGGCCTTTGATCCACGTCAGAAGGTTATCTTCCAGCTCGGAGTACATGCGCCGTTGTTCGGGCAGCAAATCCACCTCGACAATGCGCGGCTCGGGAAGCTCCATGTCATCCTCGTGCCGAATGTACAGCGGCAGGCTTGCGACGTAGCGACCCTCTGGCGGAATCTCGCCCTTGAGTTCTTTGATAACCACCTGCTCGCCGCTCTTGAGGGTCTTCTTGAGCTCAGTGCCGCGACGCGTCAGAACCGCCTCCTCTAGACACCAGCGGGCCTTCCATGAGTAGAAGTTCTGGTCCACAATGTCCGGCCAGAGCCAAGCTGTTGGTGCCCACGCGTTCTGGAACTTGTTGCCGTAGAACGTGCCGCTCATTGCTACACGATACTTCGGATTGAGGCCCATCAGCGTCTTACGACCACGACTTGTCGGCGCTCCGTACAGGTGAACCTCATCTGCGATCACCAAGTCAAGTTCAAGGTTGTCGAAAGTCTTTAGGCGACGACCAACAGAAACTTCTTTTCCGTCACGAATCTTCTTCTCGTTCGCCCAGTCTTTTCGCGTCAGAAGCTGCGCCCCGATGAAGTACACTCCTGGAATTCCCCACAGCAAGTCCGCCTCGGCCCTCTTGCCGCTGGCGGTGCTGTTTATGTTCTTCACGCCCACAGTCCCCCCGGACTGCGCAAGAAAGCGTTCATTGAACTGCCCCCAAGTGTCTTTCACGCCAACTACTAAAACAAGTTCTGCCTTGATTCTGAGCGCGAACTCCACGGCCATGAGCGTCTTGCCACGCCCCATGTCCGAGGCCAGCAGACACGCCCTGGTCGGCTCTGCAAGCATAAGCTCAAGAGCCTCCTCCTGGTAGTCATGCGGAGTGAGCCTGGTCAAACTACCTCCTCCCAGTGAACCGTTGATTTGTAAATCCGCACTGTAGCGTTCGGATCAGCGCGAAGTATTTGCTCGCGTGACTCCAGGCATGCCCGTAAGCTACTTCGCTTGCCACCGCGAACTCCAGAAGAATTGAGGCGATACGGAATCTTACTCCCACTCAGCTTCATCTCAACCCAGAACAACTCTTTCGGCCTACTCAACGTCAAGCTCCAGCCCTTCAATCTCAACAAGCCGCAGAGCGCCCGCAGACTGAATCACCTGGGCGTACTGACCCCACAGCCCACACAGCTCTCCACGCTCTCCAGTGGCCGTGTCAACAACGTGCCTGCCAGTGTTCAGCAGAACCTCTTCGCGAGTCATGAGCGCACCCGCTCAATGAACTCATCAGCCCACCTGTAGGCAGCGTCCACGCTAGGGACAACCTCCTTGAAGCCGATCCGATGCTCATCCGCGCTAGTCACCTCAACCATCGGCGGTTCGTCGTCCACGAGGACCGGCGTGAAATCGAACCACTCACCCGTAGCCACGTAGATAGAATCAGTCAGTCGGTAGAGGTCGCTGTAGACCTGCTCCATTTTCTCGTTCATTGTCTCCTCCTTCTTTTCCGGTGCTTCAACCCTAGTGGCGCAGAAACAAAAAAGCAAGCCTCCCCGAAAGAGACTTGCTTTTTCTTTTGAGCTAAAGCTCAGCAACCAGCCAGCCACCCGTGTCCTGGTCCACGGTAACCTCAATCGGCTCGCCAGTCTCCCAGGCACTAGAGCACTGCGCAACCCCCGCAAAACCCCCGGTGCGTAAATGATGGACGATTTGCATAATCTGCGAATGGCGGGAAAGTAGAACACTCTTCGCATCAAACCCCGCGCCGACTTGCTTCCTGGTTGCTGGAGCGAACTCGCCAACGTCAACCGGAGCTACCGTTCGAATCGAACCAGACTGGAGCCTGTAGGGCGCACCGATGCTATCGAAGAATGTCTTCCCACTCATCCAGGCCCTCCCTGTCTGCAAGTGCTAGATGGTCCGCCCACCGGAATCGCAGCTCCTCGGTGCAGCCGCACATAATCTCCCGGTAGGCAGGATCAGCATTCCCAAGGATAACACCTTCGCTGGTCATCGGCTCAAAGACAACCTCGTAAGGCGCGTGCTCCTGTTCATTCACGCCTACCCTCCTTATCTAGAAAATCTGCCACCAAATCGCGCCTTTTGCAGCACTCGTCATCACATGTTAATTGTTTGAGCAGTGGGTTAATCTCGACCATGCCCCCCGAAAACTACCCACCAAAGACCAGACCCCGTGACGCCACCCCCAACGCAGGCCAGGAATATTGCCATCACCTCCGACTCAACAAGCTCAGATTGTGCGGCAACAATGATGGCCACCCCGACAAGTGTGGTTAACGCGCTACAAAGCAATTTCATGACATCCCCTCAATCGCCTCAAGAATACGTGGCGCAACATTATTAGCGAACCAGGGCTCGCGTACTGCCGCATCCCATTCGGGCTCATCCATGCTAACGCCCGTCGTCAGCGTGTCGGGGTCCGCAAACCACTTGCCCGTCATCTGCCAGTCAATGCGACGATCCTCTGGGCTATTCCACCAGTTCACGGTCAGAGTGCCGTCAACATTTACCACGAACTCTGGCACATCCACAGGCTCAACCGGACCAGCTGGGAGAGCAGTGGACATGAGCTCCGTATAGCGATTCCAGTTGACCGCGTTAGCCGCTTTCTGAATGGCCTGGTGCGGTACCGGACGAATGTTTGCGCTCGAAGCCCTGAGCTCGTGAATGATCTGAGCCTTGCGAATATCGAACTCGCGCGCCTTTTCGCGCAGCATTACCTGAAACTCAGCCTGAGCATTATCCCTGAACACCCGCTCTTCCGCCGAAATAGCGGCCAGCGTATCCAGCTTTCCCTGCTGGGCCGGGTTAACTTTCCTTGGCGCTCCCACTGTTCTCCTTTCTAAAGTCTTCACATTGTGTACACAGCCTACCGCGTACCCCATAAATTGTCACGTCGATGTATCTATGACTGCACATCACTGCGATCAGGATCAACAGGTGGCAGCGTGTATCGGCATAGCGGGACTTCGGGCAGCTCTCGACTTGCCTCATCTTGAGATTCTCCACGTGAAATCACCCAAACAAAACTCCAAAACGCTGCAACAGACACGACAAGCAACCCGAAATACGCGGCGAGCAGCAAAAACATTTCCCACTGCTCAGACATCAATCCCCTCCCTCTCCGCCGCGTGATACTCCTCCCAGGCCGCCCCGTTGATGGAAGTAAGTTCGCGAGCAGCGCCAGCTGTTGCAGCGGCGAGACGTTGGGCACATTCCTTCCAGCCGCTCTTGAATGCTTTCTTAACTGCCGCCTGGACGGCGGGGGATTCACCGCCTTCTGCAAGTTGCCAGCGTAAACGCTCGATCTGCTCGTTACGCTGCCTCAGGACTGACTGCAACCCCTCGATGTGAACAATTAGCGCCTCCCGCTTTCGCATATCTGGTAAGCGCGCATCAAGATTATCCATGGCTATCCCCCGCCCCTTCGGTTACAGCCCCAAGTAGCAGTCGTGCTTTCGCGTACTTTCGGGTGAGTCGCACGATAGTCTCGTCATCCAACAGTGCAAGGCGGCTCGGGTCGGTGTTGTCTTCGATATCGGCCAACTTCACTCTCCACGCTCCCACCGGTCCGTTCTTGAGTGCTTCATAGTAGTCCTCCGGACTTTGACCGTCTTGGCGAGTAAGCAATTCCACCCAGTGGATGACCCTCCAAGTGATGCCCGCCGCGCGCAGGTCATCGCGGGTGATGTCGGTGTCCTCAAGAACGTCGTGCAACCATGCAGTCGCAATCGTTTCTGGGCTTGCCGCTGCCCCTAGTCGGGCCACGACTCGTTGCGGATGCCCGATGTACAGCTCACCGGCCTTATCGACCTGCCTGCTATGGGCGATCGTCGCTATAGCCTTAGCGATTGCGATTTGGGTGACATCCTGCTCAGTTGCCATTGGTTTTCCCTCCCTGCTGTGAACGGATAGCAGCGGCAAACTGTCGCAACGCTCGCCATTCGCCCCAATCGAGTCGATCATCAGAGTTGATCGGCTGCCCTCCGGCCCGACTCTCGGCCAAAACCGCCGCTTCCTCGAACGCCCTGTCTCGGATCGCCTGAACAGCGGTGGAGGTATCGACTGAATCGAGGATGCGCTCAATGCGATTCAGTGACCGATGTGTCAGCGCTCGCAGTCGTTCCGGTGCTCCACTTGCACAGTCGGCAGCCCCAGATATCTCCTCGTCGGTAGTTATTGCGGCCCGAATCTCCTCGATCACGGCGGCGTACCCGTCCCGCTCGGCACCTACCGAGGAAGCAATCTCCCACACCTCAGATACCTTGCGACCATGGAGAGAGCACGTCTCTTCGGGGCCGTCTCCATAGCTGCATCCACCGTCACAGGGCGGCTGCTCGGCCTCTAGCTCGGTGATGCGGGCGGCCTGAACAGCGAGAGCATCCGCAAGCGCGTCAACCCCGTCTGCGAAGGTCTCGCGGTCTATCCTGAACGGTGCGTGCCGCAGGGCGTCGGACGAATTGCGGGCCTGCGTGATGAGATCTTCTATCGGTGTTTTCACTTCCCCTCTCCTCCCAGGTAAGCGACAACGGCACGTGCAACCTCTAGCGGAAACTCGTCGCGTGGGTTTACTCCATGCCATTCACAATCGGGGTCACGCATATTGCGGGTCGTGTACGCCTCATGGCAGACGCATCCACCAACTGCATCCACCAACTGCTCGTCAATCACCTCAGCGAGCTTGTCCACGTCGTACACGGGCGTGGTGTGCTCGGAAGCGAGGCACTCGCCCCAGCAAATCGTGCCTGCGTGACCCAGATCACGGCACGCATCGTCGTGCTCACCCGGCGCTTGTGGGGCGACACCAGCAGCAGTGAGGGCGTTGGCCACTGCCCGCAAGCTTGCTAGGGTTCGGCGGTCAAAATCCTTGTCGCCGCTATTGCGCTCGTGTGGTGGCAAGGAGTTGAGCCACCCCTGGATGGACTCGGCGACATCACGCGCCTCCGCCACGATCTGTTCGTTGGTCTTGTCAACCATCACTCCACCCTCCCTGTCACCATCTGCTTGAGCGCCAAAGAGGCACCAGCCACAAGAAGAACGACGGCAAAAACTGAGCCAGTTAGCAAGTCCGCTCCGGTCGCAGGCAGGGTTGCCTCCAGGGTGCCCACTGGCACCTGGACCGTGGTCTCGGTAACCTCGGGAGCGGGGGTCTCAGGCTCCTCGGGGAGCGGGATCTCTTCGTTGCACTCCTCCGGCTCCACCCGCTTCGTCTGTCCAAGTTGGTGCTTGAGCCCAGGCTCGTATGATCCCTGGAGAGTGACAAGAACCTGACTGCCATCCTCCGGCCACGCGATATCCAGAACCTCTCCGGGCGTATAGGCGGTAACCTCTCCACCGTTGACTGCCACGAAATAGTAATCCACCTGACCAATTCCCGTACTCGTTGCGGGGTGACTCCACGCCATTCCGTCGCACGAAAGGGTCACCTCGGGGACAAACCCAAATGCTGTCGAAATCTCCATGTAAAACTCCTTCTCCCTCAAACCGATATTTCCCCAGCCACTAGACCAGGACTTCCTCAACATGCTCAGCGTAGCTATCCACAACATCAGAAACGCTACCAGCCCAACCCGCATCGGGGTAGCCAGCATCATCACGTTGCGAACAGCTGCACTCCGCATAAAACGCGATATTGCGGGGCGCATGCTCCCCCTTGTACCAGATTAGGTTGTGCCCGAGAGTGTTCATGATGTCCTCCTTTGTTGTGTGGAAAAACCTTGTACCAAGAACACTACACCCTTGACTTAGATTGCACAACCGCCGCCCGCTCCACCTGCTCGTCTGTCGGCTTACCCAGAAGACGACCAGCGGCTTCGAGAGCAGCAACAACGGCCTCCTCAATGCGTGAATGCATCAGCGGTGCCCCCGCATTCGCCATCGCGTCGGCCACAATCTTTTCGTTGGTCTTGTCACTCATCGGGTTTCCTTCGGGGTGTCATTGAGGATGGCGTCGAGCGCGCACCACGCACATTCGTCGGTGCATTCCTCGGCCTGATGCTCGTCCGCCGGGTAGATCTCGTGGGCCTGGTTCTCGTCGCGCCACTCGGCTAGACGCTCACGCAGCGCGATTACGCGATCGCTGGCACGCTCGTACGCCTCGTACCAGTCCTTCGCGAGCTTGTCGGCCTCCGCCAACTTCGCTTCCAACGGTTCCCGCACCTTCTGCTCATGGGCAGCAAGCCAGCGATCGAAATCCGCCCGAGACTCTTCCCGGGTATGCTTTGGGCCGCATCCATGGGCGTAGTGGTTTCGCACGTCCTCCGTTGGCGGCGTGTAATCGTCAGTCACCGTCGCACCTCCTCTTTTATCCATGTGGGTGGATTGTGCAGCCCGTAGGCAGAGCACTTTTCGTCGAAGTCGCGGCGCAACTTCTCGGCCTGCCCCCGCGTTAGCCCTCGGCCAATAACCATGTGGCCCTGCCCGCCCAGAACCTCGTAGGTCGGCGTGTAGGGGGTCTGCTCTTTCAGGGATTCGTCAGTCATCGGAAACCGCCTCATATGTCTGCTCGAAGATTTCCGGCTTGCATGGGTAGAACTCGCCGGCCACGCCCTTGACGATCCAGTCGCCCAGTTCGGCGTGCATCGTCCCCTCGCGCGTGTGGATGATCAGGTGCGAATCGAATCGGCTCATCACGACAGGGATCACCTCGCCCGAGGGCGTGCCGCGTGCCGCCCACTCGCAAATCTGCTGGTGCGCACGAATATCATCGAGAACTTGCATCGCCTCGATGACGACGGGCTTCTTCCGGAACCTGCTTACTTCGCTCATCGTTCGTTCTCCTTGGTTGTGGTGGGGATGCTCCGAAATCCGGCACAGAGACATCGACCCAGCCCTAGGAATCCGTATCCCCGCACCAGGCAAACGCTGATGCCGGAGCGAATCGGATGCTGCTTCGTGTGGTTCCACTCGGTGTGACCGCATCTGCAACGCCTCTTGCTTGCCGTGGGTTGGGCGAGCTCGGGGAACATGAGCGCGAAATCTTCGTTACCGAGCTTCACGTTCAGCCCCCTCGGCTATGGTGGGGATGGACGCCGCACGAGCAAGGAGCCATTCAGATACTGGATGCTCGCACCATTGCCCTAGTTTGTTGGATTTGATTTGCCAGTCGGTGGCAGCTTCTTCGAGCGCGTTCTTCGCCGCAGCATTGGCTGCTGCACGGTTACGCTCAGCCACCGCCGCGAATAATGCTCCGGTGTTTCTGGTTTCCATCCAGTCACGCACGGCCACGCGCAACTCCCTACTCAGCATCGTTCCCCTCCTCCCGCTCACCGTTGGTGCCGTCGATGTTCCATGTCGTGCCGCATTCCCGACAGCGCAGAGTCTCGCCATCATCGGTCTCTACGTCACCGATCTCGTCCTCGCAAACGTTGCAGCACGCACTGACCTCCCAGTCCACGGCGATGTCCATCGCACGCCCTGGCTTGTGCTGATCGAGATGGTCGCGAATCCACCGCGCACCATCGACCGCATCGGTAGAATCAGTGCGCTGTGACGCGAAGATTACGTAGTCGCCTTCGCTGCACAGGATCGTCATTGGTCGGATGTTCGGATGTGCTGTGCTCGGATTCCCGAACTCAACGAGTGCAGTCGGCTCAGCCATGGCTATCCCCCTCCCTACGGATGGTGAGGGCAGCCAACTGGGCAGACACGTCACCGAACATGTGATCGAGGCTGTGCTCTGGGGCGTTCGGCTGCTCAACTGGCTCCCACGCTCCAGGCTTCCGCCGTCGTACCACCGACGCATCACCCGACGCGTACTCGTGGCACGACGAACGGGCAGCTTCTTCAGACGGGAAGCGAGCGGCATCCACCCACGTGCCCTTCGCAAGGACAACCGCGTACTCCCATTCGCCCTCCACCGTGGACACCACACGAGGGGTGAGGGCGGCGTGCCTGTCGAGAATCCTCAGAACATCCCGCCGGGCACCATTCACCCCATCCAGATACTGGTAGTCGAGGATTAGATCGCCATCGTCGTCGTACTGGGGCGCTACCTCCTCGCTCGCGTACGCACGCAGTTCGGCTATCAGTTCTTGGTTGTTCGTCATCATAAACTCCTCTCCAAAAGTTTGTTAGCCCTACACTAGCGCTTATTCGTCAGAAACGGAAGCCCAATAGCTGTCTGGGAGAATATATGTTTGCTGAACATAGTCATCCATATCTATTCTTACGCTTGTTAGCGTCAGAGAAATTCTGCCGGGCCAGCCGCCATGCTCCTCTGGAGTAAATACAGCCCAATTGGGGGCGATCATACGAACCCAGCCCAACGCACCCTCCGGAATAGGATCGTAGGATGATCCCAACCCAATCTTCCTCGTTGTGGTAGCCCGGTACCAGTTGACAGTGATGTTACTCGCCTCAGCCTCAAGGCTCTCCGGGAGACTCACTCCCCATCCTCCAGCTCTGGCCCCTCGATCACTGTCCAACCTTCAGAGATGAGTTCTCGCACAGAATCCACTGGAACAGCTCGGCCGCTGTAAGGTTCATACCACGTGGTGCCCGATAGGCCCTCTGGCTCAAGGACAGCGCAGTAATAATCAAGCATGCGTAAGTCTCGTGGCGGGATAATCATTGAATATGGACGTGTCGGAACCTCGGGTAACGGTCGGTCAATCAGATAGACCTCGTGTCCATCGTAGCTAATGAGCAGAACGGGGGCTTCCTCACTGTACTCAGCAGTGTATTCCTCCGTGAACTCACGTCCACCACTGGAAAGTGCGACGCACCTAATCCTGTCACCCTTGCGAATATCAGTAACACTAATCTCTTTCATTTTGCCCTCCACTCAGTTTCATGATGATGAAATGCACGAAAACCATAAGCAGGGAAACGGGCCAGATCATGGAAAGCAAGAAGCCAATAGCTCTGGACAGGGTCTGGCCCCATAGATCGCCCTCATGATATCTCTCATCTTCCACAAATCGGTGCGCCAACAAAGTCATTGGGACCAGTGCCACCAACATAACAGCGAAATATACGACAGTGAAAATCACTTCAATCTCCCCTCAATCAAATTGGAATAATGCGCCAACAGTCGGCAACCGTATTGGTGCACAGCATTCCACACGGCTCGTTTCCGTGAAGTTCTGTAAAATCAACCACGCGCTGGCAAACGAGAATACCGCCTCGCTGGCAACTTGAGTATTTAGCAACAACCTCAACTGAACACATCAGAGTGTTTCTGGGGTTATGCCTAGCCTCGCACGCGGGCTCTTGGTCAAAGTTCAGCTCGATCCGCTCAATAACATCAGGCGTTGCGATCACAGTAGGCCCATTTCATTTAGCTGGAAATTGATCGCCTCAAGCGCCATCCGGGACAATTTCATCGAAAGCTCATGGTCTTCAGATTGGTCATTCGCAGCCTGCACCCCCTCGTTCCACTCCGCCAACCCGTACTCTCGAATCAACTTGCGCAGCTCATCGATCTGCTCGCTATCGAACACTTTGCCCTCCTCTTTTTCTATCGGCTACCCATTATGCGTAACCCTACATTGGCTAGTTCTACTCGTCAAGCTTTGGTCGGCATTCAGCGCAACCCTGCTCGTGCGCTGCCCAGCCGTCTGGGTCGGTGTAGTAGCGCGTCGAGTCGTGGACACTCCACAGGTGGCGGGGATTTATGCTGCTGTCCATCCGGTTCTCGCAGCACTCGTATTCGTAGGCACTGACGCTGCGCCCGAATGGAGCCATGTTGTCGCCATGATCAGGGCATGGCTTCGGTGTCCAGCATTTCTCTGTGCACGTCATGTCTCGGAACCCTGCGATTTGCGCTCAGTCATGACGCTCGTCCTCGTGCTCGTAGAGGCTCTGCTCTGCGTCGCCCGAGTCGAACTCGATGCCGACCTCATCGCACGCCGCGCAGTACCAGCGATAGGCAGTGACGGGATCGACGCCGCTCGTCTCGCGCTCAGGGTTGATGATCATCGGTCGCTCCCTGTCTCGGAACCCTGCGATTCAGGGCGGCCTTGGAATCGGCGGTAGTTGTCCTGGGCGAGCTCGGTTGAAAGCTCGCGAGTCGCGTCGCGTGCTGCTAACAGCAGCCCGAACATCCTCGGGTCGTTCTGGAACACAGCCGCGTGGATGTCATGGAGAAGCCTGTCCGCCAACCAGGAGGCATCGGCTGCGACGACACGCGCCTTCCCAACACGCCTCCACCACTGTCGGGCGTAAACCCACCGGGATGCCGGACCGTATTCCTGTTCCACATCAGCCTGGATCGCCTTGAATTCTTCACTCAGGTAGCGGCTCATGAGCATGGCTCCATGTCTTCCGGGTAGGCAACCTCAACCCATTCGCTTTCGATACTGAATCGCTCGTAACCCTTCCCGCCTCCATAACCCCTTGCGAGCAAGTGCGGGCTGAGAAGCTTCCCACTGTCAGTACTTGTTTTGAGAGCAGAAAGCTCTATCCCAGCGTTAATAGCATCCGCATCAATGAGAAAGGTTTCACCCCGAGTCCTCGGATCCAGCGGGTCGTAAACGACAACAGCATCATACGAAACCCAGTTCCACCGATATGGCACCACAATCACGCCACTTTCTAGGCGCATAATCTTTCCGATCACAGCGCACCCACTATCTCATCCCACTCGCTCCGAGACAGAATGGCCGAACCGCCCCCAAGGTGGATTTCCACCTGCTCCCCCTCGGCCACTAAGTAAAGACCCTCCCGCGGCACTGTAACAACAGCCTGAGGCGTTTTTGAAACCTGGACGCTATCACCAACCTTCAAGTCCTTTGCACGGAGTTCTATTTGCTCAACCTTACTCACTACTTCCTCCTCGGAATCCTCGTAATCAACTTTCATCTTGAGTGCAAAGCTCAAAGCCCGCATCGCCTCCCTGCCAAGAACCTCACTCGCCATGCGCCCAATGGCTACCGCCGCGTCCGCCTGACTTTGAGCGCGCTCCTCTAGCAGGTCGCTTAGCAACTGGTCGCGCTCCGCCCGTAGGTCAATACGCTCCACGTCACACTTCGCGGACGACTCCTTGAGCGCTGCGAATGCTTTTATCGCCTGGTCACGCTCTTTCTCCGCGTTGTCTGCTCGATGCTTGTGGCCCTGGGCTAACTTCTGGACCTCGCGCAGCTGAGCGATTGCCGCGTTGCGCCTGCTCTCCGCCTCGACAGCTAGCACGTAACCAGGGTTGGCAATTGTTATTGTCGGCTCACCTATTGCTGGGTGCTCAACGTATTCTTTAGCAGCCTGCGCTGGGGTGCACGTCTCTGGTTCTGTGGTGCTCATTTGTTCCCCCTTTTCTTGCCATCCACATGTAGAGGCCTGTCGGCAAACTTCGACTTTAGCCAAATCTCCACTGGCGAGGTGCTGCTTGGGTAACTATGTGTCCCGTACCAACGAAATCCGTTCTTCAGCGTGGTGCGGCTACTAACGATTGCGGGCAACCCTGGCCCGTGCAGATCGACCTTCAAAAGTTCAGCTACCCTAAGTTTGTTTTTACCATCCCGTACTACCATCTCCACTTCACTTCTGTCCATGTTCATCAAATCGATGACAGTAATAGTGGCTTTGAATCTGTTCCTTGGTTTCATCTGAAGACCCCTTCCTCTAATTGCGCTCTCGCCCGAGTCTACTATTACGTCGGTCCGAACGCAACACCTTGGCAACCTTTTTACCGCCTCGTTTTACGCACAGGATTTTACCCAGTCACCCTTGCACCCCTTGTCACTGGTGTCACCTTTTTACCCCTTGTCACTGGTGTCACCCTTGCACCCCTTGTTGCCCAAAGCGGGTCGCTGGCGCTCCTTACTCGCTTCGCTCGCATGTGGATAACTCTTCAATCAGCACCGAACAAAAAAGTTGTCGGTAGCGAAGTGGACAGTGTCAACAAGGCATAAAACACTTATGGTGGCCTCTTGCAGATCACTACTGAGCCAGAGCACTCTGGCAGACGACTATTCTGTTGCAAACAAAATAGTGTTCTAAATAGTGTTCTGGCAAAAAGGAGGGTCGAAAACCGAGGTAAGCGACTTGGTAGCTTTCTGGAAAAAAGAAAATAAGGCAGTAAACAAGCGGGAGAGGATGAGGGGGGGTTCTCTTAATACACATTTATAATCTCTCATCACTAGTTGTCATCTTAGAAAATAGAGGTATTTTTCGAAGGGTATACGTATAGGGCGTTATGACAAACATTGATACAAAGTACTTTCGCTGCGCTACAGCATGTGGATAACTCTCAGAATCCGAAAGTTCAAAAAAGGCCCCGTGGTTCTGAGGCGTGAAGTCGCTATTAGGCGTCATTCCCGAACTCTTCTCGATGTCACGCTTCCCAGGTCACTTTTCGCTCCGGTCCCCAGTGTGCGCTTCGGGCCACCGTCCAAGGCGGGAATAGCCCCCCACAGGCCACAGAATGCCCGTAGAAGCCCTTAGATCGTCTCCACGGGTGTTTGTGTCACTTTCCAGTGCAAGTCGCTTAGATCGCATTCTGTGACCTCCTAGAGCTATGTCGTTGAAACCGTGGGTTGTGTAATGCGGCTCAATGCACCCCGTAGCGCCCTGCAATGCCCCCGTGGCGTCCTGGGAGCGGTTGATCGTGCCAGGGTGTGCTATACGCGCGTACGCGACGTGAGGGAGCGTCCTGTGACGTGCAACTTCAAGCGTTGACAGGTGTCTTCCCTCGCGATGCGCGCGCGTGATACCACAGGTTTGCCCGAAAGTCAAGACTTACCGACGTGTTTGCGGGCAAAAGAAACGCCCCCGAGAGTAGGCGGGGGCGTTTCTGGCAGGGCTAGCAGCAGTAACGGATCATCCGATCATTTACCTTTGTTGTGTCAAGCAATGCATCTAGGGGGTGGCCGGTCTCCTCAAGGTGGAGAATCGCCATGGCCCGGTAGAAGGGGTTGTCCGGCAGAGGAATCACGAGCGAACCCGCCTTCCGGTGCGGGCATCGGTGACGACGCCCTTGCCCCACTGGTCACAGTCGTCCGCGTGCTCGACCTGATGGTTTCCGATGAAGCGGCACTTGTCACCAGGCCGGGGCGCTGGGAAAGCTCCGGCCTGTCGCGGGCAATAGGTGTCATGCCTATCAGATAGGTTGTGGCAGACCTCGCACGGGATCATCGTGCACCCCCGAACGATGCACGCGCGACAGCCTTATCGGTGCGCGCTGCTTTAAGAATCGTAGTTCTTTCACGGTCCGCAACTTTGCGTGACACGTAAACTGCTTTAGCTTCGAAAGATTGCGACATTTTAACGCTTCCTTAAGATCGTTGTTTCTTTCGCCTAGTCTCATCAGCTCCCGAACGGCTATCGCGGGAGGACACGCCCGAGAGCGTGTTTCGACTTGTTACAGAATGGTGATACCCAGGAACGCCTCAAGCTCACCCGTGGGCAGCTCCCGCGCAATTGCCAGCTCCAGCATATTCAGCGCGCTGTCAACCTCAAGGGAGCGGCCCGGTTCGAACATGGGGCGTACGAATTCGATGATGTCGCTCCGGTCTGGAACCGCCATGGTGGCGAAGCGATTGGTGGTGTCGATGATCTTGTACATGATGCTTCCTAGGCGTTAACCGGAATGTTCGCCACGTAAACATCAGCCGCGCTAATCGCCTGCCCCCGCGTGGAATAGTGCTCGATAGTGTCGAAGTTGACAAACGCGCGGCCATCCCCCCGCGTGCCGAGGGTCATCACTCGCACACTGTATTGGCGCACCGCATCGTAGCCGAACACGTCGCTAGTGATGAAGACGTAACGCCCGCCGGGCTCGCATGTGTAGCCGTCAACAGCCCGCAGATAGTTCAGTACGCGCGTCTTCCAGAATTTCATAGTCTTAGCGCTAAAGAAGAATCCCCCTGTAGCGTCCGAGACGGCGATAAGGTCGTCGGTCGAGTAGATTGCATTACGTGCGTAGGTTGTCATTATCCCTGTCCCTTGTTTGTGTTGGTGGCTAGCGGGCGCTGGTCGTGATCCTGGGCGCGGGGGCGATGATGCCGCGTCGAGCGAGTTCGCGCCGTGCCGCATCCCCCCTACTCAGCCTGGCAGTAGAACGAACCTCACGCAACAGCCAAGCATCGCTGTAGTGACTGATATGCGGCGTACTGTTGATCGCGTTCATTATCTCTACCCCTTGTTTGTGTTGGTGTGTACCACAAGTCTACGACGGGTGACTCTTACTTGTCAAGCCCATCGAGGTAAATAGTTTCGCCCCCAACGTCAATGAACGATCGACCGGAGCGGTTGCCGTGCTCACTGGCAAGCCAATAGCAATCGCGCGAGTCCTCAGTAGCACAAGGAGACAAGGACGACACGAGGGCAGCAGGCGAGACAGTGGAGACGGTGGCGGGAGCTGGCACTGAGATCACCGAGTGATTCACGGTAGCGACAGTAGAGCCGAGCGCAACACCGGCGACGATAGCTAGCGCCAGGCGCGTACGGTGAACGGTACGAGAAACGGGGGGAAGAGTGTGTGTTGTCATGGTCCCAGCCTAGTAAGCGAGAGCAAGGAAGTCAATAGGGAAAGTGGGCAAAGAGTAGATGGCAGAGCTGGTTGGCAGCGCCGAGATGGCACGGCTGAGAGGGGAGCGCGTGACAGGCGACGGAAGAGACTGGTCAACTGGTACGGCGCAGGGCGGAAAGCATAGCAGATGAGCGAAGGGAAGGCAAGTGGATGAGCGAGCGCAGGGGATTGCGGGAAAGTTTTGGAAAAGGATTGAAAGAACTCGGATTTTGGTGTAAGATGCACGGAAAATGGGCGTGGGGCACCCTCGCATCCAATTTTTTATTGTGAACTTTTTCTAGCCCATGGCGTAACGCATCTCTCTGCAATGCACTTGTGTTGTTGGGCGATCCGTGGCCTCATTTTTTCTTTTCAAACTTTTTGCTCCTAGACTTGCTTTCCCTGATTCGGAGCTGGTAGGTTTATTGAAACGAGAGGGGTGTTGAGGTGAGTTTAGTTTTATGGCTATTGGGCTTCGTGGCTTCCATGGTTGCCGCCGTGTGGGGAGGGGGTTCGATTTGGATTCTCTTCGAGAAGCGGGAATCGGGTGAGTTCACTGGCCCAGCCCTGGCAGGCTTGGTCATGGTAGCTTTTTCGCTAGCAGCGATGTACTGTGGCTCTCACGCGGCATATGAGATTTGGGGGCCATTGAATTGACCTATATGGTGACTCAGATTGAGGCGGACGAGTATTGTTCTTACGTCACTGTGGGTGAGTATGAGCGGTACGAGGATATCCCGGAGCGTTATCTGTTGAGTGACAATTACGAAATTGAGCAGTTGGGAGAGGATTAGTCGTGGCTGATATGTTCCCGTTTTTGCGTGATGAATTAGTGGAGAATGTTCCCGACATCTCGGAGGAGGGTTCTACGCTGGTGTGGGTGGGGCCAGATAATAAGCGTTACCTGGTCGGCGTGAGTTTGTTTGAGCTGGGTAGAGAGGATGTTGCCTGATGGCTGTTTTTGTTTCTGAGTTTGTTGATAGCGTGGATCGTGAGTTGGCGACTGTGCGGGAGGTGCTAATCAGCAAGAACGAGGCGTACGGTAATTCCGCCTTGGAGCCGCTGCGTGTGTTTTCTTCGGCGAGCGCTTCTGATGGACTGCGTGTTCGCATCGACGACAAACTGTCCCGTCTGGCTCGGGGGTCTGATGCTGGTGAGGACACTGTGTTGGATTTGATTGGTTATTTGATTCTGTTGCGCATTGGGGAGAGTGGTGGAAATGAGTGAGAATGTTGGCATCAGTCCTAATTTGGTTGATTTGATGGACAGGCTATGTGAGCAGAACAGGGTCGTCTTAGCCGGTCTTCAAGAGGCAAGGGAGGGCCTAATTGCGCTCCGGGAGGCTGGCGAATCACTGTCCTTTGCCGAACAGGGGATTCGTGTGACTCTGGAGATGGATGGCGTGAAGCGTGGATTCAGTATTCCCTACATTCCAATTGCCCAGATCAACTCTAGTTACGTGGCGAAGATGGTCCAGGACACGATTGATGCGCACGTTTCGAGTCTGCCGTGAGCGGCGCGAGTGAGCGTATGGAAATTCTGAGCCTTGAGGGAATCCCGGAAAGCGGCCAGAATGAGAGTGGCATCTACCTTATTTCAGACGGAGTTTTAGAGATAAGTGAAACTGGATATTCCACATTTAAACTTGAGCCCGAGCACGCCCACTACTTAGCTGCACAACTGACGAAGTGGGCGGATGCCCAGGAGGAGAAAATTTGACCACGATCATTGCAAAAGAGTATTTCGGAGATGTTGCATTCGCTTCCGACACGCAGTCTACCGCTGGAGCACGTGCCACTGCCGGTAGGACCAAGGTCTTCGCGAACGGTTCCGTGGTATTTGGCGTTGCCGGTGCTTGCCGAGTCTCTGACATTCTCAGATTCGCTGAGCTTCCACAGATCCCTGTGGGCTTGAAGGGCGTGCGACTGGAGAGGTGGCTGATAACCGAACTCGTCCCGGCAGTACAAAAAGAGTTGACCAACTCGGGCGCTCTGGAAAACGATAATGGAGAAGTAAGCTCAAATTACGAGGCCCTGCTGGCCGTGAATGGTCGCCTGTTCACGCTGGGGTCAGATTTTGCCCTAATTGGCAATGCGAGGTTTGCCGCCATCGGCTCCGGCTCGTCATATGCGTTGGGTGCTTTGCGCGCTGGAGCAACTCCGAAGGACGCTGTGCGGATTGCTGCGGAGTTTGATGTGTATACTGGGGCGAAAGTGATCGAGTATAGCGCGGAAAGGCTTATGAAGTGAAGTTGAAGAGTGGCGATCTGCATGATCTGCTTGCAGATATTTATGTGGGGTTCCGTGGGGTGATGGCTCCCGTCAATTCGCAGACTGAATCTTTGTGGGCGAAGATTGAGTTGCTGGAGCTTGAAGAGAACGTGATCCGGTAATGAATATGCGGTTCGGGGCGATTGATCTGGAGTTGACGTACCAGCCGTTTCTTTCTGACGTTGAGTCGTGGGTGTGGTTGGTCTCCTCGCCCAGGGAGCGGCTGTTGTTTTACGTGGAGACGGCGGCGGACCCGGACCACCGTAGTTTGTTTGATGCGGCACTTGACCAGTACGACTTTGAGATCGGAGCGGGACGTGAGTGACAAAGAGATTGTTCGTCTTTTGACGAGGATTGAGCGCAGTTTGCGGAAGATTCAGCAGGTGGTTGCGCCGGACCCGGATTTGAGTGTTGCGGATGTTTCGCGAGGGCCGGAGGTGGTTGAGTTGACGGAGAGCGCCCCGCCGCTACGACCCTTTCTCAATGGAACCCGCATTGAGGGGGGGGGGGGTGGGAGAGCGAACGAGTTCCCAGCGACCACCCTGTGTACGACAGTGGCGGGATAGTCCGCAGCGCTCCTGGGGGCGATACCACTTCGGCTATGGACGTAGTGGTAGCTGACTCGACTCGTAGGTTTAGCTCGCAGGCTGGGCTGGCTTCTATCCGGCAGGCGTAGTTTTACTGGGGCGCACTTGGTTTCGACGTGACGTAAGGCGTTAAGGCGCACGGCACGGAGCAGGGTCCGAATCCCTGGCGCTTCACGATTGTTTGGTAGAATGTGGGTCTATGGACCTTGGCGCTAAACAAAGAACTCTTATCAACTACGCTGGTCTCAAGACTGCGGAGCAGTTGGGCGAGGAGCTGGGCATTTCCCCGGAAGAGGTTCTCCGGGAGACGAATGCTCTTCTCAAGTCTTTGGACTACCTTGACCTCAACCAGATGCGTGCGCGCCTTATCATTCAGATGGGGTTGCTCGCCGAGGACGCGAAAGTTCGCCTTTCCAATCTTGGCGACCGTGAGTACGGGTCTGCGGTTAACGCTGTGCGTAGCCTGTGGACGGGTATCCTCAAGGAACTGCGTGATCAGGAGAAGGCGTCTCAGGTTGACGTGGAGGAGGTCAACCGTAGGCGTGCCCATGAGTTGGTGAGTATTGTCGAGAAGGCGTACTATAAGCAACTTGGCAGGCTTGAGGCGCTGTACCCGGAGGTTGACCAGGCTGAACTGGTGGAGCAGTTCAATGCGGATATTGCTGCGATTGCCAGCACTTACGTTGAAGATGCCCCGTGAGCGGTCTAAGCAGGATTGCTGAGCTTGCGTTAGAAGAGATTCGGCAGAAGTCCCGGAAGAAGATTTACCAGCGTGACGCTGAGGCGTGGATGGCCGATGTTATGGGTCGCCGTTGGTGGTCCAGGCAGGCTGAGATTGCTGTTGACGTTGTGGGTGACGGGACGGGCCAGACCTTTACGCTTGTGAAGTCAGCGAACGGCGTGGGCAAGGCGCTGAGTCTAGATACTCCACTGCCGACGCCTACGGGCTGGACAACGATGGGCGAGGTTCAGCCCGGCGACATTCTGCTGGACGAGACCGGCGAGCCGACAGCCGTCACGTTCAAGTCTGACGTGCAGTATGACGATACTTATCTGGTGAAGTTTAGTGATGGTGCTGAGATAGTCGCCTCGGGTCCGCACCAGTGGAATACGCTGACGCAAAAAGTGCGGGGGAACATTAGTCGCCGTCGGCACGTCTTGGACTGGCGTGACCACTGGGAGGAGTCGGCCACACTTACTACTGTTGACATTGCGGACACGTTGCGTCCGTCGAATGCGCGAAACCATGCCATACCCATTAACCGTGCGATCGTTGGCGCAGGGGCTGACCTGCCGGTTGATCCATACATACTGGGCGCGTGGCTTGGGGATGGGGCCTCCGCTGACGCATCAATGACTGCTGGAAGTCATGCGCGCTTCATCGTCGATGAATTTGCTGAACGGGGATACGAGCTTCGCCATGCCCCCACCAGTGGCGTGAGTGGGGATTTGCGATTCACCTTTACTCATCAAAACTTTATGCAGGACATACGTCCGCTGAACCTAAAAAACAACAAACACATACCAGATGCGTACTTGCGGGCCTCCGTGGCGCAGCGCTGGGAGCTTCTGCGTGGCCTAATGGACACAGATGGATTCGTAAAGCCTGGATCATCGACATGCGGCATTGACTTCACCAATGAGGCGCTGGCTCGTGGCACCGTAGAGTTGGTGCGCTCGCTGGGAGTGCGTATCTCTATCACGGCTGCTGATTCTTATTTGGGTTCCGAAAAGTTTGGCATCCGGTACAGGATGGTGTTCAACCCGCAGCGTAGCCCCTTTTCGAAGAGTTGCTACAAGAGTGACCAGTTCAAGCTGGTGGGGGCGCAGGAGAGCCGCAAGACGGTTCGCACGGTGGTTTCTGTCGAGCGCATCGACACGGTAGCTACGGCGTGCGTGCAGGTAGACTCCCCGAGGTCGTTATACCTGGCCTCGGAGTGGATGATCCCAACGCATAACACACGGCTAGGCGCTGACTTGATGACGTGGGCGGTGAGCGTCCACGACCCGCTTGACACCTCGGTGCTGGCTACAGCAAACGTATTCACACAGATTAGCCAGAACGCCTTCAAGTACATCACAGACAACTACTCTGAGGCTGCTGCGCGGGGTTTTTTCTTGCCGGGGCGTGTCGTCTCGGACCCCGCCGTTCGGTTTGACCGTGGCCCCGGGTTGATGCCTAAAGACATTATCATGGGTCGCCGTCCCGCGGACAAGAACCTGATCAGTTCGTTCCAGGGTACTCACGATGGCTTCGTGTTCGTGCTCATGGACGAGGCTGGGGGCCTGCCCGAGGACTTGTGGATCGGCGCAAACGCAGTTACGACCAACGCGCACACAGCCATTCTCGCAATCGGCAACCCGGATGAGTTGAACACGGGGTTCCACCGGCGCTTTTCGAACGAGGACGACAAGTACTCGCAGTGGAAGCGCCACACCATCTCGGCGTTCGACACTCCAAATTTCACCGGCGAGATCATCTACCCGGACGACCTTGAGCGTGACAAGCTCGTAAAGACGTACATGATTCAGCCGGACTGGGCTGACCGCATGAAGCGCGAAGCGCACCCCAACGTCTACCTAGCGAAGGTTGAGGGTGAGTTCCCGAAGGACAGCACCAGCTCTTTCTTCACCCAGGCAGCGATCACCACGGCTGGCAACACGGATATTGACCCGACGGATGATGATATCCGCAGACTGGGTGTTGACCTTGCTTTTGCGGGTGAAGACGACACCTGTTTCTATCTGAACGAGGGTGGCCGTATCCGGTTCCTGGAATCGTACAATGGCGAGGCTGATTATATGGTCCAGGCTGAGAACGTTCACGCGATGGCGCTCAAGCATGGTGTGGACGAGGTGAATGTGGACGCTTCGGGGCCGGGTGCCGGTGTGTACAGTCTCCTCAAGACGCAGCCACAGTTTGCTAGCGCCCCCTACGATCTGTACGGATTCCAAGGGGGCAAGGGCTCACTAGATATTGGAGCATGGGCGCAGGCACGCTCGTGGTCTTACGACATGTTCCGCCGCGCCATGCAGATGGGCGAGATTGACCTTGATATCACGGTGGATACCAAGTTGCGGGATCAGATGAGCGCACAAACGTTCAAGTTGAATGCGAGGCGAGCCATCCAGATCACGCCCAAGGACGAGATGCGCAAGGCTGGGCTGAAATCTCCTGACAACCTAGACTCTGCGATACTCGCGTTCATCGATCTGTACGGGTATGGGGAGGATGATGAGCGGGCGGGCGGATTGTCTAAGGGTGATGTGGTTTTGCGGGACCCGTTGGAGATTATGGGGCTAATGAGTGTTGATGGTGGCGGGTTCCCCCTGTAAACTGCTGCTATTATGGTAGTATATGGACGCTTTAGAGGAATCTGCCCCGGTCGAGCTTGACGAGTCGAGGGCTGTGGAGCTAACTCAAGAAGCTTTCGAGGCTATCCGCCAGGAAAACGGCCAACTTCACGAGGCCTTGGCGGATGTAATCCAGACGCTGAGGTTTGAGGATCGTGGCTGGCAGAACATTCTTGACCACAGCCTGGATCGGATGGAGGGGATCACCCTCGGCGAACTGCAAGAGGCAAGCACTAGGATTCGCCCGCTACTGACGGGCCAGTCGCTGCTCAAGCAGGGCTCCGAGCTGCGCATCGGCAACGTCTGGTCCAAGGGTGTTGTTATCCAGGGGTCGGTGCGCAGTTCAAGCGCCACGGGTTCCCCCACTCTTTTGCAGAAGTTTTGCGCAGACCCCGTAAACCGTGCCAGCGTCTTCTCTCCGGATGCTCGCGGCCAACTGGAGCGTGCGCTCTACGCGGACGGCAACGTTATTCTTGTGGGCAACTCGGTTACCCGTCAGATTCGCCGGATCCCGATTTTTGAGATTACGGACGTTCTGGTCAACCCGGATTTCCCGGAAGAGATTTGGGCCTACCAGCGTACCTGGAAAGACACCACCGTACCGGACCCGTCAAAGATGCGTGTCCGTTGGTATTACACCAACCGCTTCTCGGGCACTCGCCGTAAGAGTATTGGAGTAGACGGAGCAAGGTACGCCGTCGACCCCGTAAGCACGATCTTTGACCTAGGGGTGAACAAGCAGGTAGGGTGGCCGCTGGGCATCCCCGATGCGCTGGCCGCTGTCGCCTACGCTCTGATGTACTCGCAGTTTGTAAAGTACGGGCAGGTGATGTCTGAGAGTCTGGCAAAGTTTGCGTTCAAGATCGTCAACAAGACAGCCTCTGGCGCAAAAGCTTCTGCTGTTAAGGTCTCCAAGTCGCGCGGTTCCGGACAGACCACAAGTCTTACCGAGGGGCAGGATCTTACACCACTTGCGTCTGCTGGGAGGGGTTATGACTTCGACAGTGGTCGCGCTATGGCCGCTCAGGTTGCGGCGGCGCTGGGTGTGTCTGTTGTTCACATTCTTGCGGACCCCGGCGCTTCGGGATCGTCCTACGGTAGCGCAAGCAACCTAGATGCGCCGACCAAGCGTAACGCTCGTATCCGCCAGAATACTTGGGTCGAGTTCCTGGGTGAGGTTATCGAGTGGGGCGCTAGGAAGCGTCCCGAGATTTTCTTCCCCGAGATTGATGACCGCGATCCGTTCCGCGAGATGCAGATGCTTGCCACCGCATGGGCGATGGGTGTTCTCCACCCAGACGAAGACCGCGAGCGCTCCCTTGAGCTTCTGAATATTGACCCGAAGCGCTCTAACGCTCCGGCCGGGGTCCTGCTCCCGAACAATGAGTTCTCGCTCCCACGCAAGGACATCGACACCGATGGTGCGCCAACGGGCACGGGCGGCCAGGGCCAGCCGAGTGCTTTTGTGGGCAACGGTGGAAACGCTAACGACTTACGTTCCGATGTCCTCTCGAACGCTCTCGCCAGCAACCATCTTCTAGAGGAAATTCTGGAGCGTCTGGTCCGAATGGAAGCAAGTAAAGATTAGCTTGACTACTGTCTTGTGATACACTAGACTACAGAATGAGAGCACTACTTACTGAGTCTGTTGCTGAGGCACCAGTCAAAAAGGGAAAGCGGTGGCGCGTCGTCGTCGCCCGCCCAGGTCAGGGTTCTTCTGGATCGTATTCGCCCGAGGTTCTGCGCGACTTTGGCCCGGCCGCACTCCCTGCCGGGACCAAGGCTTACTTCGATCACGACCCGAAGCGCAGCATCAAGGATATGGTCGGCTCCTACCCCGATGGTACATATTGGGACGAAGCCAACCAGGAGCTTGTGGCCGAACTTCAGCCATTCAAGCACTGGCAGGACGTTATTGATGAGGTCGGCCCACTTGCTGAGGCCAGCATCCGTGTTCAGGGGACCAGGGATGAGGACGGTAACGTTCTTGAACTATTCCCGAGTCGCGCGAACAGTATTGACCTTGTAGGCGCTGCTGGCCTCGAAGGCTCCGGCCTCCGCGAGCAAGTTGAAAGTTTGGTGGAATCAGCAAGGTTGCTCGATTCCACAGAAGAGCCTGGTGTTGAGACCTCAGCACAGGAGAAAGAAGATCAGAAAATGGAAGAGAAGCTGGATAAGCTTATCGCCCTTTTCGAGAGCTTCGTGACCACTTCCGCAGCCAAGACTGTGGAGAAGGTTCAGGCTGAGGCGGACGCCGATGCCCTTGCGGAAGCCGCGAAGGACGCTGTTGAGTCTTACGACTCGAAGACTGCGCTCATCGAGGCTGCTCGCGAGAACCTTTTCCCGTCGCAGATTGCTGCGCTGCGGAAGGCCGCTCGGGAGGGTGCTGACATTCAGCCGCTCCTTGAGGACGCCACGAAGACTTTCGAGGAAGCTCGCGAAGTTCTTTCCGAGTCGTTTGAGGACGCTGGTCGTTCCCTCAAGTCCGGCACGGTCCAGGACGCTACTGACCTTGGAAAGGTGTTTGGCTGATGGCTACCAACATGTACAAGAAGTACACTGAGTCCAAGTGCCGTGAGTGGCCCGTTGCCGCTGGCACGCAGGCTGGCACCGTGGTCCTCCACCCGATCAGCAACCAGGTTGGCGTTACGCTGACCGCTCGTGGTGACTCCACCATTGCGGCAGGCATCCCTGGGATCACCGGCGGAACCATCGCTAACGGTGGCGCTGGCAACAAGGCCAACTCTGCCACTGTCGCGGTTGATGGCTCCTGGCTCCTGACGGTTGCTACCGTCGTGAACGGTGACACGAACCCTGCCACTGGAACCGCTGGAACCCCTGCGGGCACGGCTGTTTACCGCACCACGGCTACGGGCGTCTACACGCTCGCCACCGCTGGCGGAGTGAAGATTGGCGTTATCGATGATGGCGTCATCGTCGGCGGGGTTGCCCCCGTCCTGATCGGAGAGGTGCTCCCTGCATGAGTATCGACCTTACTGCGGGTGGACGACTCACTGTCGGACCGTTCGTAAATGAGCGCAAGGTGCTCGCGATGGCCGAAATGGTCAAGGGTGCCAAGCTTGGTGGGTACGCGGGAGACCGTGCACGCACCGACCTCAAGGAGACGCTTTCCACCTCGGACGCGCCTCACGCCTACACCCACCTTGTCAACCTCCGGAACCTCCCGATGTATGACGAGATCGTGCCGGACTTCGATCCGATCACCACGACCGAGATCGTTCCCGACTTCAACGCCGCAACGTTCTGGAGCCTGACTCCTAACTTTGCTGGCCTGGAGCACGGCAAGGACAACGACGGACAGCGAGTGGCCCCTAAGGTCGCTGAGCTGGACACGTACCAGTACGCCTTCGGGTACACCCAGGAAGACACCTCCATCGCGGTGGAGAAGCGTGGATTCCGCGTGGGCTGGTCGCTAGAGCGCGGCGTGAACGACCCGTTCGGTCTCGTCAACCGCTTCCCCGGCGACATGCTTCGGGTTGCGACCAAGACCGAAGAGTACGTGGTTATCCGCGCACTCATCAACGGTGTAACGTCCGCTTCCGAGCTTATCGGTGGTCAGGTTGACTTCATCTCCGGCGATACGGTTCCTGCGGACTCTCCCGCAACGCCTGCTGCGCTTCGTGTTGCGATTCGCCAGATTGGCGACCGTACCGATGCCAACGGCAACCGCGTTCCCACGCCAGCTCGTTTCCGTCTCGTGGTTGCACAGGGCGCTTCGGACAGCGTGAACTGGGCTCTCGGCCTCGCACGTGGGCTGTACTCGGTCCAGGATGGCCTGGTTACGTACCGTGCCACCGGCACCCCGGCTGACCCGCTGGGTCGCATCGTGGGCGTCATCGAGTCCGAGTTCATCACCGGCAACGCCTGGTACCTGGTCCCCGAAGAGGGCTCCACGGACCGACCGGCGCTCATCAAGGTTCGCCTTGCCGGGTACACGGCTCCTGAGGTGTACGTCTCGAACTTCAACGGTGCTCCCATTGCCGGTGGTGCTTCGAGCAACCCGTTCCAGGCGTACAGCTTCGAAAACGACTCCGTGGATTTGAAGCTCCGCATGTTCGTCAACGCTGGTCTTTTCAGCGAGGATGCCGTTGTCCACAGCGACGGAAGCGCCGCGTAACACCTGGCAACATCTAGTAACAAAACTCCCCGGCCCGCTTGAGGCCGGGGAGTTTTGTGTTACAGTGGAGTCGCCCTCCGCGATGCGCCAACACCCGAGGGCCGTAGGCTAGGAAAGGACCACCCACATGAGTACAGTATCACGCAAAACTATTGCCACACCCAAGAACGTCATTTACGTGGCCTGGTGCATTTGCCACCCGGAGGGTGGGGTGCGTTACGTCGGACTGACCTCAAAGGGTCTGAACTCTAGGTGGTCAGTTCATCTATGGCATGCACGAACGGAGAGTTCAAGTAGCTACCAGAGCAAAACTTCCCGATGGATTCGAAAGCATGGCCCGGATAGCATAGTTTTTAGTGTGTTGGAGGAGTGCCTAGAGAGCGAGTTGGACGAGCGGGAAATATATTGGATAAAGTTCTTTCGTGAATCGGGTCAGGATCTTACCAACATACTTGAGGGCGGGGCACAGCCCCGGGGTCACCGAAACCCCGGTGCATCAGAAAAAATGCGAGGAAGCGGTAACCATATGTATGGGCGCAAGCGCAAGGAGCTTATGGATTATGCACGATCATTTCAGGGTAAGGCTTCTGAGTCTACGAAAAAGAAAATGTCAGATGCGCACAAGGGCGCACTGAACGCCCGAGCGGTACTGACGGAAGTTCAGGTCCACGAGATTCGAGCCGTTGAGAAATATCACGGCTTTTATTCACAGATGGCTCGAAAATTCAATGTCAGCGTACCAACGATTGTTGCTGCATACAACCGTGAAACTTGGTCACACATCTAGCCCTATGGTAAAATGGAGGGATACGTTCCCGACAGGAAGATTTCACAATGGCGCTTAGCCCAGTTCCCGTAGTTGCCACCGCGTCTGGTGAGGCGGCAGATGCACCGGACGGTGCGATTCCCGTGACTGCTTATGGCTTCGGCGGTGCGGGTGGTGACGTGGCGTGGGCTGATGTGACTGGCGTTCCTGCCGCCCTTACTGCTGCGCAGGCTGCCGCAACACCGTCCATCCGCGCTCTCGGGACCTCGGCCACCACTGCTCTTGCGGGCAACACGGTGATTCCTGCCGTTGCTACCACTGCCCCCGCCGCGCTTGGCGCTACCGCTGCTGTCGGAACGGGTACGACGGCTGCGCGTGCGGATCACGTCCACATCTTCCCTACGGCCGCGCAGGTGGGTGCGGCAGCGACGAACCACACCCAGGCCGCTACTACGGTTACGGTTGCTGCTGGTGCTGGCATTGTTGGTGCTAACGTGCAGCTTGTTCTTGCGGATCTTGCGGCGCGTGTTGTTGCGCTTGAGACTGCTCCGTAGTGTCAAGTCCGATTCCAGTTGTCGCAACCAGTTCCGGGGCAGCGTCGGAAGCCCCAGAGGGGGCAATCCCGCTCGCGTTCTACGGTGGCGGCGGTGGCGCTTCGAATCAGATCGAGTCCTTGGACGGTTCCGTGGTTGCAGTTGCCGGTGAGGACGAGGTTTTCAAGGCGTCAGTCACTACTGCGAGCGGTGAAGGCATCTTCCGCATTCTAGACGTGGGTGGCGTTCTTTCCAGCCTGCTCACAGATGAAAACGGCAACCCGCTAGATTCTTCGTGGTCTCCTGCGGGCGTTGTCCTTCACCACGACCTGGACACCCGAACACCCAGGCCGCCCGCTACTGGAACCTTCGTGCTGCAAAGCGTGAACGGTATCACTTCCTGGGTTCCGACAGCTTAGCACCATGATAGTTTTTACCAATAAAATCAGGAGCAACCCTTGGCATTGAACCCCGTACCGATTGTAGCCACAGATTCTGGCGATGCCGCTGACGCTCCCGAGGGCGCTATTCCGGTTGCGGCTTACGGATTTGGTGGGGGCGGTGGCGGCAACGAGGTAACCCTCGATGGCGATCAGGCGATTACCGGAAGGAAGACTTTCACCAGAGCGGTTACCGTAGGTTCGCCCATCTCCGGGGAGACCCTATCCAGCGTTGACCCAGGGGCAATTTCCCTTATCAGTGATTTTGGTAAGCCGGGACAAAAGTCTGTACAAATCTTGGCCGGACCGGGTTCTGGAACAGTGATGCTAGTGGCCCCAGACCCAGCAGGCGGTGACGTTGGGGGGATAATCGTGGCCGCGAATGGCTCACCGCCTGCGACCGGCACATTCGTACTCCAGTCCGTGAATGGAATCGTCTCCTGGGTGGCCGGACCCTAGTCTGTGATAAACTCTAGGTAGCGCCAAACCCCTCCTCTCCCGGTGCTGCAAGAACACCCCAAGGTTGAGCTTATCCGCTCCCTTGGGGTGTTCTGTGTTTCCTGGTAGAATAGAACCTATACGTTAGGAGATCACTTGGCTGTTTACCCTGAGGGAAACCCAGGTGTCTACCCGATTGACCCGGCTACACCCGTGGGTCAACTCCGGTTTCTCGTTGGCGACACCGCGAGCGTTCCCTACGACCCCGTAGAGCCGGGTTTCCAGAATTACGCAGCGTTCTCTGACGGGGAGCTTCTGTCGCTTCTGGAGGCGTCTGGTGGCGTATTGACGGGTGCTGTGGGGTTTGCGTACTTAAGGCTTGCTGGCGCTGCTGCTGGTTCTGCCGTTTCGTGGGCGTCGGACGATCTTCGGCTGGATATGAGCAAGACTCCTGCTGAGTTGCGTGCGATTGCAGCCCTATGGTTCGGACGCGCGGATAGTTCCGCTGCCGGTGAGGATGCCTTGTACATCACAGACACTGGTATCCAGGACCACTGCAAGGACTGGCCTGAGCTTTCTGCGCGTCCTTGGCGGCACCCGTGGTAGCGTTCCCGGCTCTGCCGAATATCGTGCTGGGTGATGCTCAGGGCTACCTGGACTTCATGCGGCCACTGCTCAAGCCGTGGATCGAGCAGGCGTGGGTGGCAATCATTGATCCACTAGCAAAAGTTGTGGTCCGCGACTCCGTTACCGAGGCCATTCTATCCGTTACCGTGGAGCCGCTGTGGGTGGGCTGGTCGCGTGTTCAGCCGCTGCGCACTGATGTGACGGTGAAAAAGGCTGTGGACAGCACGACTCAACGAACCGTGCAGTTCTGGATTGACTTCCCCGCCGATGAGACGATACCCGATGTGCGTCCCGGATACGAGATGGTGGTTATCGATGGCGGCAATGATCCTTACCTGTTGCTGAACAAGTATGTTGTCACCGGTGCGCTCAACTCCAGCATGGCTTGGCAGCGAACGATTAACACTTTTGTGGACCTGGAGTCGCGGCCGAATTATGATACGTCGTCGTGGCCACAAAGGCCGGTGAGCTGATGGGCGTAAAGTTCACGTCAACTTTTGACGCAGCAAGGACGCAGCGGCAGGTTGAATACGCGATTGAGAAGGCCCTCAGTGATGCACTTGAGGAAGCTGTTCGTGTTATCCAGTTCTTCATTGCGACCAGGGGGACCCCAAAAAGCGGCAAGTCTGGGCGTGTTGTTACCGGGAAGATGCTGGATAGTGTTTTCTCCGAGATGGACGAGTCTGGCGGAACATTTCATGGCGGAGTTGGCTGGAAGGACCACGAGCTTTACTTTAGCCTCCAGGAGGACGGATTCAGGCATCTCGGCGGGGACATGGTTCCAGCGATGAATGCTTTTATGGATGCGTACCCAGTGTTCCGTGAAGACCTGATTCGCAGACTGTCCGAAGAGTTGGCGAGGGTGCTTTGAGCGGGCTAAGCATTGCGGAAGCGCAGAATGGCATCTTCGACTTCATTGAAGCCAATGCCCCGGCTGGCTACCAGGTGGTCGAAGGCGATATTGACGACGCCTTCGAGATTCAGCAAGAGGATGGCGAGCGCCAAACAACCTGGGTCGTACAGTTCTCGGACCTCCTGCCCAAGTCGGGCGACACGTCGTTTTGTGGCCCGGTTAATGATGGGTACTACTCTATCTTCCGAATCTACTCTCTGGGCTCGACAGCCCGTGCCGCTCGAACTGCTGGCTCGATGGCAAACCAGCTCCTGCTGGGCAAGACTCTCCCCAACGTGAGTTCCATCTCCAAAGAGTTTGGCGGTGGCAGCTTCACCATTAGCGAGGCGAACAGCCGCCCCATTGTATACGTGTCCCTGGCATCCTTCCCGTACATGACGAACATTTCAGATGTGGGAAGTACCGTTTTCCCTTAGCACTCGCTTATCGCTTG
>Ga0164241_10000967_pt1 | contig 40822 bp, 28 predicted proteins | sample OricomyardsoilBY_FD_108780 | JGI IMG/M metagenome (GOLD analysis project Ga0164241, IMG submission 108780) | Backyard soil microbial communities from Emeryville, California, USA - Original compost - Back yard soil (BY) | ecosystem: Environmental > Terrestrial > Soil > Unclassified | place: USA... | reverse complement strand
TCGCTGCGCCTCCCAGAGCGACCACGCGGCGGGGCGAAGCGTGCGGTAGCCGCGGACGAAGCGGCTGTCTCGGAGCTCGGGCGCCACGGTCGGGGAGAGCTCGAGCGCGTAGCTCGATGCCCAGGGACGCGCGTTGTCGTGGGCGTGCGTCAGCTCGTGCATGACGTCGATCTGCCGCGCGAGCGGCAGCTGGTCCGCGACGGGGATCGCCCGCTCTCGGGAGCGGGGCGCGATCAAGAGGCCCGCCACGAGCTCGACGGCCCAATAGGAGTCGCGGCCCGTCTGCAGGAGCTCGAACGCGAGATCGTCCGTGTCGTCGAGGAAGAGCAGGACGTACGCGCGCCCGTCGAGCGCCACGAGCACGTCGAGAAGCTCGTCGTCGCGCGCCTTCATCGAGCGCTGCATCAACGTGGCGACCACGCCACGGCCGTCGTCGCGGGCCGCCTTCGCGCCCTCGGCGGCGCGACGCGCGAGCGCGCGCTCTCTCGTCAACGCGAAGCCCGTCGCGATCTGATCGTAGAGGCCGGCGAGACACGCGTCGGCTGCGAGTCGATCTGCGAGCGAAGATTTCGGAGAGGCGCGCACGCGCTCGAGCGCGACGATGCTCCGCGATCGCGCCGTGAGATCGCTGCGCGACGGGATCTTCACGAGGTCGACCGAGATGCCGTCGCCTTCGTCATCGAGCGTAGAGATGCGCGGCGGATCGAGCAGCGCCGCCGGGAGCGCGGGACAACCCTCTCCAGGTCCGGCGTCTTGCTCTGCGTCTTTGCCGGCGGGCGCCGCGACCGCGCGCTCGGCGAAGAGCGGCAAGCCGCCCTCGAAGCGCGTGTCATTCGGTGGAAATCCACTGGTGATCGATGACAAGTGGGACGCCGCGGCAAGGGCGACCTCTCCCGCGTGAGCCTCGGCGGCCCCCTCACGGATCTGCGCCGACGCGCTTCGCGTGAGCGGGGGCCCGATTCCATGGGCCCGCGCGTACGCGTCGACGAGATCTCCAGCCGGAAACGTCGTCCCGCCCGGGAGCGCGTCTCGGCCGCTCATCAGATCGTGCTCGCTGCCGTGAAGGGAGAGCGTCGGCGCAAGGTGGGTCACTCCGTCGACCGCGCCACCGTAGAAAGTCAGTCGCGCGCGGTCGCCGAAGCCCGCGTCATGCAGAGAAGCGGCGATGACTTGGCTGAGCGGCTCGCAGGAGCCCTCGTGGCGAAGGAGCGCGTCGATCGCGCGACCGCCAGGCGTGCCGTTGTAGCGGAGGTCCGCGAACACCTCGGGGACGGCCTTCTCTGGCGGTTCGTGGCCGAGGGCGGCGACGAGCAACGATCGATAGCGCATCGCTTCGGTCCGGGCGGCGTCCGCGTCGAGGCTCTCTCCGCTTTCGGTCGCGTCGATGAGCCCGGCACGAATCAGGAACTCGCCGAGATCGAGTGTGCCTCTCGACCGCGCCTCTTGCGCCCACGCCACGAGCTCACGACGGTCGGCGTCCGCGACGATCGGGCGTGCAACGTCAGAGGCGGCGGCAGCCACCGGTTCCAACAAGCGGCCTTCGATCGGCGAAATCGGTGCGTCGGCAGCCCCGCTCGAGAGCCGGAGCACGCCCGCGACGATCGCCGCGTGTCCACACGCGCTCGCGAGCCAGGGGAGCATGCGTCTCGGCATGGTGGAGGAAGGACCGCGCCGCCGACGCTTCGTTCCCGCCACGACGCGCGTCATGGCGAGATGCGGTCTGAGAGCACCCATTCGTCCCAGTAGGCGGCCCAACCAGGGTAGGAGACGAAATGAAAGTCGCCGTCCGTCGCTTCAATTTTGGCAGGCCAGAGCTTGCCCTCCCACTCGACCTGGACGACTTGGCCGACCGGGTAGCGCTTGAAGGTGACGTCGTGAAGGTCGGCCGCTGCGAAGTCCGTCTCGGTGCGGTCGGCGTAGTCGAAGATCGACACCGTCGCGTGGTCCACGGTCGTCGCCACGATGCGTCCCGTCGTGAGCTTGCCGGCTTGCGGCACGTCGACGAAGTCGCCGACCTCGAACGCTCCGAGCTTTCCGTGCGGACGGGGCGCGGTCGCCGACGCCAGGATGAGCCCGGGCGCGTGTCCCAGGAGCGCGACACCGGCACGTTGATGGTCGAAGTGAGCGAGCGTCGCGCGCGTCTCGTCTGCCAGCTCCGATAGCTCGATGAAGCCGTCACCGTCTCGATCGAGGAGCGGCGCACCTTCGAGCGCATCGATCACCGCCTGCGTGAACGTCCACTGCGCCGTCGACAGGTTCGACGCCTCTGCGCTCGAGAGCGCCGTCGCGTGAATGCCGACCTTCTGCAGGTGCGCGGCGACTTCTTCGAGGCCACCCGAGAAGCAGCAATCACCGAGGAGGATGACGCTCTGCCCCTTGAAGCTCGTGCGAAGGATCGTCTCGATGTCGAAGAGCGAGATCTCCGCGTCGTAGCCGACGAATCGGATCGCTCCCTTCTTGTCGCGGTCGCCGTGGCCCGCGTAGTAGAAGACCAACGTCTCGTCTGGCGCCGTGGCCTCTGCCGTCTTCCGGAGCTCGGTCTTGATGGCGCGGACGGTGGCTGCGTCGTCGAGCAAGAGATCGACCTTCCCGGATGCGCCGCGCTGCTCGAGGAGCGCGGCGAGCTCGGCGTCCTTGCGATGGCGATCCGAGAACGAGGGCGTCCGCGGATCCTGAAAACGAAGCACACCGGCGATGACGGCGCGCAAGCGGTCCCCGCGGAGCGACGGTCGATCGCTCGGGATCGCCTTGGGTGTGAACGGCGACGCGTCTGCGGCGCGAGCGGAGGACGCCGCGGCAGCGCTCGCGACCTCGCTCGTCGTCGCGGCGCCGACCACGGTCGTCGGAACCGGACGCGTAGCACGCGCCTGGCTGGTTGCATCCGGAGGTGCGCAGCCGCAGGCGAATGCCAACGCTGCGACGGCGAGCCTCTGCACGCTCCCACGATAGCTTGATAGCCTCACGCGGATGGGCCGTTCTCGATCGCAAGCGCTGTGGCTCGCCGGCTCGGTGAGCGCCGTGGTGCTCGGCTGTGCGTGCGGCGATAGCGGCACGACGGGCGCCGGTGGAGGCACATCGGGCACAGGCGGCGCATCGACGACCACGACTTCGACCGGAGGTGCCGGCGGGGGCGGGGGCGCGGCGATCTTCGTGCCGACGGCCGCGGACGTCGACTTCGAGGCCGTGGCTCCGTTGCCCAACGGCGAGCAGATCGTGTTCAACGACTGGGACGCGAGCCCGAACGAGGTGCTGTCGATGGCGCCGGACGGCTCGGGCGTGACGACGGTCTTTCGCGCGTTTCGTATCTGGAGCTTCGGCGTCTCGCGGTCGACCGCGACCATCGCGTTTGCCTCTGGCGATCCCGATCAAGAGGCGCACTACGGCTTGACGCTCGGCGACGCGATCCAACCGACGTTTCTCTATTCGGTCGCGGACGAGACGGCGACGAACCTGACGGCCGGGAACCTGAACGACGAGTGCCACACGTTCGGTCCCGGCGACTCCTACCTCTATCTCTGCCGCCGTTACGACTTCGCGCAGGACGACACGACCGTCACGAACCACGGTTACCGCATCGGCCGCGTCGATCTCTCGACGAAGGCGTTCGAGTACCTCACCGAAGAGGACGACGCGTCGCTGACGCTGTCACCGCAGCCGACGCCGGACGAGAGCGAGATCGTGTTCGATCGCATCCCAATCCCCGGGACGCGAAAGGTCGTCCGTCGCGCGATGAGCGGCGGCGCAGAGACCCCCGTGAAGTCGAGTGCGGGCTTCGCGGTGCTCTCGACCGACGGCGCGACGCTCTTGGTCTCGGACTTCACGCAGATGGGCTCCATCGTGGCGATCGACGCGATAGGGAACGAGACCGTCGTCGTCGATGGGCCGAACGTGTCGTCGGCGAAGATCTCCCCCGATGGCACGCGGATCGTGTTCACACGGTGGGACGACGATCTGTCGTGCTCGCATGTCGAGATCGCCGCGCTCGACGGCTCCGAGGCGGCGACGCCCACCCGCATCTACGATTGCGGGACGAGCGGTCGCAACATCACCGACGTCGCATGGATCACCCATTGACGCCGGACTGGACGCCCGAGGACGAGCGGCTCCTCGCAGAGCTCGGCGAGCTCGAGGCGATGCGTGCGCTCTGGGCACTCGCTGCGCCGTACGGAGCCGCGCCGCTGCCCGAGCGTTCACGCACCCTCGCCCGGGCCGCGAGCGCGACCGACGCGGGGCGTCGCGCCGTCCACGTCGCCGCAGGCGGCGACGCGAGGCCGTTCGCCGCGTTCCTCGCAGAAGTCGAGCTCGCGACAGCAGCGCCTCCGCTCGTCCACGGGCTCGCGTGCTACCTCGACCGGCTCGGCGACGCCTTCGCGACGGCACGTGAGCGCGCGCGGTCGGATGACGTGGGCGCGCGGACCGACGAGCTGGCAGAGGCAGAGCGCGCCGTCCGCGCGCGTTCGCTCGCTGCGTGGGCGCGGCTCTACGACGAGCGTGCCCACCTCGTCGCCCTCGCGACGCGCGTCGCCGGAGATTCCCTCGACGCGGCGGCGTGCGCCCGCGCAGCCGAGGACGCCGCCACGAGCGCGCTGTCGGAGCTCGCCGCGCGTGCTCGAGGTGGAGCCGTGGACGCGACGGACGACGCCGCGTCCGCGCTGATCTTGCTCGCGCGCGTCTCCGATGCGTGTCGCATCGCCGGCGTCTCTGCGAAGACGGCGCGCCACTGGGTCGTCCGCGCGGACGGCGCCCGTGCGGACGCCATCGAAGTCGCTCTCCTCGGGATCACGGACGCGTTGCGAGAGGCGCGGCAGGCGTCGGACCTCGTGCGAGCCGCCGTTCCCGCGTTCGAGAAGGCACGTCGCATCTGGGAATGGGCCGGAAATGACGAGGCGGTGGAGAAGCTCGCGGTGGACGAGCTGACCACGATCGCCTGGGATCTCTATCGCGTGGCGAACTGGGCCGGACTGAGGGCGCTCCTCGCGCCCGTCGCGGCGCTCTTCGAGAGCCTCGAGTCACGCGTGCTGCGTGATCCGGCGGCGCAACTCGCGTACGCCGCGAAGTGCGCTCAGGCGCTCGTCTTCATGAGCGAGGCCGAGACGGATCGCGGGCGCGAGTGGCAACTGGCAGAGCGCGCCCTCGCGATCTGTCCGACGCACAGGAATGGCAGGCTCGTGCTCGCGGGCCTCTGCCTGAACCAAGCGCTTCGCACTCTCGAGTATGGGACGCTCTTCTCGCTCGGGCGGGACATCGCCGCTGTCGAGCCGCTCATCTTGCGCGCCGAGAAGCTCTATCCGCAGTCGAAGAAGCTCGCCGACGCCAAGAAACGTCTCGAAGACGCCAAGCGCCGCGCCGGAGTGTCCGTTTCGCCATGACCGACAACCCATTCGACCGGTTCGACCTCGACCCCCTCGCGCCCGCCGACGCGTTGACCGAGAGGCTTCGCGAGATCGCAGAAGACGCCGCCGACCCCGGCGCCGCGCGGGCCGTTTGGGAACGGCTGACACTCCATGCGCACGAGCGCGTGCGGTTCGCGCTCTCGACGTTCATCGAAGAGCGGGAGACCGTGGCGAGCGCGCCGCGCGTGGCGCCCTCCTCCGGGTCCGAGGCTGCCAGCGGAAGAGAAAATCCTCTGCACGCGCGCCCGTTGCCCCGCCTCACCGAGGGCATCCTCGAGCCCTCGGCGCGCCTCGATTCTCTCGACTCTCTCGACGAAGACCCCCTGCTCGACGAATCCAACGAATGATCTTGCTCGACCGCGCCGCTGGCATCGATCTCGGGACCACGAACTCCGAGATCGCGATCCTCGCCCCTTCCGAACGCGAGACCTTCGTCTATACCGACCGATTCGGTCGCCGCACGGTGCCGTCGGCGGTCGCATGGGACTCGAAGGCGAACGAGGTCGTCGTCGGACGCGCGGCGCGCGCGCGCCGCGGAAAGTCGCCCGGACCGATCGAGTCGATCAAGCGGCGCATGGGAGACCCGACGAAGCTCGAGGTCGGGCCGTTCTCTCTCGATCCTGCAGAGATCAGCGCGAAAATTTTGGGCGAGCTGGCGAGGCTGATGAAGGCGCAGCTGGCCGAGAAGGCGAGCGACGGCGTCGAGCTCTCGGTGCGTCGGGCCGTGATCACGGTCCCGGCGTACTTCGACGCGCCGCAGGTCGAGGCCACGCGCCGAGCCGGGGAGCTGGCCGGCCTCGAGGTGCTCGGCATTCTTCAAGAGCCGACGGCTGCCGCGATCCACCACGCATTTCATCGGAAGATCACGAACGCGAATTTCCTGGTCTACGACCTCGGCGGGGGGACGTTCGACGTCTCGATCCTCCGAAGCGTCGGCGGCGAGTATCAAGTCCTCGCGATCGACGGCGACAACTACTTGGGCGGGGACGATTTCGATCGTCGCTGGGCAGAGAAGCTCCGCGAGCGGCTCGCCGCAAAGGGCTACGCACTCGATCTGGACGTGCGCGGCAACGCCGACGACCGCGATCGCTTCGAGCGGCTGGTCCACGTCGCCCAAGAGGCGAAGGAGAGCCTGTCGTCGAGCGAAGTGGTCGCCATCGCCAAGCAGGACGTCTTTCAGGATCAGGGCGGCGAGCCCGTCTCGATCGAGATCGATCTGGGCCGCGCGGAATACGAAGCCGGCATCGCGGACCTCGTGGAAAAGACGATCGCGTGTGCCCACCGTGCGCTCGCGGAGAGCAAGAGTCGCGCGAACGTCGATCTCGGCGACATCGATCACGTCGTCCTCGTCGGCGGCTCGACCCGCGTGCCACTCGTGCGTCGTCGCGTAATCGAGGCGCTGGCCAGCCACGCGAAGTCGAAAGAGCCACTGTCCGACGAGGTCGACACGATCGTCGCGCTCGGCGCGGCAATTCATGCGGCGCAGCTCGGCGGGACACGCATCGAGCACGACGCGACGCGGGTCCGGTTCACGTCGCCTCTCGTCACTTCGAAGGACAAGACCCGCGTCGCCGTCGTCGTCGAGGCGCCGCGCGTCGCCGACGCCGTGGAGGTCCGTCAAGGCGAGGTCGTCCTCGCGTCCGGCGGGCTCGGAGAGGGCGCGAGCGCGCGACTCGAGGTCTCCCCGAGCGGCGACCGCGACGCCGAGCTCGAGCTCGTCGTGAAGAACGCGGGCGCGACCGTCGGCTCTGTCCCGTTCGGTCTCTATCGTGGAGAAATTCGTCCCCGCGCGACCGCGCTGAGCCGCGCTTCGGTCATCGCGAAGGATCTCGGCGTCGAGGTGGTGCGCGCGGGCCGTCGCGAGCGCTACGTGTTGCTCCCGAAGGGGACGGGCTTGCCCGCAGAGGTGAAGCACACGTTCTTCACCGCGGATCAAAGCGGCGCCGTCGTCATCCGATTGCTGCAGGGCCGCGCGCCGATCAAGACGTTGGGACTCTCTGTCGGCCGCGATCTGGCGATCGGATCCCCCGTAGAGGTAGAGCTCACGTGCGACGACACGATGCGCGTCGAGGCGCGCGCGCTCGTCGGAGGTCAGGAGCTTTGGGCGACGGCGACGCCTACGAAGGCCGAGCGCTTCGACGACGACGAGAGCGTGGAGACGCTCCTCGCTGCGGCGGAGTCCGCGAAGAAGACGCTCTGGGGCACCACGGGAGAGGCCTTTCGTCGCGAAGCCGAGCCTCTGGCGGCGGCGATTCGCGAGGTTTGGCGAACCGATCCGGCGAAGCTCTCTGCGCTCGCGGGTAGACTTTCGCTCTTGATCGACGAGTACGCGGGTGACCCGACCGATCCGCTCTCGCCGCCTCGCACGATGTTCGAAGCAGAGCTCGACGCGCTTCGACGCGTCGTCTTTCGGAACGCGAGCGGGATCCTGGGCCTCGATCAATCGACCTGGGATGCGCGCGTCCGAGAGCTCGAGGAGCGCGCGCTCGAGGCGTGGTCCGCGGCCGACGCCACACGGTGGCGGCGTGCATGCAACGAGGTGCAAGCCCTCTACGAGACGGCGATCCAGGAAGAGTTTTCGAACCGCAAGCTCGACGATCCGGCGTACATCGCCATGCGCGTGGCGTCGGTCTCTCGATGGAGGAAGTCGCTCGAGAACACCCTCGCCGATTTCGTGACTTCGTCGACCGAGGCCGTGCGCGCCATTCAAGAAGCCGAGCGCGACCGTCTGCTCCTCATCCTCGCCGAGCGCGTCGCTCCGGTGCTGGACCGGATCGCGAATGGCGAGCTCTCGGATCCGACCGAGACGCGCCGAAGCGTCGAGCAATGCGCGGCAGAGCTCGAGCGCGTCGAGGCCCAGACCGAGCGGCTGCCGTCCCTCGGTCTCGTCACTGAAAGAGGAAACGGCGCGTGACGTTCCTCGACGATCTCGGTTTGCGTGCGGCAGAGCGGCTAGAGACGAGCGTGGGCCCGTGGGTCGCCCTCGCGTCGTACCGTCGCCTGCTCGCGCCCGAGTCCGCGGTGAGAGGTCGCGCCGCGTTCGGCGTCGTTCGATGTGCGACGGCGCTCGGGGACGAGACCGCGATCATCGAAGCGCTGCCAGCCCTCGTCACGGCGAAGGACGAGCGCGGTCTGGTGCTGGGCCACGTCCGGGATCTTCTCGCGAGCGGCCGCACGACGACGGCGCGACGACTCGCAGAGGCGGAACAGGAGCGGCGGCCTCGTGCGCGCGCCGTCTACGCCGTGGCGCTCGCGACCGACAAGGAAGCCGACGGCGACGTCGGAGCGTGGGATCGCGCGGAGCGACAGGCGTTCGAGCTCGGCGCGCGTGAGGTGGCGGCGCGCGCGGGCGCATTCTACGCTCACCGAGCGCTGCGAGGCTCGGCGCCTCTCGACCGCGCTCGGCTCGCGCAGATCGGCGAGCGCTCGGAGCCGGCGTGCGTGCCCGCAGAGCTGCGTGTGTGGCTCGCGCGAGCGCGGCTCGCCTCGACGCGCAGGTTTCAGCGCGCCGCTGCGCTCTCGACGCTCGAGGAGATCGTCCGCACGGGAAATGACGGCCTTCGGCGCGCGGCGCTCCGAGCTGTCGCGGCGCATGTCGATGGCCTCGCGTATCGATTAGAGGACGTCGAGCTCGACCGCGCCGGCGCCGCGCTCGCGAAAGGCGGCGACCCGGCATTGCGAGACCGCGGCGGTCGACTCTTCGCCGAGCTTCGCGCGAGTCGGGCGGTCGACGCGAACCCGGCCGACGCGGTTCGCCGTGTCGACGAGAGCGACGCTTCGACGATCGAGACGCTCACACGGCTCGCCGCGAAGGTCTCCCCCGACGCACCGCTCGCGCCGTTCGAGTGGGTCGCTGCGCGACGCGCCCTGGGCGCTGCGTCGGAGAAGGTCCGCGAGGCAGGCGCCACGCTCGTGAGCGCCGCGCTCGAACGCACGCTCGGCGTCCCGCCCTTTTCGTCGCTGACGCTCGCCCAAGAGCTCGGCGGGGCCACCGGCTCGCTCGCGTTTTCGCTCGAGGCCGTGCGTTGGAACGAGCCTGGTGCACGCCGCCACCTGGCGTTTGCGCATCGCTCACGAGCGCACGCTGCGCTCGCGAAGGGGGATCGCAAGACCGCGCTCTCCGAGCTCCTGGCTTCGCGAGCGGCCTTCGAACGCGTCGGCGGGGCCTCTTGAGCGCAGAGGGTGTCCTCACCGCGGTAACCAACAAGCTCGCCGAGTGGCTCGGTGTGGCGCGGGACAACCTGGCTCACGTCCTCATCACGGCTGGCGTCGTCGTCGCGTACGTCGTCGCGCGGCGCATCTCGGTCGGAATGATCGGGAGTCGCTTCGAGGACTCGCAGACGCGCTACCGCATCAACAAGATCTCGCAGGGCATCTTCCTGGCAGTCGCGCTCTTCATCTTGGTCAAGATCTGGTTCAAAGATCTGCAGTTCGGGACGTACTTCGGGCTGGTTTCTGCGGGCGTCGCCGTCGCGCTCCAAGATCCGCTCGTGAACGCGGTCGCGTGGCTCTACATCGTCGCGCGCAGTCCGTTCCGGGTCGGTGATCGCATCCAAATTGGTCCGCACGCGGGTGACGTCGTGGACGTACATCTCTTCAATTTCTCGCTGCTCGAGATTGGAAACTGGGTCGACGCCGACCAGAGCACCGGCCGCATCATCCACGTCCCGAACGGGTGGATCTTCAAGCAGCCGCTCGCGAGCTACGATCTGGGTTTTCCGTTCATTTGGAACGAGATCCAGGTCGCGGTCACGTTCGAGAGCGATTGGCGCGCGGCGAAGGCCTGCCTCGAGAAGGTCCTCGAAGAGGTCGCCGAGAAGGTCGAGGACGACCACTTCGATCGGCCGAGCCATGGCTTCGACATTCGCTACGCCCGGCTGACCCCCGTCGTTTGGACGAGCACCTCGGCCGACGGCGTCGTCCTCACGATGCGCTACCTATGCAAGCCACGAGAGCGCCGCGTCTCGACCAGCCGCATCTGGGAGAACGTGCTCGACGCGTTCCAGGCCGAGGCGGCGGTGGACCTCGCCTACCCGACGACGCGGTTCTTCGACAACCACGTCGAGGGCAAGGTCCGCGGTGGACCGAAGGTGCCGGTTCCGACGGAGTAGCGCGTCAGGGTTGGACGCCGATTCCGGCGACGATGTTCTCGTTGCCGCCGCCCAGATCCAAGATCCCGAGATCGGTGACGGCGCCACCGCCGGCGAACTCGACCTGGTAGACGCCGCGCACGTCTCCGATGAAGACGCGCCCCGTCGCGACGCCACGTCCCAGCATCGACAGCGAACCGGGTACCTGCGGGCTCCCAGCGACGTACGCGAGCTCGCCCTCGTTCGCGAACGGCGGGTCTGCGCCGGGGGAGTAGCTCAGGACGAAGACCGCGTCGCCGAACCCGCTCAGGACGATCGCTGCGTCGTCGAAGGGCGAGGTGGCGAGCGCGTACGGATCTTCGATGTCGTCGAGCACGTCCGCCGTCGTCAGCTGCGAGGCGCCGACGCCGACGACGCCCACCCGGTTCGGCACGCCGGAGAACGACGAGTTGTCGCCGATGAGGAGGTACTTCTGATCGTGCGTGAGCGCAAAGGAGGCGAGGATGGCGTCGTCGTCGCCGAAGACGTTCACGCTCGACTCGAGCGTCGGGCCGGCGAGCGACACCAAGTGCGCATGCGAGATGCCCGTCGATTCGAGCGCGCCGCGAGCGACGATGGCGCCCGCCGCGAGACCGAGCGGCACGTAGGCCCGCGCGGACTTCGTGGCGAACATCTTCGTCGCCGTTCCCAACGTCCCGTCGCAGAAAATCGGCGCGGAGTAGATGCCCCCGCCGCTCTCGGGAAAATCGGGATCGATGATGAAGAGCGTCGAGCCGTCGTCGCTGACTCGGACGGCGTCTGCGTAGAAGTCGCCGGAGTACCCTGCGTCGAGGACCGTGACGGCGCCCGCGGCGTCGATCGTGAACTCGCCGACGGTGCCGTCGCTCTGCGCCGCGAAGCCGAGCACGCCGTCGGGCGTGAACGCCATCTCGCGATCCGCGGCCTCGTGCATCTCGAAGCGCGTCGACGTCGACGTCAGCACCCCAGCCTGGCTGAGCGCGAGGACGCCGTACGTCCCGTCGGGTTTGGACGCGTCGAACGGGTGACCCACGACGACGAAGCGCGGCTTGTCGTCGGGACCTGCCTCTCGAGCGCAGCCGCCACCGACCGTCGTGCTTCCACCTTGGCCTGCGCCGCCCTGGGCTGTGCCGCCTTGCCCTGCGCCGCCAGTGGACGTCGTCGCGCCGCCCTGGCCTGCGCCGCCGCTGCTGGTCGACGGGTCGCCGCTGTCACCACAGGCGATGAGAGCGAGGATCGAAGCGGCGCCGAAGATCGAAGCTTGTCGAAGCATGTGCCACGCGAATCTGCGCGCGGCGGCGCGACGTCAAGCGAGAGCCGCGTCGCGTCGCGTCGAGCGTCAGCGAAGGCCCAGCGCCGCAATCGCCGTGCAGATCGCCAGCGCTCCAACCTCTACGTAGATCTCCTTCTTCGCGGGGACCATTCGTCGAAGTCGCTTGCCGACCAGGTTCCCCGCGACGAGCGCGAGCGCGAGCAGCGCGATCGACGGCACCATCTCTCCGTGAAACATGCCGCTCGCGCCGTAACCGATGACGCGTCCGACGTGCATCGACACTGCTGCGACGGCGATCGTGGCGATGTACGCGCTCCCCTCCAGACCGGCCGACAAGAGCAGTGGGCTCGTCAGCACTCCGGCGCCACCCGCGGTCGCGGTCAAGACGCCGATGCCGAACGCGCTCGTGCCGATGGCCTTCGGCTTCGCTTCAAACTTGAAGACGCCGAGCACCTTCGCGAGCGTCAGCGCCGTCGCAGCGACGAGGATCGCCGTGAGGACGGTCGCTGGGAGCGTCGGCACGAACCAGCCCCCCAAGATGGCGCCTGGCAGCGCGCCGAGCGCGAACGTCTTGGCGATCTTCCGATCGATATCGCGGCGGAACAGGTACGCGCGGTGCGCGTTCGAGACGAGGAGCGCGGGTGAGGTGATCGCGAGGGCCGCGTGCGGCCCCTGCATCACGCCGACCGTGGCGATGAGCAAGAGGCCGCCGCCCATTCCCGCGACGGTGGTGAGCGCGCCTGCGAGCAGCCCTAGAACGAGGAGGGTAAGCATCTCGTACGCCAAGGTGCATCGCCGAAGCCATTGCGTCTCATGCAAGTTTCGGCATGTTTCGATAACATAAAGTGATGATCGAGCCGCTCCGACATTTCGTGCTCATCGTCGACCACGGGACGTTCACGGCGGCGGCGCGCTTCGCGCACGTCTCGCAGCCGGCCCTCACCGCCTCCATTCATCGACTCGAGGCGTCGCTCGACGCGCGTCTCTTCGATCGAGGTCGGCAGGGCGCGACGCTCACGGAGGCGGGGCGGGCGCTCGTGCCGCACGCCCGCGCCGTCGTGGTCGCGCTCGAGGAAGGCGCGCGCGCCGTGCGCGACGTCGAGACCCTCGAGGGTGGCGAGGTGAAGGTCGGCGGCGGGACGACGGCGTGCAGCTACCACCTGCCTCCCGTGCTCTCGACGTTCAAGAAACGTCACCCGAAGGTGCGCATCTATCTGCGAGAGCTCTCGGACGGAGCGGCGCTGACGGCGTTCGAGAACGGTGAGCTCGATCTCGTCGTCGTTCGCGGCAAGCGTGGCGACCTCTTTCGCGCTGACGAGTTCGTGTTGGTCGCGGCGCGCGGCGTGGACCCGACAGGGCTGCCTCTCATCACGCTGCCGAATGGCAGCGCCACGCGGGCTCTCGTGGATCGCCACTTCCCCGACCGCGTCATCGCGATGGAGCTCGCGAGCCTCTCGGTGGTGAAGGGGAGCGTCCGCGCAGGTCTCGGCGTCGCGCTCATCACGCGGAGCGCGGTCGCGACGGATCTGTCGCTCGGACGACTCGTCGAGGTCGCGACGCCGATGACGCCGATCGCCCATCCCTCCAGGCTCCTTCATCGGGGCCTCGATCGCTTGTCCGCTCCGGCCGCCGCTCTCCGGCGCCTGATGCTCGAGGGCGCGCCCCCGGGTCGCCGAGGCACACGGGCTTCGAGACGCGTCGGATGACGCCCGTCTGAGCGAGCTCGGGTGAGCAAACTTCAGTGCGGGGCTCGAACCTCGCGCTCTCGGAAGAGCGACCCGATCACGGTGGCGTCGTCGCAGGCTCCAAGACCTCTTGGCTCGACTCCGCGAGCGGCGCGCGCGCCACGCGGCCGTCGACGTGTCCCTGCGCCGTCGAGGTCATCGTTCCTTCGCCGTCGGCGCCCTCGCCCATGACCTCTCCGGTGGCGTCGAAGTCGACACGGAATGCGCTGGTCGCGCCGTCGGCGAGCGAGAGTCGCACCGCACAGCGGAGCTTCGCGACGGTTTCGCCGCGGGCGCTCTCGCTGCCGTCCGGCGCGGCGGCCGCGAAACGAGTGTCGAAGTCGCCGTCGCATACCAGGCGCGCGAACGGGCCCCCTTCACCTGGCTCGACGCCGAGGAGCTTCCAGCGGACGACGCGGTGAAGGTTGCGCGGAGCCTCGCCAGGGTCTTGCACAGTCCAGCGCTCGCTCTGCTCCCAAGTCGCGCCGGGCGCGATGCGTCCCGCGGGGTAGGGGATGGTGTTGACGAAATCGGTGGGTGGGATCACGTCGAGCTTCCACCGGCGCACGGGCTCGTCGTTCTGCGCGGGAGCGTGTCGCGGAGGCCACCCGTTCTGCGCCGTCACGCGCAGCCCGCCCTCGGAGCAGATCCGCGGTAGCGAGGCCCCGGCGTGCTGGCCGGTACCCTCGATGCTGGTCTCGAACGCCTCGGTGCAGGAGCGGATCGAGAACTGACTCGGCGAAGCCGCGAGGACCTCGTCCGACCAACGCGCGCGAAACGCGGCGTCGAACGGGCCCGACGGGAGTCGCTCGCCGCCCGAGCGGCCGAACACCGACATGCGTGCGTGTCCCTCGAGCTCTCCCGCGAATGCATCGCCCACCCGATGCCGCCGCAAGAGCTCGACCGACTCACGTGCGACGGGTGACGCCTCCCACGGGGCCGGCCGTTCGGTGGGCGCGTTCACCTCGAGCTGCGAGGGCGCGCACCCGACGGCGAGGCACGTGAGGACGCCCCCGAGCCATCGTCCGGGGTTTCGTGGTCGCAGGCGCGCGGGCTCTCTCGGAACGGATGCCAAACTCGTCCTCACAGGGTAGCGCGGCCAAGATCCGTATCGGCGCTCAGTCGGCGAGCAGCTCGAGAATGTCCTCGCGCGTGACTCCACCCGTCGGGCCGCCGGGTCCCGTGATCGCGTCGGACAGTGCGCGCTTTTTTTCCTGCAAGGCGAGGATGCGCTCTTCGACCGTGTCCTTTGCGACGAGGCGATAGACCATCACGGGCTTGTCCTGGCCGATGCGGTGCGCGCGATCCGCGGCCTGCTCTTCGACTGCGGGGTTCCACCACGGATCGAGCAGGAACACGTGATCGGCCGCGGTGAGGTTCAAGCCGGTGCCGCCCGCCTTGAGTGAGAGAAGCAGCACGGGCGGACCATCGCTCGATTGGAAATCACGGACGACCCCCTCGCGGTCGCGCGTCGAGCCGTCGAGTCTCAGGAACGGGATGTTCGCGTCGCGGAGGTGCGGCTCGACGAGATCGAGGAAGCTCGTCCACTGCGAGAAGACGAGCGCGCGATGGCCTTCGCCGGCCAGCTCTTCGAGGCTCCCCATCAGGCGCTCGATCTTGGCGGACGAGGTCGCGTCGCGTCCGGGCAACAGGGCAGGGTGGCAAGCGGCCTGGCGCATTCGCAGCAAGGCCTCGAGCGCAGCGAGGACGCCCGCGCCCTGCGCGAGCCGTTCGACGAGCTCTTTCTTCGTCGCCGCGCGTACGGCGTCGTAGAGCGCCCGCTCCTCGCTCGGGAGATCGGCGTAGAGGACGGCCTCCGAGCGCGGAGGTAGATCGGGCAGGACCTCTTTCTTCGTGCGTCGAAGGACGAAGGGTCGGACGCGCCGACGGAGGCGGTCTCCCGCATCGCGATCGCCGCGCTCGATCGCCCGCGCGTACCGATCGCTGAAGTCGTCGCGAGGCCCGAGGAGCCCGGGCGCGGCGAAGCGCATGAGGCTCCAGAGCTCGTCGAGCCGGTTCTCGATCGGCGTGCCCGTGAGGCAAAAGCGCGCCGCGGCGTCCAAGCGAAATGCGGCCCGCGCGACCTGGCTGTCCGGGTTCTTGATGGTCTGCGCCTCGTCGAGGAAGACCATGTCGAACCGCTGCGCGGCGAGCGCGTCGATCTCATTTCGAAGAAGGCCGTACGTCGTCAGCGTGACGTCCACGTCGTCGCCGAAGACGCGCTCGCGCCCATCGAAGCGCTGCACTCTCAGATCGGGCCGGAACCTCGCGAGCTCTTGCGCCCAGTTGTGAAGGACGCTTCGCGGCGAGACGACGAGGACGCGTCCCTTCATCGCGGCGATCGCTTGCACCGTCTTGCCAAGGCCCATGTCGTCGGCGAGGAGGCCGCAGAGCTCGGCGTCGCGAAGCGTCGCGAGCCAGGCGACGCCGTCTTTTTGATAGCTGCGTAGGTCCGCGCGGAGGTCGGACGGGAGCGCTGCGTCGCGAGCCTCGTGCGCGCCCGCGATCGTCTCGGCGAGCTTCGCGAGGCGTTCCGGCAGCTCGAGACCGAGCTCGGACGCGAGCAACGCCGCGATGGGCGCGGCGAGCTTCGCTTCTTTCCCGCCCTCGCGCGCGGCGATCAAATCGAGGATCGCGTGACCGTATCGTTCGAGGAAGCCGGCCGGGAGACGCGCGAAGCCGCCGCCCTCGAGCGCGACGATGCCGAGGCCTTCGCGGAACGCGCGAGCGACGTCCTCCGGGCGCGCGTGGCGCACGGGGGCGCCCTCTTCGGCGGTTAGCTCGAACGCGAGCTCGATGCCCTCTTCGCCCGCGACCATTCGATATCCGAGCTGCGGGACGACGCTGGCGTCCCCATGGGCGCGAGCGCTTGGCGCACGCAGTTGAAACGCCTCGAGCTTGGCGGCCATGCGCGCCGCCTCGGCGCCATCGAAACGAACGCGTCTGCCGGGGACGAGCGAGAGCTGGTCGCGCAAGAGATCGATGAGCTCGCGCTCCTTCGCCTCTTCGCGCCGAGGGGCCGGCGGCGCCAGCAAGACGAGCTTGCCAGCGTCGACGCGCGCTCGCGGTGGGTCGCCGTACACGACGAGAGGCAGGACGTGGAGGCTGCCGAGATCGTGCGAAAGCTCGAACTCGATGCGTGGCGGGATGCGCGGACCGATCCCGGGGAGCCGCTTCGTCCGGATCGACACGAGCATCGTCCGCTCGAGCTCCGGGACGAGCTCCGCCGCGACGGAGCCGAGCTCCTTCGGCTCGAAGGTTCGCGTGAGCGGCAGCTTCTCCCAGCGCAATCCGAAGCGCGACGTCTCGGCGAGCGGTCGAAGGACGCCGTCGACGCGGCCCACGCCGAACGCGACGATCTCGAGCGACGACGGGGCTTCGATGGTCGAGGTGACGCCGCCCGCTTTGCCGTCCTCGAGGCGCGCCATCGGGTGAATCAACTCTCCCGAGAGGCGAACGGCACAGCCTGCGAGCTTCACGTCGGGCGACGAGGCGAGCGCAGTGAACGCGCGGGCCATGTGATCGAGTGGGACCTCGCCGCGGAGCTTTCGAGACAGGACGCTGTCGATCGTCATGTCGTCGTGCGTCGGCTCGAGCCGCGGCGACTCGATGCGCCTGGCTGCGCGGTCGGCGAGCGAGAGATCGAGCGGGCAGTCGACCCCGCCCAGGACGATGACGCGGTTCAAGAAGAGCGCGGCGTGGCGGAGCTCGAGGCGGTAGCCGAGGCGCCCGACGTCGGCGCCGCCGACGGTCGCTTCGGTCGGCGCGGCATCGTCGGAGGTCGGCGCGATCCCCTGGGCGAACGCGATCGTGGCGGCCGCGACGTGTTGACACGGCGAGACGCGGCTCTGGCAGTCGCAGTCCCACTCTTCGTCGGAGACGTAGAGGATCACCGTGGGCGCGACCGCTCGACCCCGCTCACGGACGCGGAGCGTGATCTCGTCTCCCTCTCGGCTCGCGAGGCTGACGGCGCCGTCGCGCACGAGCTTGACGCCCTGAGACCAGAGGCCAGAAGCGCAGGCGCTACGCACCGCGGCGAGAAACGCGTCGGACACACGCGCGAGCTACCACATCGGCCCGGCTGGCGGGGCTCTCGGCGCTCCGTCCCTCGCGCGGGCAGCTGTCGAGTATGATGCCGCCCATGACGGCAGCCGATGGCCCGATCACCTTCGCGATCATCTCCAGCGCTCCGGCGGCGAGCGCGCTCCTCGAGACGGTGTGCGACGCGCTCGGCGCGCGAACGAAGCTCACCATCAAGCCCATCGTGCTCCGCTCGTACGACAAGCTCGCTTCGGGCATGAAGTCGGGGGAGGTCGACGTGGCGTGGGCGCCGCCGCTCGTCGCGATCGATCTCGAGCGCGCGGAGATCGGCAAGATTCGCCTGTGCTCGCGTCGCGCCGGGAAGCCCGACTACTCGTCGGCCATTTTCGTGAAGAAGTCCTCGAAGATCGGGTCGGTGCTGGATCTGGTCGGCAAGCGCGTCGCGTGGGTCGCAAAGGAGAGCTCTGCGGGCTACGTCGTGCCGAGGCTCAAGCTCCTGAGCGAGCTCGTCGACCCCGATCAGGCCTTCAGCGAGCAGGTCTTTCGCCGCACGCACGAGGCGGTTGCGCGCGCGGTTTCGTCTGGCGACTCCGACGTGGGCGCGACGTACGTCCACCTCGACGAGGACGGCAACCCGACCACGGCAGGTTGGCTCGAGGCGGGCCTGTCGAACGAGGACGTCCGCGTGATCGCGACGGCTGGGCCGATCCCGGCAGACGTCATCGCAGTGTCCGCGTTGCTCGCGGCCGACAAGGCCGACACGATCACCGAGGCGCTTCGCAAGCTCGGCGAGCCCGTGCTCAAGCTCTTGAACGCCGACTCGTTCGACATCCCGGAGCTCGCGCACTTCCAGAAACTTCGCGCGCTGGTCGACAGCGCGACGCCCGCGCCGGCCACTCCCTCGTGAGCCGCGGCGGGCACGGTTCGCGATGCGCTCTGCTGCCGCTCGGTGCGTTGCTCCTCGCAGGCGCGGCCTGCTCGGACGTCAGGACTCCAGACACGCGGACCGGCGCGACACCCGCTCCGTCCTCGTCGGCCGTCGCTGCTCCGACCGCGAGCGCGTCGGCCTCCGAAGCGGCGTCGAGCGCGACGCCTCCAGGCCCGCCGGCCGCGTGGATGCAGCGGGCCGCGCGCCCGGGAGAGCCGGCCCGCGCGATCGACATGCACGTCGACACGCCTTGGCAGGTGCATTTCAAGGGGCACGATGTGGGTCTCTCCGACGGCGAAGCCTCTGCGAAGGCGCTCCGCGAAGGACAGTACGGCGCGATCGTCTACCCGATTTACATCGCCGATCATCTTCATGGCGGGCATCCGACGATCAAGGACGCCGATGAGATCTACGACGCCGTCGACGACATCCTGAAGGCGCGCACCGATCTGCTCTGGCCGGCGACGAGCGGGCCGACGCCGGACGACGCCCACGTGACGGCGTACGTCTCGATCGAGGGCGCCGGCGCGTTCGCAGAGGACATCACGCAGATCGATCGCTTCGTCGCGCGAGGCGTCGTGTTGATCGGACCCGTGCACTCTCACGACGACAAGCTCGCCACGAGCGCGACGGGCCAGGACAAGACGCACGGCCTGTCCGAGCTCGGCAAGAAGTTCTGCGAGCGCGTCTACGCGGCGGGCGCGCTCGTCGACGTGTCGCACATGAGCGACGCGGGCTTCGCCGACCTCGTCCCGATCGCCGCGAAGTACGGCGCGCCGATCGTCGCCACGCACTCGAACTCGCGCGTCATCGCGGACGTCCCTCGCAACCTCACGGACGACGAGCTGCGGACGATCGGCAAGACCGGCGGCGTCGCAGGACTGAATTTCTACCACGAGTTCGTTCGCGCGACCGGCGAGGCGACGCGCGCAGATCTCGTCCGCCATGCGCTTCACATGGTCGATGTCGCGGGAATCGATCACGTCGGCATCGGCTCGGATTTCGACGGTGGCACGCCGGCGAAGGGCCTCGACGACGCGTCGTATCTACCGAAGCTCGCGGCCGATCTTCGGGCCGCGGGCCTCTCCGAGTCGGACGTGCAGAAGATCTTCAGCGAGAACACGAAGCGCGTTCTTCGCTGGACGGACGAGGCACGCGCCAAAGCAAAGGCGAGAGCGAGCGACGCGAACCTCTAGCGATTCGCCTGACGCGCCCGCTTCGCGCGGCTCAGGCGCTTCTTTCGTCCGAGGCGTCGGAGCGGGATGACGACGAAGAGGAAGCCGTAGACGAAGACGCTCACCTTGTAGCGCCGGATTCTGGGCCGTCCGCGGTTGGTCCTGGCCGCAGTGCAGCTCGAGTCGCCGCTGCATCCGTCGCTCGATCCGGAGTCGCCGCCGCAAGAGTCGCTCGAGCTCGAGTCGCCGCCGCAGGCGTCGCTCGCGTAGCTGTCGCCGCTGTCCGTCGTTCCGTCGCAGCTGCAGCCGTCCAGGGACGAGTCGCTCGTCGTGGTGTCTCCGGAGCACTCGTCGGTCGGTGAGGACTCGTAGCCGACCGTGTCGCCGGTGGAGGTGTCGGGAGTCGTGTCGCCGGAGCACGAGTCGCCGCTTTCGTAGTAGCCGTCGGGTGCGGTGCTCTCGTCCGCGAGGATGGTGTCGACGACGACCCACGAACCGTCGCAGCTGCAGCCGTCGTGCGCGTAGACGGGCACCTCGACGCGACCGCCGCCGCTCGTCGCAGGAGGGGGTTGCGAGGAGCCCGTCGAACCGCTCGGTCCGGTCGAAGCGCCGCCGGCGCCGGAGCCGCCTTCTCCGCACCCCGATAGGTCGAGCTTCGCCGCCTCGACGACCGGCGACAGGCCCTCTTCGCCGCCGGGGAACGCCGCCGTCACCTTTGGACCCGCGTTCGCCGCGGGGATGCGCAGCACGCCACGGGTGATCCAGGCTTCGTCCGGCTCGAGCTCGGAGAGCGCGACCGCGACATCGTCCGCGAGCCCCCCACAGCGGAGCAGCTCGGGATCGACCTGACCGGGGCCTGTCGTGTCGTCCGTACACGCGGCGCCGCCGCCTGCGACGCCGACGGTCGCGCGTGGACAGGTCGAGCCGACGCCTGCGCTCTGACCGAGGATCACGGCGCTCTGCCCGATGCAGGTGTCTGCATCGAGCGTCGCCTCTCCGGTCGTGGCGGCGCGGGTGAAGTAGGTCTTGATGACCGAGTCGATCGGATCTGCCGACGGCACGCCCACGGAGACGCTGTCGCGCCATGCGGCATGGCTCGCGCCCTCGATGAGCACAGTCCCGGGCGGTCCGAGCGCGTCGGCGACGAGGTCTTCGTAGTTCGACGACACCGCGGCGGCATCGAACGAGAGCGAGGTCAGGTCGAGCGCCGCGGTAGATCCTGAGAGCGTCGCGCGGTGTCGACCGATCGCGAAGGCATGCACGGAGACGTCCTCGGTCCCCGCTTCGACGAGATCGAGTGGAAAGCTCGGCGCGTCGCCGGGCGTCACGACGCGAAGGGGGCGCGTCCTCGAGAGCCCTGCCGGCATCGCGTAGCGGGCGACGACGAAATGCGATGCGCCGGAGACGACGAGCTTCGCGTCGAGGGTCGGAGAGATCGTGAGCCCACGTGTCGTCGCCCACTGGCGAACGCCGTCGACCGAGTCGATGATCTCCGCCTCTGCCGGAGCGACGGCCGCGCTCGCCGCGAAGTCGCCTTCCGTCTCGACGAGCGCTTTGCCCGAGCTCGCCGCGCACTGGATCTCGTCTTCTCCCGGCGGAACGACCCGCGGAGACGTGGCTGCTTCGAGCGCATCGAGGAACGAAGGCAGCCCGAAATCGACCTGGGCGCCCGCCGACACCGGCAAGACGATGCCGATGTCGCCAGCGGTGCCGTTGACGCGAAACGAATACCACCCCCGAGTCGAGGCGAGCGAACGCGCCACGGCGATTCGCGCTTCGGTGACCTCGGTCGTTCCCGAGGGCATCACCGCTTGGGCTCGAGCGGCGCGTACTGGGGCGAGACAGCACGCTGCAGCCAGGAGGCCGAGCCCAATCGCCACGCCTGTTTGGCGGCGCGACGCATACGTCAGGCGACCGAGTCCCACGGTGCCAGAGCGTAAGTGGGTTCATCGGGCGAGGCGCCGGCCAGCATCATTCCGTCGCCCGGTGCGGCCGTGATACAAGTGCCGGGGCAAGCGTGGATACGGGCGCAGACTGGCCGATTTCAATCATCTCGACCCAAGACGTCGCCGGGGGTGCACGCACGTGGTCGACGGCCGGCAAGCTACGCGCGACCGTCGTCATCAAAGCGACGTTCTATCTCGTGAAGGGCGCCCCGATGCGCCTGGTCCAGCCCGCGCCGATCTTGGTCGCGGACCAGCACCACGAGCAGAGCTTCGAGCGAAGCATGCTCGCGCCTGCCGACATGGCGCCGTACCTTCCGCGCGCCGAGGTGATGTTCAGCGGCCACGCGTACGCCGCGACGCCGAGCCCCTATCTGCCGGTTCGCTTGGCCGTCGTCGGGTCGAGGCCGCTGGTCGACAAGTCGCTGCACGTCTTCGGCGAGCGCATGTGGCAGAGCGCCGATCAGACGACCGCACCCGTGCCGTTCACGCGGATCCCCATTCGCTACGAACGCTCTCCGCGAGGCTACGACGAGAACCCCGTCGGCATGCCCCAGGGCGTGAACCTTCCGGTCGCGAACATCATCGATCCGCAGGATGCGAACGCCGCCGCGGGGTTCGGGCCCATCGCGCCGACGTGGCCCTCGCGGTTGCGCCTGCTCCGCGGCTTGGATCCAGCGTCGCTCGACGTCTCGTCGCCCGTGTTGCCGGATGCGTTCGCCTGGAGCTACTTCCACGCCGCGCCAGCAGACCAGCGCTGCAGCTTCTTCGAGGGCAACGAGTGGGTCGTGCTCGAGGGCCTGCACCCCGACTACCCGCGGATGGAATCGCAGCTACCGTCTGCGCGCGCCCAAGCGCGCGTCTACGGGATGGAGGCGACGGGCTACCGCGAGATTGGTCTCAGCGCCGACACCCTGTGGATCGACGGCGATCATCTGCTGTGCTGCGTCGTATGGCGTGGCAACTTCGAGGTCGATCGCGACACGCCGCTGACTTCGCTCCAGGTCTTCGCAGGTCTCGACATGCCAGGCCGCTCGATCCCATGGCCGGGTGCCGCGGCGGTCCGCGAATCGCGGCGCTCCGAGCTGCCGCAGAGCCCGACCGCACAGGCGAACGAGGTCTCGGCACAAGGAGTCGCCGCGCCGCCGCCTTCCGTCGAGACCGCGACCGCGACCGCCGCGCGTCGCGAAAGCGATTCGCCGGCGACGCTCGCGCACCAAGCGCCGCCTGTTCCGCCCATTCCGGCGGCACCGGGCGTTCCTGCGGCGCAACCGGTCGAGCCGGCGCCGACGCCGATGCTTCGCGCCGGCGCGACGCTCGCGTCGCCGGCGCTTCAAGAAGCGGCGCGGCGTGTCGTCGACAACGCCACGCGCCAGCAAGCGGTCGTCATTCAAGAGGCGCCGCCGGTCGACGCTCCGGCTCCCGGGTGGGCGCGAAGCCCGGCACCGACCCAGGTTCCGACGCGTCAGTACTCTGTGGTCGAGATGCCGCTCCCTGCTTCGTCGGCGTCGCTCAGCACGACGATGCCGCAACCGGGCAGCCAGCTCGAGAAGCTCATCTCGGTCGCCGCCGCTCCGGAGCTCGGGCTTGGAGCCGAAGAGAACGCCGCCCTCGCGTTCGACGACTCGCCGACGTTTGCGCCGGACACGGGTGACATCGCGCGCATCGTCGCCGAGGCCGAGGCCGAAGCCGAAGCCGCCGCGGGACCGCAGTCGCCTCAGGGACAACGTCCAAGCCCGGTCGCGCTTCGTCCGATGAAGACGACCATTCGCGGGCTCGGGACGGGCACGGCGTCAGATCCGCCGCCCACCGCGCGCGTCGATGCAGACAGTGCGCGCAACCTGATGCAGGGCGAAGAGAAGCCCACGGCGCAGCTGCCCATCCCGGAGATGCTCCTGAAGTTGTCGGAGAGCCCAGCGTCACGGGCTACGCCTCCGTCTGGACGCGCGGCGGTCTCGTCGTCGGGGGGTGTCGGTGGGCCGCCGTCCGCGCAGGGTCCCATCACGATCCACGAGCCTCCCGTCGTCGACGACGAGGAAGAGACCGGGCGACCGACGCTCACGAACATGGAGCTGCCACCCGTCTCGGTGTCGTCGAGGCCGCTCGTCGTCCACTACGGCGAGATGCGCATCGAGGTCGAGCGACGCATCCGCGAACAAGAGGCGCTCACCGGACTCGATCTCTCCGATGTCGATCTCACCGGCTTCGATCTCTCGGGTCAGAAGCTCGCGGGCTCACGGCTCGACCGCGCCTTGCTTCGGGGCTGCCGAATGCGCGCGATCGATCTCACCGGCGCCTCCCTCGAGGGCGCGGACCTCTCCGGCGCAGAGCTCGACGACGCCATGCTCGAGCGCACGAACCTCGTGAGCGCGAAGCTCGTCGGTGCGAGCCTGAAGGGCGCGTTCCTCACCGACGCAAACCTCACGACGTCCGACGCGCGCGGGATGGTCATGGATCAGGCGTCGGGCCAACGCGCCATGTTCTGCCGAGCGCACCTCGATGGCGCGAGCGCGAACGGCGTGCGCTTCGACGGCGCCGACTTCACCGAAGCGCAGCTCGACGGGGCCCGCTTCGTAGGCGCGCTCCTCCCCGAGCTTCGGGCCTACGAGGTCAGCGCCGAGAACGCCGACTTCTCTCGTTCGTCGCTCCAGAATGCGCGCTTCGACGGCTCGGTGCTGCAGCGCTCTCGCTTCGACGGCGCTCTCGCGGAAGACTCCATGTGGGATCGCGCCGTCCTCGACGAGGCCGTCCTCGATGGCGCGAAGCTCACGGGCGCAAGCTTCACGAAGTCTTCGCTGCGCGGCGCGAGCCTCGTCGGCGCAGACCTCTCAGAGGCGCGGTTCAACCGCGCCGTCCTCTCCGGCGCGAACGTCACCGGTGTCGATCTCGGTAACGTCACGCTCGACGGAGCGGATCTGACCGGCCTCGTCACCGGAACGTGAACCGCGACTTCGACGCGCGCTTCGAGCGTGCGGTCGCCGATGGCAGGCCGCTCGTCGTCGGTCGCGAGACCCGGATCGTCCTCTCCGAGCCGTTCGTCCTCGCCGCCGAGACCTCCGGAGACTTCCTCGAGCTAGCGATCCGTCGCGTGACGCTCTTCGCGCTCATCTTGTCCGCCATCGTCACGGTGCTCGTGCTCGTGCGCGCAGCGCCGCGGCCGGTGATCGCGCTCGCCGCCGCGTGGTTCGTCCCGGCCGTCCTCGCGAGGTGGTTCGCTGCGCGTCGCCGACGTCAGCTCGGCCGCACGCTCGTCGACTTCGAGCTGTCGACCGTGGTCCATGCGCCCGTGGGCCGCCCCCAACGCACGTTCTCTCTCGAGACCAGCGTCCTCCACGTAGAGGAGTCGAACGATGGCGAGGCTCCAAGGTGGCTCATTCTCCGACCTGTGCGCGGCGGCATCGTCCGGCTCGGTCGTGGCACCGAAGACGACATCGATCGATGTCTCTACATATTTCGCAAATATCGAATTAAGATTGTCAAATTGCGCGAGGACTAGTCCGCCCGCAAGGGCGGCCATGAAAACATCGGGCTGGACCGGTAGAGCGGCTTCGGCGCGGACGCTGTTCCGGCCTTAACTTGCGAGCGTCAGTGAGGGTCGGAACAGCATCCGCGCCGAAACTAGGGACAGCCCCTAAGTTATCGACGCTTTGGGGGGGTGATGGCCGCGTACACAGGACCGAAGAACGTCGTGGTGTTGGGGGGCGGCCTCGCCGGGTTGGCGGCGGTCGATGCGCTCACGAAGTCGCTCGCGGACCACCCCGGTCCGCTGCCTGACGATCTGCGCATCACGCTCGTCGAAGCGGAAGAACACGTCGGTGGGCGCGCGGGGTCTCGTCCACTCGATGCCGACGCCCACGTCCTCTACCCAGAGGCGCCCTGGGGCACGAACACGCCGCACGGGCTTCATTTCGTGTGGGGTAGCTACGCGCACCTCCTCGATCTGCTGCGAGGCATCGACATCCTGTCGCCCTCGGTGGGCACGTCGACCTATTGCGCCTGGATGGCCCCGCCCGACGTCGTTGGGGACGTCGGACGCGTCGTCGCCGTCCACGTCTGCGACCCCTCGCGGCCTGGATCCGCTTGGCGTGCGCCCGCGCGACGCGTGCTCGAGGCGTTCGCGCGCCGCGGGCCGATGGTCGATCTCTTCGAGCGCGTCGTGCGCGCCGTCCTCGACATCGATCTCGAGGTGCGCTCGCTCCTCTCGTACATGGACATCGTCTTCGCGGACGACGAGCTCGGTCCCGAGCTGCGGTGGATCCTGTTCCTGACGGGGGCGCTGTCCGGTTCGCTCGGCGAGCCGGAGCGAAACCCCACGCTGCGGAAGCTGCTCGGCGGAAAGAGCGCGGCTGACGCCGACATCGGCGAGATGATGAAGCCGCTCTTCGGCGACCTCTTGATGAGCAAGATGCATCGCGTGCGTTCGTTCCGACCGCTCGCGCGCCTGTCCGCTCTCCTCGACTCCGGGCTCACGAAGGCCGACGCCGTGCTCCGCGCGTTCACGGGCGTCCCCGTGTTCGGTGCCCTCGCCTCGCGCGCCGCCGATCACGTCGATGATCTCAACGCGCTGGCGGACTTCCTCTTGCTCCTCGCGCTCGACGCGGGGCGCATCGTTCCGAACGCGCTCGCGTACGACCCGCGAGCGTCCGGCTATTTGAAGAACATCCTGAAAGCGGCCTTCTCGAGCCCGTATGGGCTCGACGCTGGCACGAGCATGCGCGACGCGCAGTTCGGTGTGCGCCGCTACGAGGGCGCGGTCCTTCAGCTCTTCGACGGGGACGATCCTCGGGCTGCGTGGGAGGCGATCGCCAGGCGTATCGAGAGCCGCTTCGCACCGAGCGGTCCGATCCCCGGAGAGATCATCCGCGGCAAAGTCGCCTCACGCATCCATACGACTGCGGGGCACGTCTCGTCCGTCGATCTCGCGGACACCCCGCCCAAGCCGCCCGCGCCGGTTCCGACGACGAGAGAGGACGCTCCCGGTGCGACCGTGACCACGTTGCCTGCGGACGCGATCATCTCGACGTTGCTGCCTCAGGCGCTCGAGCCGCTCTTACCGAACGCGCCCGAGACAGAGGGCGCACGCGCTCGCCTCGCGAAGCTAGCGCTCTTCATGAACGAGACGCTGAATCTTCAGCTCTTCTTTCCAGAACGACACGACCTACCGCTGACCGCGCTCCCGTCCGGAGCGTCCGAGACGGCGCCGTTCGGCATCTCGAATCTCGAGGGTCCGTTCACGATCGTGGTCGATCTGCGCCGCGGCTGGTCAGACCCCAAGTTTCAGTCGATTCGACTGGATCCGGCGGACGCCGTTCCGTTCGACGGTACGGCTTGGGAGCTCGTCGGCTCGTATTCGGATCTGTTCACGTTCGACAAGTTCGCGCACTCGGACCGCTTTCAATGGCCGCTCGCGATTCAAGAGTCTCTCGCCGCGCTCCTCTGTGATCCGTCGTTCTTCGATCCGAGCACGCTCGACGAACGTCCGTGGCTCCACGATTCGGGCGCGCCCGGCCGCCTGGCTCCTCCGGCGATGGGAGAGGTCCTGCCGGCGCGTCGTGCGGAGTATGCGCAACGTTGGTACGAGCAAGCGGTCCCGCAGATCGTCGGGACCACGCTCTTGCAACTCGCGGCGATGCCAGGGCTCGCGTCGTCGACGGCGTCCTATCTCGCCACCGAAGCCGGACACATCCTTCGCCACGAGCCCACGAACGTGAAATTCGTCCTCACGCGGAACGCTCACGCGCGCGCGCGGTTCTTCTCTGCCGAGCCGGGGCTCTTCGGCGTACGACCGCATGCACGCTTCGAGATGGATCTGCCCGGGCTCTTCGCTGCCGGAGACTGGACGCGCAACGGACTGAACCTCCAAGCGATGGAGGCGGCCGTCATCAGCGGCCTGCAGTCGGCGTCCGGCGTCCTCGAGATGATGCGTGGCGGCGGCCTCGACGGCCTCGTTCCTCCGCGGATTCGCCCCGAGATCGTCCCGCGCGGCGCTTGGGACACTGGCTTTCCGGAGAAGTGACGCTCAGAGCGAAAGCGCCACCCGCTCGCTAGAAGGGAAGCGCCGCCATCAAGAGACCGGGAGCGTGTTGAAGGACGCGCGCCCATCGCGTGACCTTGCGATCGATGTCCGCCACGTCCACGCGCCCGTCGAGCACGTCCATTCCGTCGTGCCACGCGCTGGTGCGCCAGCGCAAGAAGCGTCGATAGGTGACCTCTTCGTCGAGCGCGAGCGCCGCAGAGTCCCCCCCGCGCAGCCATGGCGCGTAGCGATCCTCCAAGACGGCCTCGATTGGATCGATCGCCAAACGCATCACTCGGTTCACGGCGTCGAAGTCGCGCTTTGCCTTCTGTCGATCCGTGACGAAACCGTCGAGGAGGACGGCCGTGAGATCGAACCGCATGTGCGCGTTGATGCCGAGGAGGAGATTCCGCAGAAGGTCGCGCTCGCCCGCGGCCGCGACGTCGAAAGCGACCTTCCACGGGCCTGGTCTGTCGTTCGGGTGTTCGAGCGCGTATTTGTATTTGTTCGCGAACCGAACGTCGAACGCCGCGAGCCAGCCGGGATCCTCGAAATAGCCATCGGAGATTCGCGAGACGACCTCGAGCGTCACGCGCAGATAGGCCCTCGCGAAGACGCCGACGGGCTCTGGCAGAAGATGCCGGTCCGCGCGCTGCGCCGTGTCGGTCAGAAAGGCCACGACTTCGCTGGTCGTTCGAAGCGTCATGACTGTCGTTGCCTCTCTCTCTCGGTGGCGTCGGCGGTCGGTTCGATCGCCCGCAGCGCGACGCGAGCGACCGTCCCTGCGCCTTTCGCGGACTCGAGCCAGATGCGTCCGCCTGCTGCGCTGACGATGCGGCGACACAGCGTGAGGCCGAGGCCGGTGCCGCCCCCCGGGGGCTTTGTGGAGAAGAACGGCTCGAACGCGCGCGCGGCGACGTCGGGAGCCATCCCAGCGCCTGTATCGCGCACCTCGATGACGACGTCCGAGCCGACGCGGGAGGCGCTCACCTTGATCTCGTTCGCGTCTTCCTTGCCCGGCTCGATGGCATGCGCCGCGTTGACGAGGAGGTTCAAGAGGATCTGAGAGAGACGCGGCTCTTGGCACGCGACGCGCGGGAGGTCGTCGAGATGCGTGACGAGCACCGCCCGCCCCGCGAGCGTGGAAGCCGCGCGTGTCGCCGCGGAGCTCACGGCACGCCCGACATCGCAAGAGCTCTCGGACGAGTCTTCGGAAATCGCCAGGTCCTTGAGGTCGCGGACGATCGCGCGGACGCGACCGGCACCGTCGAGCGCCTCGCTGAGCGCGCCCTTCACTTCCCCGAGATCGATGCCGAGCTGCGCCGACGGATCCAGCCGCTCGAGCTCGCCGAGTGCGAAGTGCAGGTTCGCGTGGATGAACGCGAGGGGGTTGTTCACCTCGTGGGCCACGCCTGCGGCCAACCGACCGAGCGACGCCATGCGCTCCGAGTGCGACAGCTCGGCCTGCATCTGGCGCACGTGCGTGACGTCTCGCGCCATCACCAGCACGGACGGAGCGCCCTCGAAGAGGTGGCGGATCGCTACGCTCTCGGTCGCGACGAGCGTTCCGTCGATGGCAATCAGCGTGACCTCGAGCGAAGCCGAGCCGTCCACGGCGTCTTTGGCGCGCGCGAGCCACTCGGTCGTGCGAGCGCGCGCGTCGAGGGAAGCGAACGACTCGAGCGGCTTGCCGGCCAGATCGGCGGTCGTCGCACGAAGCAGGCTCGCCGCCGCGGGGTTCGCGTAGGCAATTCGGCTCGCTGCATCGAGGACGAAGACCGCATCCGGAGAGCTCTCGATCAGCCCTTTGAAGCTCGCTTGCGAGCGGCGCAGGGCGTCCTCGGTTCGCGCGACGAACGTCAGAGGAAGATGGGTCGCGACCAGTCGATAGGGGCGACCATCCGGGCCGAAGAGCGGCGTCAGGTTCGTCATCCACCACGTCTCGGCGCCGTCGATGTGGACGAACTCTTCGTACGCGAATGGCCCTCCGAGCCGAAGACACTCGGTGTACCCGTCGAGGAGCGCCGCGAGGGGCTCGGGCTCGAGCGCCTCGCGCGCATCGAGACCCGTCGGGTTCGCGACCCGAAGAAGACCGGAGTCGAGCGCCGTCCGGCTGGCTGCAGCGACACGCAGCTCGCCACCCTCTCTTACGTCGAAGACGATGAGCGGGTGGCCTGCGCCGGCCAAGATCGCTTCGCTCAGATCACGAGGAGGATCGGCGCGGACGCGACTCATCGGGTGCGGCGTGAAGCGGCGCGCCGTCAAGACCACCTCAGTCGGATCTCGAGGGCGTCGCTGACGAGCTCGTGCTCGACCTTCACCTCGCGCGCGCGGGTGGACGACAGCGCGCACCGGAACGCCTCTGCGGCGGTGAGCCGGCTGAGCGAGGTCGTGGTGTGGACGTGATCGTGCAGCTCTACGGTGGCTCGCTTGTCGGCGAGCTTCACGCGGAGCTCACCGTGCGTGTGATCGTGCCGCCAGAGGTCCGGAGCACGCTCGAGCAACAGCTCCGGTGGAGCAAACTGCACGAGAAATCTGCGGATTCGCCCGAACCCGCAGTCGATCATCGTCGCGACGAAGTGGCGATAGACCTCTTCTCTGCGACCCGCCGGGCCGGCGAATACTGCCTCTGAGAGCGACATCATGTGTCGCTCGAGGACCCAATCGATGGGGGCGGGCGGCTTGGTGAAGAGCGTCGCTCGCGTGTCGTCCGGGAGGTTCTCTTCGACCTCGCGCCAGCCGAACTCACCCCAAAGCTCGAGGGCCGCGGAGCGAAACGCAAAATACTGCGTTGCCCGGCACGCGGAGTCGTGTGGGAGAAATTGCATGGTCGACCCGGATATCCACCTTCGGAGTGTATCGCTCAAATGGATCGACGTGTGGAATTCGTCGCCAACCAGAGGTCGAGGCTGCCTCGAGCGATGCCTCCTTACGCGGTCGGTATCAGCAAAGAAAGCGTGCAGGTGCGACCGCGTCGCCCGAAAGAAAGCTGGCCCCGAGCGCCTCGGCGAGGGCGGCTTGCTCGGGGGAGTCGACCCCACCGATGACTACGCGCGCGGCCTCGAGCTGGCTCGACACCCCGTCGAGCAGCGCGCGGATGGACGCGGTTTCCTCGAAGCCAATGGGCACTCTCGGCACGTGGACCCAATCCGGCTGCGCCGACAAGACCGCAGGCTCGTCGATGGCCAGGCGCTCCGAGAGTCGAAGCGCGATTCCGAGACCCATGCCGCGCAGCCACGCGACCCTCTTGAGCAAGAGCTCGAACTGGGTCGGCGGGGATTCAGGATCAGGCACGAGAAGCTCTGCCACGAGCCGAGATTGCGAGAGTGACGCGCGACCGAGCAGCGTCCCCATCGAAGGCGCGATGGCTTCGACCGACGCGAGCGCGCAGTACCAAGGAAGGTAGAGCGTCACCGTCGTAGGAATTCCAGGCGCGCCGAGGAACTCGCGCACGGCACGATCGCGAAAGGCGGCGGCGATGGGTGCGATGTCCGCCTCGGCGTGTGCGGCGACGGTCGTCGGCTCGCTCCACACGCGATCGTGGTCGAGCATGTGTAGGACTGCGATCTCGGCCGAAGGACGGCCCTCTAGATCGACGATGCTTCGGAACAGGCACCCCTTGCCGCCGTCGACTGCGAGCGCAGCGATGCGAGGTGACGAACGGGCCTGTACGAGCCCACTCATCGTCGTTGGCGCCCCCGCGCCCGCGATCGATCGATCCCCTTCTTTCACCGGCTCCGACGAGGCTAGGAGCAAACCGGTGGGTTCTCAAGCGAGCGCCGACGCGCCTGCGACGCCGACGCTGACGCGCCGCTTCAGCCTCCGCCGATGACTGCAGCCAACGTTTTCGATACACGCGGATCCGCACCGCATTTCTTCGCGTGGGTCACGATGCGAAGCGTCGCGTCGTCGATTCGGTCTTGGAATTTTGAAATCTTACGACGCGATTCTTCATCCTTGTCCGAGTCGGCGAGGGCCGTGAGCGCGTCGTCGTCGCGCCCAATCGCGCCGTCGAGCGCCGTCCCGAGCGCGTCGCAGTCGGTGTCGCCGTAGCTCTCGAACGCAGACGCCATGCGCTCGAGGAGGAGCACGGCCTTCTCTTCGCGCGAAGGAGGTTTGCTCGAGCATGCCGCGACGAGCGGGATGAGCGACGCGAGCGCGGCGAGGATTCTGTGACGACGCATCTCTGAGAATTCGGGAGGGAGGCCGCGCGTCTCTGGCCCAAGAGCGGACAGCGACAGGCCTCGTCGGCGGCCCACACACTATCAGGTCGCGGCGCGACGACGCACCCGGGTGAGAGCCGCATCGGCGTCGGTCTGCCACCGGATCGCTCGGGCGCGTCGAGCGAGGTCGGGCGCCGCAGCGTCGCCTTCGAGTGTGGCGCGGACGGCGCGACCGACGAGCTCGAGCTTGAGCGCGGTCGGACGCAGCTCGTCCGCGAGCGGCGTCGCGCCGAGCGCCGTGGTGAGTCGACGCTCGAGCGTCGTGAGGGCGTCGGCGATCTCGATCGCATGCGAGCGCAGGCCTGCGCGATGCTCGGCGTCGCGAAGGGCGTCGTCGAGGCGCCCTCCGCTCCCGCGATGCGGCGCCGCGAGCGGATGGCGCGCGACCCACGCGTGGAGCTCTCGGACGACGTCGCGCGCGCCTTCGCCGGCGACGCGTGCGAGCGCGCGATCGAACGCCGCCGCGGGATCGTAGGCGTGTCCGTCTCGGACGAGCTCGGCGAGCGTGGCGGCGCTGATCACGCTGAGCATCGGCTCTCGCGCACCGTTGAGGAGGACGCCTCGCGAACGGCCGATGACCGCCGCGTCCACGTTGTCGACGGGCCCGAACGCCAGGCGTTGGCTCCCGCGCGCGCCGAGAGACTCTCCGCTCGCGATGGGGAGCCAATCATTCGCGATGAGGTTGTTCCACACCCACGGCTCGAGGCCGGTCGCGCGCGCCCACGCGTTGAGATCGGTCGAGGAGATCCAGCTCGAGAAGATGCGCGGCCCGGTCCAAGCGATGGGGACGTCGCGCGCCATCGACGCGATCCCTTCGAGATAGGCGAGCGCACCGGCGGACGCCTCTCGTGCGCGTCGGTGGTAGACCGCCGGCACCAGAAAGACGCGCGTGCCGCCGATCTTCACTTCGAGCTCGTCGCGAACGAAGCGGGTGACGAGGCCGTGCGCCTTGCCCTTTCGTGCGCCCGCCAACCACGGCGCGAGCGTCGCGAACGTGTCGTCGAAGAGCACCGCGAAATCGCGGCCCCCGACGCGAGCGACGTCGAGCAGCCGATCGAGCAGGGCCTTGGGGCCCGGCCCGTCGAGGTCACGCGCCGTTCGGACGCGCAGGTTCCCCGAGAGCATCAGCCGTTCGGGCGCGATGCCGTAGATCACGCGAACACCTGCGGTCCGGGCCGCCTCGAACAAGCGCTCGAGGTCGGCTCGCTCTCCTGGCGCGAGCGGCTCCCACCATCGATCGCGGTGCTTCGGATCGCTCTTCGGCGCGTAGAAATACGTCGATAGACCGAGCTCACCCAGTCGACGAACGACGTCGGTCCGCGTCGCATGCGACCACGGCGGACCGTAGAAGCCTTCGACGAGGCCGTACCCGACGTGATCGATCACTCCGCGAGGATACGCGTCAGATCGTTCTCTACGCGGCGCACGCTCTTCACGCGCGTGCCGAGCGAAGCGAGCAGAAACGACCGACCGGACACGACCATCTCGTGAACGAAGACGTCACGGTCCGATGAACCCGTGGCGATGGCTCGTTCGAGGCCACGTAGATCGTCGCCGCACGCAGCGCTCGTGGCCAAGAGGTCGACGCCGTTCGAAACGAGCAGCGCTGCCGCCTTGGAGCGACCACGCTCGGCATCGAGGTAGCGCCGGGCCGCTACGAGCGGCTTCGCAGGGCGGTCGACACGTCGTTCCGTTGCCATCCGATGTTCATCGCACGACACGCCGACGTAAAACCAGTTTCCGGGCGTCCGCGCATCCATCGGCGCGAAGGGGCGTCGATGGAGCGCAGGCCGCGGAGAGACCGATCGCTCAAGAAGAGGCGCAGGCGCGAGGCCCGCGCCGGATCACTTGGCGGGGTTCGCCTTGAAGTACGCGAGGACGTCGGCGATCTGCTTGTCGTCGAGCTTGTCCTTGTACGCGGGCATCGGGCTCTTGCCGCTCTTGATGAGCTCCATCGCCTTCGTGACGGCGGCGTCGTCGTCCCACTTCATCTTGTAGACGTTCGGCGCCTTCGCGCCCGGCTTGGCGCTCGTGCCGTGGCAGCCGCTGCACTTGTTGTCGGTGAACAGCTTCTCGCCGGCAGCCGCGTCGGCGGCGCCGACCATGGCGGCGGGGCCCGGAGGCGGCGTGTTCGTCGGCGCGGCGGTCGCCATGGGCTCCGTCGTCGGCTCTGCGGTGGGCATCGCGGTCTCGACGGCAGTCGCCGCCGCAGTCGCTTCCGGCATCGCGTCCGAGGTTTCGGGGTTCGGCTTCGAGCCGCCGCATGCAGCGAGGCCCACGAGAAGGGTGGAAACGAGGATCAGGCTCTTCATGGGCGCGGGACGCTAGACGATGCCCCCCAGACCGGGAAGCGAATTGATGACTGATCGCCTCGGAGGCGCGAGGGCGGAAAAATGCCTCAAACGCCACGGTTTTCAGATGAACTTGAATACTATTTTCGTTAACGATCGAGCGCGACCACGTGCGCTCGGGCGCCCAGACGATCGCGCGCGATCTCTGCGACGCGCTCGTGATGTGTAAACAGCAGCACCTGGACGGTTCGCGCGATCTCGGCAAAGAGCTCGAGCGCGGTGCCGGAGCGTTCGTCGTCGAAGTGCACCAGGACGTCGTCGAGCACGAGCGGCAGAGGGTCGGCGTGCTTCGCGTGCCGCTCGATCGTCGCGAGTCGAAGCGCGAGGTAGAGCTGATCGCGGGTGCCATCGGAGAGCCCCTCGACGCCGATCTCGCGACCGCTGCGCACGCACGCGAGCTCAGGGCGGTCCTTGTCGTCGAGTCGGACGACGAGCGCCTCGAACGTGCCGCGGGTCAGCGTCGCGAAGAGCTCGCTCGCGCGCGAGAGCAGCGGATCTTGAAACGCGCGTCGGTAGGTCTCCATCTCTCGTTCGAGCACCAGAGAAGACAGGCGAAGGCGGACGTATCGCGCAGCGAGCGAGCGTGCACGCGCGCGGACGATCTCGGCGCGGGCGGCGTGGTCCGCGGCGTTCGACTCCTCGAAGCGGTCGAGGCCCATGCGCGACGCCACCTCGCGATGGAACGCCTCGTCACGTCGCCTCGTGACGTCTTCGCGTCGCTCCTCGAGCTCTTCGCGTTCGCGGAGGACGGCCTCTTCGTCGACGCGGCCGACCTCGAGCTCGAGGGCCTCGAGCGAGGCGCCGTCGCCCGCAGCGTGCAACGTGGACTCGACCTCGGCGATACGGAGCGCGAGGTCGCGGGCGCGCTCACTTCGCCGCTCGGCCTCTTCGAGCGCGCTCACCGCGGAGACGCCCGCGCGCGAGACATGCTCGTCCAGCGTCGCGCGAGCTTTGGCTTGCGTCGCTATGGCGTCGTCGCGTCGGCGAACGAGATCTCCGCGTTCGCCGTCGATCGCTCGAGCGGCGTCGTTGCGCTCGCGCGCGCGGCGGAGCTCGAACCCGAGCCGCTCCGCGCGGAGCAAGAGGTCGTCTTCGCCTCCGTGCGTTCCTAGAGACGCCTCGAGACGAGCGACGATCGACTCGAGCCGATGCTCCGCCTCTTTGGCGAGCGCGAGCTCGGCGTCGATGCGGGCGAGCGCCGCGCGAGCCGTCCTGGCTCGGCGTCGATCGTCGACGACCCCGAGCGTCGCCTCTTCGTCGAGCGTCGTGGCGAGGCCGGCGTCCGAGAGCTCGCGCGCCGAGGCTCGGGCGGCGGCGTCTTCGTCGACCGTGCGCGACGCGACTACCGAGCTCAACCGTGCGATCGCGAGCTCGGCGTCGGAGAGGGCCTCTTTCGCTCGATCGCGCTCGCGCGCCGCTGACGCGGCACGCGAAATCGCCGCGTCGGTCCGTTCGAGGAGCGCGTCGAGCGTCGCCCCTGGCGACGCGTCCAGGGCGCGAGCCAGACGCTCTCGGGCGACGCGCTCGCTCTCTTCGATTCCGTCGGCGGCCGCTTCATCTGCCGCAGCCGACGTGGCGTCGGAGACGATCGCGGCGCGCCGCCTCAGCCAGTCGCGCATCGAGGACGGCTCGAGCGCGCGTACGCCCATCGACGTAAACCTCGCCGCCGCGGTGCTCAGCGCTGCACCGAGAGCCAGGCGCGCGGCGTCGACGCGGCGACTCGTTTGCGACCTGGCTTGCTCGACGGCTTCACGTTCCGCGAGGACGATCGCGAAGCGACTGACTCGACTCGACTCGCGCCGCAGCCGATCCCCACACGCGTCCGCTGCGGCGACGCTCGCGAGCGCGGCGCGTCTCTCCGACGGCGCTTCGAAGGCCGCCGCGATCGCCGCGTCCCGATGCGCACGCATCGAGACGAGATCGGCCTCGGTCGGGACGTCGCCTTCGGCGAGGAGCGCGCGCTCTTCCCTGTCGAGGTCCTCGAGCTTCGTTCGCGCGCGGTCGAGCTCTCGCTCGGCGAGCCGAATCTCTTCTTCGCAGCGCTCGACGCGGCGCGAATCTTCGCTCACCTCTTCTTCGGCCGGAGCGCGCCGCGCCGCGAGCTCGTCGAGCGTCCCTTCGAAGAGGCCGAGGCTCATGAACGCCGCTTCGGCGCGCGACCTCGCGAGACGCGCACGGTTCTTCGCGGCGCGTCCGGCCTCGCGCCTCTCGATCGCGCGGAGCGCCTCGAGCCGGGCCTGCTCGAGGGGCGCCGTCGGCGCGTCGCTCGCCGCTTCGACACGTCGGGCGGCCACGGCGCGCGTCGCCTCGGCCTCGCGGAGCGCGGCCGTCGCGTCCACGAGCGCCGCCCGTGCGGTCGCCGCTCGCTTCACAGCGGTGATCAACCTGCGAGCTCGTTCATCCGAGAGATCGTCGCCTCCACCGTCGATGGCCGCGGCGAGCTGCGCCTTCTCGACGCGGAGCGCGTCTGCTTTGTCCCGGTGGGTGCGCACGCTCCCGCGCGCAGCAGAGAGCGCATCGATCGCATCTGCGGGATCGAGCTCGAGCGTCCGCGCGGGGCCGAGCGCCACCTCTCTCGTCGCGAGCGCACCGAGCTTCGCGTCGATCTCTGCGAGCGTCGCGGCGCTTTCCGACAGCGCCGCTGACGCGGCTTGTCGTTCTCGCGTCGAGTCGATGGGCAATATGGGCACTTCACCGAGGGACGCGCGCTCGAGCACGAGCGCGGCGCGCTCCCTCAACGGCCGCAGCACGCGGAGCGCGCGATCGAGGCGTCGTCGCTCTTCGTCGAGCGTGCGCAGCTCGATCTCGAGCGTCTCTTTTTCGCGCTTCGCGCCTTCGATCCCGTCGACTTGTTCCTTGTAGCCCTCGAACGTCGTTCCATCCCGGCGCGCAAGTCGACGATTCTCTGCCAGAGAACGCAGCGCCTCGGCGAGCGGACGCGTCGTCGCGCGCGGCGACCAGATCGACTCGGCCTCTTCCTGGAGCGTCTGCGCGAGCCGCGACGCGCCCGCGCCCGCCAGCCCTGCCTCGAAGAGCGTCTCGCCGACCCCGCCCTTGCCGGCGAAGATCGCGCGCGCCCCGTCTCTGAGACGTACGTGGTCGAGACCCCAGAGCGCTCGAAAGAGCTCGCGATCGACGCCGGAGAGCAGGCGCTTCATCACGGCCTCGTCGACGACCGCGTCGGAGGCATCTCGAAGCGAGGCCTTCCTCGCCTTGCGTCGCACGAGCTCGAGCACGCTGCCGTCGGCGGCCTCGATCTTTCCGCCGACGCGGAGGTCGCCATACGGATGGCGGTGGGCGTCCGCCGTCGTCTGCTCCATGCCGAAGAAGAGCGCCTCGAGGGCGCGCAGGCTCGTGCTCTTGCCAGCCTCGTTGCCGCCGAAGACGACGTCGACGACGCCGCGCTCTCGCGACAGCTCGATGACCTGGCCCTCGAACGGGCCATACGCGAGCAGCTGGAGCTCGAGCAGCCTCATTCGTCCCCCGCGTCCGGCGCGAGTCGAGCCACGAGCGACTCTTCGATCTCGACGAGCACCTCACGGAGCGCCTCGTCGTCGTCGAGGCAGGCGAGCTCCGGCTCGCGGACCAAGTCGTCGGGGAGCTTTGCGCGCAGCTCGCTGAGCGCCTCTTTCAGCGACCTGCGAGAGTCGGCGTCGTTGCGAAGCCCCTCGAGCCCACGAAGGAGATGGGCGATCGGGCCTTCCTGCGTACGCAATGCGTCGAGATCGAGGGGGCTCGCCGTCTCGACGCGCAAGTCGCCGAGCCAGAGATCGTCACCACCGACGTCCAACGCGACCGCGCGCACCTCTGCGACGAACGCGTCCTCGGCCTTCCGAATCTTCGCGTGGGCACGCGGTCTGCCGCGGATCGTCAGACGTGCGGCGATCAACCGACCCTCCGAGCCGGCGAGCGTGCGTTCGGCGGCGCCTCTGGTCTTCGCGAGGAGATCGTCGATCGTGTCGTCGCCGTCGGCCTCGATCGTGAGGTCGGCCCAACGTACGACGTCCATCGCTCGATGCTCGAGCTCGGTCACGCGACCGCCCGCGACCTGCAAGAACGTCGCGCCACGCGAGCCCGTCTCTTTCACGCTGCGGCCCTGCAGGTTGCCGGGATACACGATGAAGGGCCCGCGCGAGACGACCTCGCGTCGGTGCACGTGTCCGAGCGCCCAGTAGTCGTAGCCTTTTTGTTTCAGGACCTCTGTCGTCGTCGGCGCGTACGGCTCGTGTCCCTCGCGGCCCCCGAGCGCGGTGTGCAAGAGACCGATGTTGAAGAGCGAGCCGAGCGCCGTAGGATAATCCTTCGCGATGTCGGTGAAGACCTCGCGTGTCGGAAAGCCGCGACCGTGGATCGCGACGCCCAGGTCCTCGAGCACGACGGTGCCGGCCCGGTCCGTCGGGAGCTGCTTCACGTTGTCAGGCAGGGTCAGGTGCTTCGTGATCTGGCTCTCTGCGTCGTGATTTCCGCGCAGGAACACGACGCGGACGCCGCCCTCGCGCAGGCGACGCATCTGCCCCACGAAGAAGAGGCCCGTCGCGTAGTCCTTCCATGCGCCGTCGTAGAGGTCGCCCGCGATGAGGAGCAGCTCTGCGTGCTCCTCGAGCGCCGTGTCGCAGAGCTTCACGAGGGCGCGTCGCGTCGCGCCTCGCAGGGCGTCGACGGGACAGCCTTCGTATCGCTCGAGGCCGATCATGGGGCTGTCGAGGTGAATGTCCGACGCGTGGACGACGAGCACGGTGCCTCCGAGGGCCGCGTAGGCTACCATCCCCGGCCGTGTCGTCCCTCGTGCCTGCGTCCACGGACGAAGATCTCGAGGCGTTGCTCGGCACCGAGCTCGCTTCCGAGACCACCCCGGGGACTGTCTATCACGTGCTCTCGCGTGTCGGCGAGGGCGCCATGGGCATCGCGTTTTATGCGATGCGGATCTCTCCCGAAGGCGAGTGCGGCGTCGTCGTCAAGATCCTCAAGCCCTGGTTCGTCGCCCAGTGGGGGAAGACGGCCGAGCTCATCGTCCAAAAAGAGGCCGTCGCCCTCGGGCGATTGAACGAGCGCGTCCCCCCGACCCCGTTCGTCGTTCGGCTCATCGACACCGGCGCGGTGAACGTCCTCTCGCGCGGCGTGCCCGTCCGCGTTCCGTGGCTCGTCGTCGAGTACGTCCACGGCGGTGTGGAAGGGACGACGCTCAGCCAGCGCGTCATGCACGCCGTGCGAACGACGGGAAACGCGTTCGATGCGCAGCGCGCCGCCAACCTCGTCGAGGCGCTCGGCCAGGGCCTGAGCACGGTCCACGAGGTTGGCGTCGTCCACCGCGACATCAAGCCCGACAACGTCCTCTGCTGCGGGTTCGGCGGCGACGAGATCTTCAAGATCGCCGACTTCGGAGTCGCGCGCCCGGCGGGCGTCGCGGCCACGTTCGGCGGGTTCATCGTGGGGACCCTCGGCTACGCCGCGCCCGAGCTCGCGACCATGGACGCGAAGGCCGTCGGCAGCTGGAGCGACGTCTTCAGCATGGCCGCGGTCATCTATTACGTCCTCACGGGCGCCGAGTATTTCGACGTTCGCTCGCCCGCCGACGCGCTCATGGCCGCGCTCGCACAGACTCGTCGGAGCATTCGCGAGTCTCCGTGGCTCGCGCCCGAGATCCGCTCGAACACCGACGCCTGCAAGGCGATCGACTACGCGCTCGCCGTCGGCACGTCTGGCAAGACAGAGATACGACCGCGACGCGCCGACGCGCTCGCGATGATGATCGCGCCGTGGCTACGCGCCGAGCCGCAGCGCATGAGCATCGTCTCGAAGCGCCGCGCTCACCTCGAAGAGTCCGAGGACACGACGCAGCTCGTCGCGTGGCAGTGGACGCCGCTGCGGCATCCGGGGACCTTTCACAAAGTCATCCGTGACGTCGCCTGGGACGGCGATGGTCGCTGCATGGCCGCGACGAACGAGGGCCTCGCGTTCTGGAACGGCTCGCAGTGGCGCGACGTCTCGCACGAGGGCATCGCCGACCCGACGAGCATCCGCTTCGTGCGCCGCTCCGGACCGGGGCAGTGGCTCGTCGGCGGCGACGAGTGCACCTTCGCGATCTATTCGAGCGAGGGCCCCCGGGAGGTCCGTCGGTTCGCGAACACGGGGCTTCGATACGAGCTGCTGTCTGGAAACATCGACGACCTCGCCGTTCTCGTCGGCGTCTCGCCCGGCGAGCCGCCTCAGCTTTGTTGCCTCACGGGGCGACGGTGGCTCAAGCCGCTCAGTCTCCCCGATGTGGGCGCCGTCACGAACCTCACGCGGATGGCCGACTCGAAGTGGCTCATCGTCGGTCGCGCGAAGGACGGCGGTGGCTACGCGGCGATATATCGGCCTCTCGAGTGGAGCATCGAGCGCGTCGAGACGCCGCTCGTTCGCGCTTTCCTCGCGTGCGACGGCGAAGAGACCGCGGGCGCGGCCCTCGCCGTCGGAGCGAGCGGCGCCGTCGTGTGGTGCTACGCGGCGGGCGTGCGTCACGAGATCGTCCCGGGCAAACCGGACCTGTCGGCCGCCAGCATCGACGCGTCTGCGCGGGGGTGGTGCGCCAGCGCCGGCTCGATCTACATGCACCACCGAACCGCGCACGCCACGGGCACGACCGAGCCTCCGCTCGGCAGATGGGA
>Ga0164241_10000966_pt1 | contig 40847 bp, 41 predicted proteins | sample OricomyardsoilBY_FD_108780 | JGI IMG/M metagenome (GOLD analysis project Ga0164241, IMG submission 108780) | Backyard soil microbial communities from Emeryville, California, USA - Original compost - Back yard soil (BY) | ecosystem: Environmental > Terrestrial > Soil > Unclassified | place: USA... | reverse complement strand
GGACCACCGTCCCGGGGGGGTAGCCGCGGCCGGCGGGGACCCTCGTGTCGGCCGGGCCGATCCGGAAGCCGCCCGCGTCGCGGTCCAGGATCGAGCCGAAGACCGACGGCCCGTCCATCCGCGGCAGGCACATCCACTCGACGTTCCCGCTCGGCGCGACGAGCGCCGTCACCTCCGTGTCGGACAGGAACGCGTACTCCGCGATCGGCGGGAAGGGACTGCCGCCGAGCGGCACGTCTCCGACCATGTTGCGAACCGTCATGGGGCCATCGTCTCCGCGCAAGCCAAGGCTGGAGCGTAGGTGTGGTCGCGCAGGAGCGCTTGGCGGATGCCCTCGCCGAGGATCCCGGGCTCGCCGCGCGAGGCCCCGAGGATCGTCCACTCGCGGTCGACGCCGCGCTTGTGCCGGTAGTGCGCGCGCAGCCCGCCGGGCCCGCGGTCGAGGCGCAGCCAGCGCCCGCTCGCGGTCTCCAGCTCGAGGCCCGCGAGCCCGATCGTGCGCATCTGCGGGACCGGCTCGAGCCGCACCGCGACGTCCTGGCGGCGGGCGTGCAGCTTGCCGCTGACGACGCCGTCGCGGGCGTGCAGCGCGCCCGTGTCCCACTCCAGCCGCGAGGCGAGCCAGCCGACGAGCAGCAGCGCGGCGGCGCCCGAGTCGGGGTGGTGGCGGACGGTCACCGAGCTGATCATGCGCAGGTCGGGACGCAGGTTCACGGGGTCGAACGTCGCGGCGACGCGCTCGCGCCACGGCGTCGAGCGCAGCCACGCGAGGTCGACGACGTAGGCGCTGCCGGTGAGCGCGCGGGCACGCTGGAGCGCCTCGCCGACGTCGGGCTCGTCGAGCGAGTCGAGCAGGACGACCTGCGCCAGGCCGAGCAGCGAGTCGACCGCCTCGGGGTGCCCGTGGGGCGACCACAGCACGGTCGCGAGGTCGGTGACCACGAGCGGGTCGACGATCCGGTCGAGGTGGTCGAGGTGTCGCGGCCCGACCTTGACCATCACGAACTCGCGCATCGGCGCCGGCGCGTGCGGGTCGTGGTCGGCGTCGACGGCGATGCTCGCGCTGGCGTCGAGCGTCGTGCGGCCGCGCTCGACCGCGCAGACGATCGTGCGCGACGCGTGGTAGCGGCCGACTCCGCGCAGGCGGTTGGCAATCTCGCCGCTCCACTCCGCGTCGACGACGACCACGAGGTTGAGCACGCGCGCGGGCACCGACGCCTCGTCCTCGGCGTGGCGCTCGCGCAGCAGGTCGCGCAGCGCCTCCTCGATCCGCGAGGGCGTCGTGTCGCGCTCGCTCCAGACCGCGTCCGCGGTCGCCACGCCTAGATCGCCCTCCACTCGGCGTCGCCGAGCAGCAGCGCATCGGCCTCGGCCGGACCCTGGGTGCCGGCCTCGTACGTCGGCAGCGGACCGGGCGTGCTCTCCCACTTCTGGACGATCGGGTCGCAGATCCGCCACTGCGCCTCGACCTCGTCGTTGCGGGTGAAGAGCGTCGCGTCGCCGCGCATCGCGTCCATGATCAGCCGCTCGTAGGCCTCGGGCGACTGCGACAGGAACGCCGTCCCGTAGAGGAACTCCATGTTCACCGGCCGGATCCGCATCCGCGTGCCGGGGATCTTCGCCAGCAGCGAGAGCGACACGCCCTCGTTGGGCTGCATCGTCAGGACGAGCTGGTTGGGCCGTACGCCGACCGAGCCCTCCTGCTTGAACGCGAGGTGCGGCACCGGTCGTAGCGTCACCGCGATCTCGGTCACCTTGCGCGCCAGCCGCTTGCCCGTGCGCAGGTAGAACGGCACGCCCGCCCAGCGCCAGTTGTCGATCTCCAGGCGCATGGCCGCGTAGGTCTCGGTGTTGGAGTCCTCCGGCACGCCGGCCTCGTCGAGGTAGCCGGGGACGTCCTCGCCGCCGACCGTGCCCTTCGTGTACTGCGCGCGCACCGCCATCTCGTCGACGCTGGCCGCGGTCGGCGCCTTGATCGCGTGCAGCACCTTGACCTTCTCGTCGCGGACCTCGTCGGCGGAGAAGTCGACCGGCGGCTCCATCGCCACGTGGCACAGCAGCTGGAGCATGTGGTTCTGGACGAGGTCGCGCAGCGCGCCCGCGTTGTCGTAGTAGCCGGCCCGCGAGCCGATCCCGAGGTCCTCGGACGCGGTGATCTGCACGTGGTCGATGTAGTTCCGGTTCCAGACGGGCTCGAACAGCCCGTTGGCGAACCGGAACGCCATCATGTTCTGGACGGTCTCCTTGCCCAGGTAGTGGTCGATCCGGAAGATCTGGCGCTCCTCGAAGACCGAGAGCACGGAGCGGTTGAGCTCCTTGGCCTCGGCGAGGGTCGTGCCGAACGGCTTCTCGATCACGCACCGGACCTCGACGCCCTCGTGGTGCCCGAGGCCCGCCTCGCCGAGGTTCTCGACGATCACCGGGAAGAACTCGGGCGCGGTCGACAGGTAGAAGAGCCGGTTGAGCGGCTGGCCGGCCTCCTCGTCGAACGCGTCGAGGACCTCGCCGAGCTTCGGGTAGGCGGTCTTGTCGTCGAACGAGCCGGTGACGTAGCGGACGTTCGCGGTCAGCGCCTTGAGCACGGTCTCGTCCGGCGTCCGCCGCGAGAACTGCTTGATCGCCTCGGTCGCCTCGTCGCGGAACGCCTCGTCGGTCAGCTCGCCGCGCGACACGCCGACGAGGTTGAAGCGCTCGGGGAGCGCGCCCTCGTGGGCGAGGTTGTAGAGCGCGGGGAGGAGCTTGCGCTTGGCCAGGTCGCCGGTCGCGCCGAAGATCGTCAGCGTCGTGGAGTGGACGGGGAGCCGCTCGAGCCCTTCCGTGAGCGGGTTCTCCTGCTCGACGGTCGTGCTCGTCACCCGTCGGCTCGCTTCTGCACCGCGTGGCCGCCGAACTGGCCGCGCAGCGCCGCGAGCACGCGGTGCGTGAAGTCGCCGTTGCCGCGCGAGTAGAAGCGCGCGTAGAGCGAGGCGGTGATCACCGGCGTCGGCACGTCCTTGGCCATCGCGTCCTCGATCGTCCAGCGGCCCTCGCCGGAGTCGGCCGTGAAGCCGGAGATCTCGGCGAGGTCGTTGCCCTCGGCCTCGAACGCGCGCGCCGCCAGCTCGCAGAGCCACGACCGCACCACCGAGCCCTGCATCCAGAGGTGCGAGATCTTCGCGTTGTCGAGGGCGTACTCGCTCTTGTCGAAGAGGTCGAAGCCCTCGGCGTACGCCTGCATCATCCCGTACTCGATGCCGTTGTGGACCATCTTCACGTAGTGGCCGGCGCCGACCGGGCCCATGTGGCCCCAGCCCGGGCCGTGCTCCTCGGTCGGCTTCGGGGCGAGGACGTCGAGGATCGGCGAGAGCCGCTTGACCGCGCGGTTCGGACCGCCGACCATCATGCAGTAGCCGACGTCGAGGCCCCACACGCCGCCGCTGGTGCCGACGTCGACGTAGTGGATCCCGGCCTTCTTCAGCGTGGCGGCGCGGGCCTTGTCGTCGGTCCACTTCGAGTTGCCGCCGTCGATGATCATGTCGTCTTTGTCGAGCAGCTTCGCGAGCTTGTCGACGGTCTGCTGGGTCGGCGCGCCGGCCGGGACCATGATCCAGACCTGGCGCGGCGGCTCGAGCTTCTTGACGAGGTCGGCGAGCGACTTCGCGCCGACGGCGCCGGCCTTGGTCGCCTTCGCGACCGCCTTCTCGTCGAAGTCGAACGCGACGACCTCGTGGTCGGAGTCGCGCTCGATGCGCGCGACCATGTTGCCGCCCATGCGGCCCAGCCCGACGAACCCGATCTGCATCGCTTAGAACAGCTCCTTGGTGATGGCGCGAACCGCCGCGGCGGGATCGCCGTCGAGCGTCAGCTGGCACGCGGGGAGGCCGTGGGCGAGCAGCGTGTGCAGATCGCCGAGCGCCTGAGCTGCTTTCAGCTGGTTGAAGCTGAACTCCTGGCCGGGGACGGGGAGGTCCTCGGCGTCGGCGATCAGCTCGATGAACAGGCCCTGCGACGGGCCGCCCTTGTGGTACTGGCCGGTCGAGTGCAGGTACCGCGGCCCGTAGCCGAACGTGGTCGTGGCCTTCGTGGCGTCGCGGATCGCGGCGCGCAGCTCGGCGATCGCCTCGTCGAGGTCGGCGCTCGGCGCGACGTAGCCGAGGATCGCCACGTAGTGCGGCGGCGCGGCCTGGTCGAGCAGCGCGCGGGGCTCGGTCGGGTCGACGTGCCCGCCGCCGGCCGCGAGCACCGCCTTGGTGGCGTCCTTGGCCTCCTGGACGTTGGGCTGGTCGAACGGGTTGATCTCCAGCACCCAGCCGGCGACCGCGGTCGCGAACTCGGAGAAGAAGAAGATCCGCCCGAGGTCCTCGGCGCCGTGCGCGGTCACCGCGATCACCGGCTGGCCGGCGTCGCGCAGCGCCTCGACCGCCTTCGCGTTGGCGGCGTCGGGCGCGTCGTCGTTGCGGACGTGCAGGAACACGCGGTCATCGCCGTAGGCCTCCGGCGCTCCCAACGGCTCGCCGGCGACCGGCAGCGTGCCGCGGCCGTGCTTGCCCGTCGACTCGGCCACGAGCTGCTCGACCCAGAGGCCGAAGCTGGCGATCGGCTCGTCGACGACGAACGTCAGCTTGTCGCGGCCCTCGAGCGCGAGCTCGCCGAGCGCGCAGCCGAGCCACAGGCCCGAGTTCGACGCCGAGTCGTAGGCCTGGCACGCCTGCTCGGCCTCGCCCGCGGTCTCCAGCAGCGCGGCGATGTCGATTCCGGCGAGCACCGCCGGCACGAGCCCGAAGTACGACAGCGCGCTGTAGCGGCCGCCGATCTCGGGGTCGTTGCGGAACACGCGCAGGAAGCCGCGCTCGGTGGCGAGCGCGTCGAGCGGGCTGCCGGGGTCGGTGACCGCGACGAACCGCGTCCCGTCGCCGCCGGTCCGCTCCCAGAAGTGCGCGAGGTGCGACAGCGTCTCGATCGTGCCACCGGACTTCGAGGACACGACGAAGATCGTCTTGTCGAGCTCGATCGCAGCCTCGACGTCGCGGATCGCGCCGGCGTCGGTGGAGTCGAGGACGTGCATCTCCGACGCGCCGAACGAGCGCCGCAGGACCTCGGGCGCCAGCGACGAGCCGCCCATCCCGAGCAGCACGACGTACGTGTGGCCGAGCCCCTGGGCCCAGGCCGCGATCTCCGGCGCCTCGTCGCGGACGCGGTCGGCGATCGTCAGCCAGCCGAGCCGGTCGGCGACCTCGGGCGTGCCCTCGGGCGCCCACAGCGTCGCGTCCTTGGCCCAGATCCGGCGGGCGACGTGCTCGTCGGCGGCGCGTTGCACGCGCGCGGCGATCTTCGGCTCCAGCGCGTCGGGCACCCACGCCTCGAAGCTCTGCGGGCGGGCGGTGACGATCGCCTCGCGCTTGGACTCGACGCCGGCCAGCAGCCGATCGAACGCGTCCTCGAACAGCGTGATGCCCTCGCGCAGCAGCTGGTCGGTGACGTCGGTCATGTCGACCCCCGCCGCGGCGAGCGCGTCGAGGTCCGGCGCCGGATCCTCCTGCCCGGTCGGGCCGGTGATCTCCGCCCGCTCGGCGGCGGCCAGCAGCGTGGCCATCGGCATCGTGTTGACGGTGTCGGGCGCGACGAGCCCGTCGACGTAGAGCGTGTCGGGGTACTTGTCGCTCTTCACGCCGGTCGACGCCCACAGCGGGCGCTGCACCGGGCAGCCGGCGGCGGCGAGGTCGGCGAACCGCTCGCCGCGGAAGATCTCCTCGAACCGCCGGTAGGCGGCGCGGGCGTTCGCGAGCCCGGCGCGGCCCTGCAGGTCGGTGCGGCCGAGCTCCTCGAGCCGCTTGTCGACCTCGGAGTCCACGCGCGAGACGAAGAAGGATGCGACCGAGTGCACGTCGAGACCTTCTCCCGCGGCGCGCCGCCGCTCCATGGCCCTGATGTAGCGCTCGGCGACCTCCGAGTAGGCCTCGACGCCGAAGAGGAGCGTCACGTTGACGTTGATCCCGGCGGCCAGCGCCTCCTCGATCGCCTCCAGGCCCTCGTCGGTCCCGGGGATCTTGATCATCACGTTCGGGCGGTCGACCTCGGCCCACAGGCGCTTGGCCTCGGCCAGCGTGCGGTCGCCGTCGCGGGCCAGCCGCGGGTGGACCTCCAGGGAGACGAACCCGTCGCGGTGGTCCAGCGCCTCCCACACCGGGCGCAGGACGTCGCAGGCGAGCTGGACGTCGAGGACCGAGATCGCGTCGTAGACCTCGTCGGTCGTCTTCCCGGCCTTCGCGAGCTCCTCGAGCTGCTCGTCGTAGTCGGGCGACCCGAGGATCGCCTTCTCGAAGATCGCGGGGTTGGAGGTGATGCCGCGCAGGCTGTCCTCGTCAACGAGCCGCTGCAGCTCGCCCTCGGTGATCATCGTCCGGCGGATCTGGTCGAGCCACACGGCGGTGCCGAGCCCGGTCAGCGTGGACAGCCGCTCGTTGACGGCGGGGGAAGAGGTGCTCATGACCCTTGGCTTTCCTCACGTTCGATCTGCTGAATCTTCGATAGGCGCCGGACGTGGCGCTCCTCGCCGCTGAACGTGGCGCCCACGAAGGTGCGCACGACGTCCCTGGCGATCTCGGGCCCGATCACGCGGGACCCGAGGCACAGCACGTTGCAGTCGTCGTGGGCGACGCACTGCGCGCCGGTGTAGGTCTCGTGCGCGACCGCGGCGCGGATCCCGACCATCTTGCTCGCGGCCACCGCGACGCCGGCGCCGGAGCCGCAGACGATGACCGCCCGCTCCGCCGCGCCTTCGCGGATCGCGAGGCCGGCCTTGCGCGCGGTGTCCGGGTAGTCGTCGTCGACGCCGAGGTCGACCGGCTCGTGGCCCGCCGCCCGCAGCGTGTCGATCACCACGTCGCGGAACGGAACCCCCGCGTGATCGAACGCGCACGCGACCTTCACTCGGGTGCCTTCTCCAGCTCTTGGCCGGCCATCAGCGCCGCGCCCATGACGCCGGCCTCGGGGCCGTAGCGGGCGAGGCGGATCTCGGTCCGGGTGCCCACGCCGCGAAGGACGTACTGCAGCGCCGTGTCGCGGGCGTGGTGCAGCAGCAGCTCGCCGGCGGTCGAGACGCCGCCGCCGACGGCGACGACGTCGGGGTCGAAGGTGTTGATGACGTTGGCGATCCCGATGCCGAGCCGCTCGCCGAGGATCCGCAGCGCCTCGAGCGCAGCGGTGTCGCCGTCGTGGGCGGCCTCGACGACCGCCTTGCCGTCGGCGAACCCGCGCTCGGCGCCGAGCCGGTCGAGCGCGCGGCCGGAGGCGAGGCGCTCGAGCGAGCCGGGCTGCGGCGCGCCCTCGGGCTCCGGGGCGCCGTCCTCGAGGTCGAGGCCGATCAGGATGTGGCCGAGCTCGGCGGCGCCGCCGGTCGCGCCGCGGTAGACGTGGCCGTCGATGACGATCCCGCCGCCGACGCCGGTGCCGACGGTGAGCATCACGAGGTGGCGGACGTCGACCTTGGCGTCCGGACCGTGGGCCTCGGCGATCGCCGCGACCGTGGCGTCGTTGTCGACGAAGACCGGGATGCCCAACCGCTTCTCCAGGATCCGCCGCAGCGGAACGCGCTCCAACGGGATGTTCACAGAAGAGCGCGCCATGCCCGAGGCGAAGTCGACGACCGACGGCACGCCGATCCCGACGGCGTCGGCGGGGAGGAGCTCCTCGATCGCCTCGACGAGCTGATCGACCAGCGCGTCCGGGGACTCCTTCTCCGTGGGACGCAGCGCGGGCTTCGACATGACCCCGTCCTCGAGAACGGCGATGGACACCTTGGTTCCGCCGACGTCCACCCCGACAAGTCGTGTCACGTCACCCAGTGTGTCAAAGGCCCATCTGACGGGCGACGACCCTGTCGAAGAGCCGGTGTCCGAGCAGCCTCCGGGCCAGCACCTGGCCCCAGGCGTCGCGGCCGACGAGGTAGCGGTCCCTGGGGCGCCGCGCGGTCAGCGCGCGGTGGATGACCTCCGCGACCTTGACCGGCGGGATCGCTCCGCGGGAGATCGACTCGGCGATCTCACCGGTGCGGCCGAGCGCCTCGCCGTACAGCTCCTCGCCGCGCGGGCCGAGCGCCTCGACGGTCGCGGCGACGCCCTCGGGCGCCTTGCTCCAGATCTCCGTGGCGATCGAGCCCGGCTCGACGATCGCGGCGTGGATGCCCCACGGGCGCAGCTCCCCGCGCAGCGCCTCGGTGACCGACCACAGCGCCGACTTCGACCCCGCGTAGGCGCCGAGGAACGGCAGCGCGACGCGCCCGCCGACCGAGCCGATGTTGACGATCCGGCCCCCGCGCGTCCGCAGCGGATCGAGCAGCGCCTGCGTCACCGCGACGTGCCCGACCAGGTTGACCTCGAGCTGCCGGCGCAGCTCGTCGAGCGGCATGAACTCCAGCGGGCCGGCGACGCTGACGCCGGCGTTGTTGACGAGCCCGGCGAGCGGGCGGTCGCCGACGGCGTCGCGCAGCGCCGCGATCTGCCGCGGGTCGGTGACGTCGACGATCACGGGCTCGACCGGCGCGTGGTCGAGCAGCGCGCCGGCGGCCTCCTGGGTGCGGACGCCGGCGATCACGTCGAAGCCGCGCTGGGAGAGGAGGATCGCGGTCGCCCGCCCGATCCCCGTCGAGGCTCCGGTCACGACCACGAGTCCGCTCATGGTCGCGATCCTATTCGCGGCCGGCTTAGCGCGGGGCGAGGTCGTCGATGAACTTCGGCACGCCCTCGGGCGGCGTCAGCGCGCTGAGGATCAGCGTCGTGATGCCGCCGTCGACGAACTGCGCCAGGCGGTCCTTCATCCGGTCGGCGTCGCCGAAGACGAAGATCTCCTTGATCAGGTCGTCGGGCACGAGCTCGAGGGCGAGCTTGCGGTCGCCGGCCTCCCAGGCCGCGACCATCGGGTCGAGCTTCTCGGCCCAGCCGAGCCAGCGGAAGAAGTTCGCGTAGACCGGCACGGTGCCGTAGGCGGTGAAGAGGTGGCGCGCGATCGGCAGGCCCTCCTCCTCCGGGACCGGCAGGCAGAAGAAGCGGCAGACGAGCTCCTTGTCGGGCGCGTCGAACGCGTCGCGGACCTGGGGCAGGCCGGACAGCGGGAGGAAGTTCGTCATCGCGCCGTCGCCGAGCTCCGCGGCGAGCGCGAGCATCTTGCCGCGCAGGGCCGCGATCACGATCGGGACCGGGGTGGCCGGCGGCGTCTCGAGCTTGAACTTGCCGGGGCCGCGGCCGCCCTCGAGCACGGGGCGGAGCGTCTCGACCGCCTCGCGGACCTTGCTCAGCGGCTTGACGAACGGGATCTCGTTCCAGCGCTCGACGATCACGTTCGAGGACGAGCCGATGCCGAGGACGAAGCGCCCGCCGCTGGCGTCCTGCATCGCCGCGACCTGCTGGGCGAGCAGCGCCGGGCCGCGCGTGTACGGGTTGACGATGCCGGTCGCGAGCCGGATGCGCTCGGTGACGGCCGCCGCGAGGGCGACCGGGGTGAAGCCGTCGGGGCCGGCGGTCTCGCCCGTCCACAGGTCGTCGTAGCCGACGGCCTCGGCCTGCCGGAAGAGGTCGAGGTGGTCCCGGAGCGGGACACCAGTGAACGGCAACGTGAGTCCCCATCTGGCGTCAGGCATGCGGGCAACCTATAGGCTCACCGCCGATGGACCTTGGCCGCGTCAAACGAGGAGAGTGGATCGCCCTTGTCGGGGGGATCCTCCTCGCCGGGGGCTTGTTCCTCAAGTGGTACGGCGTCCACGAGAACGGGACCGTCAACGGGATCGACGGTCCCACGACGTTCACCGGGTGGGACGCCCATCCGACGCTCCGCTGGCTGCTGCTGGCCGCGGCCGTCGCACCGCTGATCCTCGCCTGGATCATCGCGCGCAACCACACGCTGTCGTGGCCGCGGGGTCAGCTGACCTCGGTGATCGCGATCGCCGCGTTCGGGTTCATCGGGTACGAGGGCGTCGTCGACCGGCCGGGGGACTCGAACTCGCTCGTGTCGCTCAAGCTCGGCTGGTTCGTCGCCCTCGTCGGAGTCCTTGCCATGTTGTTCGGCTCGGTCATGCGCCAGCAGGAGACCGAGATCCGCCGTAAGCCACCGGGAACGATTTGACCTCTTCAGATACACCGTCCACGCCAGACCGCAACCTGGCTCTCGAGCTCGTGCGCGTGACCGAGGCGGCCGCGCTCGCCTCCGCGCGCTGGATCGGGCGCGGCGACAAGATCGCCGCCGACCAGGCCGCCGTCGACGCGATGCGCACCGTCCTCGACACCGTCCAGATGAACGGCACGGTCGTCATCGGGGAGGGCGAGAAGGACGAGGCGCCGATGCTCTACAACGGCGAGCAGATCGGCGAGGGCTCGCCGCCCGAGGTCGACATCGCCGTCGACCCGCTCGAGGGCACGACGCTGACCGCCCGCGGCATGCCGCGCGCGCTCTCGGTGATCGCGCTGTCGGCTCGCGGCACGATGTTCGACCCCGGCCCGTGCGTCTACATGGAGAAGCTCGCGGCCGGCCCGGAGTTCGCGGACCTGCTCGACCTCGAGCGGCCGCTCGAGGAGACGCTGCGGCTGATCGCCAAGCGCAAGGGCACCGACATCACCGACGTGATGGTGATCATGCTCGACCGGCCGCGCCACGAGGAGGCGCTGAACGCGATCCGCGGGATGGGCGCCCGCGTGCGGCTGATCGCCGACGGCGACGTGTCCGCGGCGCTGCTCGCGGTGAGTGATCGCTCGACCGTCGACCTGCTGTGGGGCGTCGGCGGCACGCCGGAGGGCGTCATCTCCGCGGCCGCGATCAAGTGCCTCGGCGGCCAGCAGATCGGCCGCCTGTGGCCGCGCACGCCCGAGGAGCGCCAGGCAGCGCTCGACGCGGGCTACGACCTCAAGCGCCAGCTCGGCGTCGACGACCTGATCGCGTCCGACGACTGCTTCTTCTCCGCGACCGGGGTGACCGACGGCGACGTCCTCGAGGGCGTCCACTACCTCGGCGCCGGCCGCGCGACGACCGAGTCGCTCGTCATGCGCTCGAAGTCCGGCACGGTCCGCCGGGTCCACGCCACGCACGACCGCGCGAAGCTCCGCGCGCTCTCCGCCGACCGCGTCGGGTAGCGCTGGGCGGGGCGGCTTCGCCCCGCCGCGCGGGTGGGCTTCGCCCCAACATCGCGCGGCTTCGTCCCAACATCGCGCGGCCTTCGCCACCACACGGGGCGGCTTCGCCCCCAGCGGCGCGGCTTCGCGCTAGGCGACGGGGGTGCCGGAGGCGCGGGCGGCGAACATCGCCTGGTCGGCGCGGCTCGTGAGCGCGTCGGCCTCCTCGCCGTCCTCCGGGCAGGTCGCGACGCCGATCGAGACCGTCAGCGGCGCGTTGTGGTGGCGCGCGGCGCCGGCGGCCGCGTCGGCGAGGCGCTCGGCGAGCAGCTTCGCGACGGCCGGGCCGGTGTCGGGTGCGGTGACCCAGTAGCGACCCTGCTCCTCGCGGATCAGCTGGTCGGCGGGGCGCAGCTCCCCGGCGAGCGCGCGCTCCAGCCGGACCAGGCTGTCGGAGATCTCGGACTCCTCCTGCAGCGCGAGGAGGCGGTCGAGCCCGTCGACCTCGACGGCGAGCAGCGCGAACGGGCTGCCGTCGTGGGCGTGGCGCTCGAGGCGCCGCTCGAGCTGGGCCTGCCACGAGCCGCCGTCCGGCGCGGGCGCCTGCAGCGCCTCGAGCGGGTCGCGGACGCGGCGCAGCTCGTGGATCTCGGCGCCGGGCGGCTCGGGGCGCCGCACGCCGGCCCGCGCACGTGCCTCGGCGGCCGCGTCGAGGTTGGCGAGCGCGTCGGAGAGCAGGCCGCTCGCGGGCTCCTCGGGCGCCGGGCGCAGGGCCGACGGCGCGGCCTCGTCGGGCGCGGCGTAGAGAGGGGAGGGAAGGTCCTCGCCGGCGGAGCGCCGGCGGTCGCCGTCGCGGTCGCGCTCGGTCCGGTCCTCGTCGGCGCGCGCGGGGCGGCCGTCGCGGGGGTCGGCGGCGGGGGTGAAGCGCGACGGCGGGGGATCGGCGTCGCGGGCCTGCTCGACCGGTGCGAGCGCGGCGGGCGCCGTCGTGGCGCCGGCGGCCATCCCGGGCGTGGCCCCCCCAGCGTGCGCGGGTGTGGCGCCGGCGGCCATCTCCGTGGCGGCGGCCGCGGCGACGAACGAGCAGACGTGGGCGAGGCGGTCGGTGAGGAGCGCGATCGTCGTGGGGTCGAGGCGCGCGGCCTCGAGGATGCCGGTCAGCGCCGCGCGGCGCAGCGACTCGATCGCGGCGATCGCGGCCATCACGTCGCCGGCGCCGGCGAGGCGGCCGGCGCGGCCGGCGAGCCACGCGAGGTTGCCGCCGGGAGCGAGGCGGCCGAGGGCGACGTCGTCGCTCAGCGCCTCGACGAGCGCGCCGACCAGGCCGGGGCCCTCCCGCGCGAGCTCGGCCATCGGCAGGCCGGCGGCGCCGTCGAGCGACGTGTCGTGGACGAGCTCGACGAGCCACGCCTTCGCGATCGCGCGCGTGTCGACCGCCGGGAGTCCGGCGACCGGCCGCGGCCCGCGAGGGGTGGGAGCGAGAAGGTCCACGCCAGGTAGGAAACCAGTAGAGGGAGACGTCTGTACAGCGGGTCGCCGCAAATTGGGGGTTGCGGCGCGATGATGCGGCCGTGCTCTCGATCGACGAAGCCCGCGCCCGAGTGCTCGCCGCCGTCGTCCCGCTGGGCTCCGAGGAGGTCGCGATCGGGACCGCGCGCGGCCGCGTCCTGGCCGAGGACGTCGCCGCGGCCCACGACGTCCCGCCGTTCGCCAACAGCGCGATGGACGGGTTCGCGGTGCGCGCCGCCGACGGCCTCGCCGAGCGCACGATCGTCGGCGAGTCGCGTGCGGGCGCGCCCGCACGCGAAGCCGTGGGGCCGGGGGAGGCGGTCCGGATCTCGACGGGCGCCGTGCTCCCGGCCGGCGCCGACGCGGTGATCCCGCTGGAGCGCGTGGAGGAGCGCGCGGGCGGCGATGTCGCGGCGGACGGCGATGCTCCGCACGTGGGCGCCGCGGGCGGCCGGATCGTCCCGACCGGCGCGGTCCGCGCCGGCGACCACCTGCGCGGCGCCGGCGACGACCTGCGCGCCGGCGAGGTCGTCCTGCGCGCGGGGACGCGGCTCGGCGCGGCGGCGCTCGGCGTCGCGATCGGGGCGGGGAGGGGGACGGTGCGGGTCGCGCTCGTGCCGCGCGTGGCGATCGTGGTGACCGGCGACGAGCTCGTCCCGCCCGGCGCGCCGCTCGGCCCCGGCCAGATCCACGACGCGAACTCGATCGCGCTCGCCGCGCTGGCGGCCGGCGACGGCGCCGACGTCGTCGCGGTCACCCACGCCCGCGACGAGGCGGAGGCAACCGAGGCGGCGCTCGCGGCCGCGCTCGACGACGCCGACGTCGTGCTCGTCTCCGGCGGCGTGTCGGTCGGCCCGCACGACCACGTCCGGCCCGCGCTCGAGGACCTCGGCGTCGTCGAGGACTTCTGGCGCGTCGCGCTGCGTCCCGGCAAGCCGACCTGGTTCGGCACCCGCGGACCGACGCTCGTCTTCGGTCTCCCCGGCAACCCCGTCAGCTCGCTGGTCACCTACGTGCTCTTCGCGCGGCCGGCGCTCGCCGCGCTCCAGGGCGCGCCTGCGGCGCAGCGGGCGAGCGCGATCCTCGGGGAGGCCGTCCCCCGGCAGGAGCACCGCGACGAGGCCGTCCGCGTCCGCTTCGCCGAGGACGGCCGCGTCCACGCGACCGGCCCGCAGGCCTCGCACGTCGCCTCGTCGATGCTCGGCGCGCAGGCGCTGGCGATCGTCCCCCGCGGCACCGGCGAGCTGGCCGCCGGCACGCGCGTGGCGATCGAGCCGCTCTAACCGCGGGCGTCGAGGTAGCCCACGAGCCGGTTCGTCAGCGCGGTCAGCGCCGCCGGCGGCGACTCGAAGGCCAGCGGCCGGTCCACGAGCAGTGCCGCCATCCGCGCGCCGAGCTCGGGGTCCTCGCGCGCGACGAGCGCCGCGCCCGCCTCGGCGGCGCGGCGGGTCACGACGGGATCGAGCGTCCACAACGCCTCGAAGCGGCGCGAGAGGTCGTCGGCGCCACCCGGCTCGGTGACCCCCGGCTGCTCCCAGGCGATCAGGCACGCCGCGTAGCCGGGCGCGTCGACGATCACCGCCCACTCCTGTCCGAGCGCGGTGTCGACCCCGATCGGGATCTCGGCTGGTCCGTCGGTGGGCTTCGCGACCGCGTCGAAGTCGGCGAACACGGCCGACGCCTCGGCGAGGTGCGCCATCGAGGTCCACCGCGGCCGCACGACGTCGTAGAACGCGGTGCGCTGGAACGCCCCGAACAGCACGGGGCTCGCGGCGCGGGCCAGCACCTCGTGCTCGATCGCGCGGCTGACCTCGATCAGCGTCCGCTTGCGCAGCGCCTGCGGCCGTGCCCCGTGGTCGCTCCCGGCGATCGCCGCGTAGAGCGAGCCGCGGTCCGGCGCGCCGGCGGCGCCCTCGCGCGCCCGGGCGATCGCGGCGGGCACGCTCAGCCCGCGCTCGCGGTACGCGGTCACGCGTCGCAGCGCCTCGACGTCGCGCTCGTCGTAGACCCGGTAGCCGGCCGCGGTGCGGCGCGGCGCGGGGAACCCGTGACGCTGCTCCCACATGCGGATCGTCCCGGCGGCGATGCCGGTGCGCTCCGATACGTCTTTTATGGCCAGATCGGGCATGACAGCCTGAGTACGTTCGACGCGGGTCCCCGGGGTCATCCTGTTACCCATCTCGCACGTAACCCTGCAGATGCTCCACACCCTCGTCACAGGGGCCACCGGCTACGTCGGCGGCCTCCTCGTCCCAGAGCTGCTCGACGCGGGCCACCGCGTCCGTGCGCTCGCGCGGAACCCGGCCACCGCCGACGTCGACGGCCGCGCCGAGCTCGTCCGCGGCGACCTCGCCAAGGACGAGGGCCTCGACGACGCGCTGGCCGGCATCGACGTCGCCTACTACCTCGTGCACTCGATGGGCCGCGGCAACCCGGCCGACTTCGCCGAGCAGGACCGCGTCGCCGCGCGGAGCTTCGGCCGCGCCGCGGCCCGCGCCGGCGTGGCCCGGGTGATCTACCTCGGTGGCCTCGAGGACGGCGTCGACTCCGCGCACCTCAAGAGCCGCCACGAGGTCGCGCAGATCCTCCGCGAGCACCTCGACGAGGTCGTCTACGTGCGCGCGGCGATGGTGATCGGCGCCGGGAGCGCGTCGTTCGTGATGATGAGCAAGCTCGTCGAGCGCCTGCCGGTGATGGTCTGTCCGCGCTGGATCGACACCCGCACGCAGCCGATCGCCGTCCGCGACGTGACCGCCGCGCTCGTCGCGCTGGCGACCCGCGAGGAGGCCCCCGAGGAGGTCCAGCTCGGCGGCCCGGAGGTCCTCACCTACCGCGAGATGATGCGGCGCACCGCCACGCTCAGCGGCCGCCGCGCGCCGCTGATGGTGAAGGTCCCGGTGCTCACGCCGGGCCTGTCGTCGTGGTGGGTCGTCCTGGTCACCCCGATCGACATGGGCCTCGTGCGGCCGCTGGTCGAGGGCCTCAGCGCCGAGATGGTCGTCACCGAGGCGCCGCCGCCCGGCCTCAACGACCACCCGCAGGCCTTCGATGCTGCCGTGCGCGAGGCGCTCGCTGCGTAACCTTCGCCGCGGGATGCCCAGCCGATTCAAGAACAAGGCCCGGCGCGCCGCCCGCGCCGTCGTCCGGGACCCGGACGACAACACGACGATGGACGCCGAGACCGGCGCCGTCCGCTCGATCCAGGCCGCCGACCTGCTGATGACGCCCGAGCAGCTCGACGCGATCTGGTCGCCCCGCGACCTCGAGCGCCTGGCCCGCACCTACTGGCGCTTCCTCTCGCGCGCGACCGCGCACCTGGTCTCCGTGAAGTACAGCGACGAGGGCCGCAAGGTCGTCGCGCTCGGCTTCATCCCGCTGCTGACGTTCCAGGCGCCGGAGTACGAGATGGACGACGAGCGCGGCGTCGTGCGCTGGCGGATCGAGAAGGGCTTCCTCGTCTCCCGGCTGGGCCGCGGCGGCAAGGGCTACCTGGAGATCGACGTCCAGCGCTGCCCGGCCGAGGAGGACGGCAGCGCCCGCGCGCACGTCGAGGTCGAGGTCGCGAACTTCTACCCGGCGATCGCGTCGCGGCTCGGCCGCTGGCTCTACGAGAACACGCAGTCGCGGATCCACGTGATCGTGACCCACGGCTTCCTGCGCTCGCTGGCCAAGCTCGACCTCGCGGAGTCGCGGGTGGGGCGCTTCGCCGAGGTCGAGGACGTGCCGGATCCCGCCAGCCCGATGCCGAGCGACCGCGAGAGCGCGGTCGCCTGAGCCAGCGGGGCTAGCCGGCCGAGCCGGCGGCGGGTGCGGCCGGGTCGGCGGGAAGCGAGACGGCGCCGATCGTGTCGGTGCGCGTGAAGCCGAGCTGGTCGGCGGCGGCCTTCGTCAGGTCCCAGTTCGCGCCGTGCTCGAACGGCCCGCGGTCGACGACCGGGGCGATGATCGTGTGCCCCTTGTAGAAGATCGCGACGTTGCGGCCGCACGGGAGGCCGCGGTGCGCGACCCCGACCGTGGCCTTCGTCAGCTTCACGCCGCACGCGGTCTTCTTGCCGTAGAAGCCCGGGCCGTACCAGGTGGCGAGCGCCGGCTTGTAGACGGTGACGGTGACGCCCGTCGAGCCGGCCGTGCGCGCCTCGCCCGCGGGCGGGTTGTCGGCGTCGATCACGCGCATCGTGAAGACCCCGATGTGGTCGGTCTTCCAGGCCGCGACGTAGTCGCCTTCGGCGTCGGCGGTGGTGGTCGACGCGGTGAGCCACGTGCCGAGGTCGCGGTCCAGGCGCTGGATCGCGACGTGCTGGCCGGCGACGGCGCGCCCGCGGAAGCTCAGCGACCGGCCGAGCAGCGCCTGCGGGCGGGTGTAGAGCGTGGCGTCGCCGACGATGCCGGTGGGCTGGCCGTACTGGATGCCGCCGCCGGACGTGGCCGCGCCGACGGGTGCGCCGTCCTGGGCGCCGCCGGTCGCGGGCACGGTGAGCCCGGCCACGGAAAGCGCGGCGAGGAGCAGCCCGAAGGTGCGCGAAGCGATCGTCATGAGTCGGCTCGTCTTCGCCTACGGGGTTAGCTGTCGGGCTCGCGCACGTCGCGCTACGGAGACCGGACCGGTTCCGATTCGCCCCAGCGAGCCCGTCAAGGCCCGCAGTGGTTCCCCCGCCCTCCCCGCGCGGACGCGAAGAGGCTCGGCAGACGAGGCGGAACTCTAGCGCGTCAGTGCGCGGACAATCAACTACGAGCGGCCGAGTCGGCCGAGCGCCGACTTCAGCGCCTGGCCGCCGACCGCGAGCCCGATCTGCGCGAGCTCGGCGGCGGCCTGGACCGCGGTGCCGACGATGTCCCCGCCCGACGGCGAGCCGCTGCGGCCCTCCTCGCGCTGGACGTAGCCGGCGGGCGGGACGGGGCGCGCCTTCGGCTTCGCGGCGGCCTTCGCGGCCTCGAGCGTGGGCTTCGGCTTCGGGGCGGGCGCGGCCTGGAGCTTCGGCTTCGCGGCGGCGGCCTTGGGCTTCGGGGTCGCCGCGGCTCGGTGCGTGGGCTTCGCCGCTGCCGACGCCTTCGGCTTCGCCTTGGCGGCGGCCTTCGCCTTCGCCGGGGCGGCCTTCGCCTTCGCTCCCGGAGCCGCGGCCGTGGCCTTCGCCGCCGCGGCGCCCGCGGGCGTCTTCGCGGCCGCCTTCTTCGCGACCTTCGCCTGCGCGGCGTCGCGCTTGGCGCTCCGGCGGGCGGGCCGGGTGCGGGGGAGGCTCGAGAGAACGTCGGGCGGGTCGTCGGCCGGCGGCATCGGCGGCATTGTCGCTGATCGCCGGCACCCGCGCCTCAAACCATCGGCGCGACGTGCCGATGGGTGTACGAGAAAGCCTCCATACACCGAAAGAAACGCGGCTGGAAGTCGTTCTGGTGGCAGTAGACTGGCCGCAAGTCCTCCTCGTAGAACCTGCCTGAGCGCTTGGCGCCGGGCCGCGGAAACGGAATCTCCATGTCTGTCGCAGACCTTCAGGAACTCGAAGAGATCAAGGGCCTTCTGGCCAAGGGGACGCAGGTCGGCGTGCTGACCTTCTCCGAGATCTCCACCGCCGTCTCCGAGATCGACCTCGACGAGGCCGACATCGAGGAGCTCCACCAGTTCCTCGAGAAGAGCGAGATCGAGCTGGTCGAGGACGACCCGACCGACGCTCCCGCCGCGCAGCAGGTCGAGCGCGCGCCCGACAAGCGCGGCCGCCGCAAGACCAAGGCCGCGCTGGACCTGCGCCCCGACATGACGACGGACAGCCTCCAGCTGTTCCTCAAGGACATCGGCAAGGTCCGCCTGCTCACCGCCCAGGAGGAGGTCGACCTCGCCAAGCGCATCGAGCGCGGCGACCTCGACGCGAAGCAGAAGATGGTCGAGTCGAACCTTCGCCTCGTCGTCTCGATCGCCAAGAACTACCGCAACCAGGGCCTGCCGTTCCTCGACCTGATCCAGGAGGGGACGCTCGGCCTCGTCCGCGCCGCCGAGAAGTTCGACTACCGCAAGGGCTTCAAGTTCTCGACCTACGCGACCTGGTGGATCCGCCAGGCGATCGCCCGGGCGCTCGCCGACAAGGCGCGCACGATCCGGATTCCGGTCCACGTCGTCGAGAAGCTGAACAAGATCGGCCGCGCCGAGCGCAAGCTCGTCACCGAGCTGGGCCGCGAGCCCACCGCCGAGGAGATCGCCGAGGTCACCGGCATCGAGCCGGAGGAGGTCGACTCGATCAAGCGCTCCGCCCAGGCCCCGGTCTCGCTGGAGAAGCCGGTCGGCGACGAGGAGGAGTCGGAGTTCGGCCAGTTCATCGCCGACGAGCGCGCCGAGTCGCCGTACGAGCGCGCCGCCGAGATCCTCACCAAGGAGGCGCTGCGCGAGGCGCTGGAGAACCTCTCCTACCGCGAGCGCCGCGTCCTCGAGCTTCGCTACGGGCTCGGCGGGGAGCACCCCCGCACGCTCGACGAGGTGGGCCGCACGTTCAACGTGACGCGCGAGCGCATCCGCCAGATCGAGAACCAGTCGCTCAAGAAGCTGCAGAGCCTCGCCGAGGCGCAGAAGCTCCGCGACGTCGCCTAGCGTCGCCGCGCGGTCGCTGCTCGCGGCCGCGCTCCTCGCCCTCGCGGGATGCGGGGGCGGTTCGCGGGACGCACCGCTCCCCGCCGGGGTCGCACGAGTCGGCGATGGGCCGGAGTATCAGCCCGCCTCGCTGAGCGCCGCCGTCCGGGCGGGAAGGCCGGTGGGGACGCTCACCTGCGCCCGCGGCCGCACGCTCGCGCGCACCGCGCACCTCGAGCTGTTCGCCCACGGGCGCGTCGTGATCGTGCCGGCGGGGATCGGGGTCGCTCCGCCGCGGGTCGAGGACGGCGCGTACGTGCGCGGCGGGCGGTGCCGGTACCCGCTGTGGACGGTCGAGCCGACGGGGCTGATCGACGCCGCCCGCGGCGGGCTCACCGTCGGCGACCTGTTCGCGGTGTGGGGGAGGCCGCTGTCGCGCACGCGGCTCGCCGGGTTCGCCGGCACGGTGCGCGCGTTCGTCGCCGGCCGCCCCTGGCGCGGCGACCCGGGCGCGATCCCGCTTGCCCGCCACGCCCAGATCGTGATCGAGGTCGGGGAGCCGGTGATCCCGCCGCATGCGACCTACCGCTTCCCGGACGGCCGGTAGGCTCGCCGCCTCGATGCGCCTGCGCCGGATCCTTCCCCTCTGCCTCGCCGCGCTGCTCGCCACCGCCCCCGCCGCGCACGCCGACGGCGACCCCGCCAGCGACGTCCTGCTCAAGGACGACGTCTTCTTCCCGTACGCGCCGCCGACGCTCAGGCGCCTCGAGGACTCGCTGACCAAGGTCCTGCGGACCGCGCGTGCGGCCGGCTACCCGATGAAGGTCGCGCTGATCCAGTCGGCCGGCGACCTCGGCGCGTACCCGGACATGTTCAACCAGCCGCAGAACTACGCCAACCTGCTGGCCGGAGAGCTGCCGACCAACCCGCACGCCCAGGGTGCGAAGGCCGAGGGCCCGCCGCACCTGCTGATCGTGATGCCGGGCGGCTTCGGCGGCAACAACCTCGGCGACCGGGTCGACGAGGCGCTCGCGCCGGTCGCGATCGACGCGGCCGCCCAGTCCGACGGGCTCGCCCGCGCGGCGATCTCCGCCGTCGCGCGGCTGGCGACGATCAACGGCCACGCGGTCGCGACCCCGCCCGAGGCGACCCTGAAGCTGGCGGCCCGCCACGAGTCGACCAAGCGCTCCTCGGGCACGTCGCCGCTCGTCTTCATCGCCCCGGTCGTGCTGGTCCTCCTGGGCGCGGGCCTGGCCGGCCGGCTGGCGGCGCGCCGCCGCGGCGAGGCTCCGGGCGACGGCGAGCCCGCCGACGCTCCGGCCCCCAGGCCGTAGCGCCCGTCGTGCCCGCCGTCTGACACTCGGACGCCGGTAGCGTCACGCCGCGTGCTCCACCTGCGGATCGTCAGCCCGGCCGACCGGACCGCGCGGGTGCAAGACCTCCTGTGCGCCGACCCGGCGGCCTGCAACGTGATCGTGCTCCCCGGCGCCGCGGTCGACCCGCCGGGCGACGTGGTCCTGGTCGACGTCGCCCGCGAGGACGGGTCGGTCGTCGTCGAGCGGCTGCGGGCGCTGGGGATCGAGCACGACGGTTCGATCGCGGTCGAGACCGTCGACACCGCGATCTCCGCGGGCGCGACCCGCGCGATCGCGGCGGCCCGCGGGGCGCCGGGCGACGCCGTCGTCTGGGAGCAGGTCGAGGCGAAGGCCGCCGAGGAGGCGAGCCTCACCTGGAGCTACCTCGGCTTCCTGGTCCTCTCGAGCCTGATGGCCGCCGCCGCGCTGCTCACCGACAGCACGATCGTGCTGGTCGGCGCGATGGTCCTCGGGCCGGAGTTCGGCCCGCTGGCCGGGGTGTGCGTGGCCGTCGTGCAGCGCCGCGACGCGATGCTGCGCCGCTCGCTGGTCGCGCTCACGGCCGGGTTCGCCGTCGCGATCGCCGTCACGTACGGCTTCGCCGAGCTCGTCTTCGCGTTCGGCTGGGAGCCCGACGCGTTCTCGCTCCAGCGCGGCATCGCGCTGCTGATCTCGAGCCCCGACGGCTGGGCGGTGCTCGTGGCGACGTGCGCCGGCATCGCCGGGATGCTGTCGCTGACGACCGCGCGGTCGGGCGCGCTGATCGGCGTGCTCGTCTCGGTCACGACGCTCCCCGCGGCAGCGGAGGTCTCGCTCGGCGCGGCGCGCGGGGACTGGGATGCCTCGGGCGGCGCGGCGGCGCAGCTCGGCGTCAACGTCGCGACGATCCTGGTCGTCGGAATCGCGACGCTGACGTTCCAGCGGGCGGCCCACGCGCGCCGCCGGCGCCGCCACGACAGGGGCGCCTGAGCCCGGACGACCCGGGAATGTCGAGGATTTCCCCGGATTCTCCGGACTTCAGTTGGTAAAGTATTGACCATGGCCGTCGACGACACCTGTCCTGTCTGTCGCACCGCCGACATCATCTGCGCGAAGTGGACGCTCCTCCTGGTCCGCGATCTCGCCGAGGGTCGGTCGCGGTTCTGCGAGCTCGAGCGCTCGCTCACGGGCATCAGCCCGCGCACCCTCTCGCTGCGCCTCCGCGCGCTGGAGGAGGAGGGCATCGTCGAGCGCCTCTCGTACCCCGAGGTCCCGCCGCGCGTCGAGTACGCGCTGACGGCCAAGGGCCTCGCGCTGCTCCCGATCATCGAGGACATGCGCTCCTACGGCTCACGCTGGCTCGGCGCGACGGGCGACTGCTCGCCGGTCGCCTCCGAGCTGACCGCCGTCGCCTAGCGGCGGCGCTGCCGGGTCCCGAAAGACGAAGCGGCGGACCTCTCGGCCCGCCGCTCGACGCCCCCCGGGGCACGTTCTCGAAGCCTGCAACGCAGCGGTCACGCCGAACTTGCGGTGAAGGACCACGGGACCGCGTCCCGAACGGTTTCCTGATGCGCGATCGAGAACTGCACGCGACCCTCCGGGCCTTCGCCGAGGAGGCCGCGTGGACCCTGGCGGCCGAGATGGCCGCCGGCGACGAGCTCCCGTTCGCGGTCGTCGCCGAGCCCGCCAACCGCACGCGCCTGGGCGGCAGCTCGTTCTACGCCTACCGCGCCGACACGATCGGCTACATCTCCGACCACGGCCGCAAGATCGCGACGCTCGAGACGTGGCTGCCCGCGGTGCACGCGCTGGGCGGCAAGGCGGGGCTCGAGTCCTACCTGCGCGCGCACGGCCACAGCCGGATCCCGGCCTCCGGCCGCGAGCGCGCCGAGGCCACGCTGTTCGCGCTGCTCGAGCACCTGTTCGAGGACGCGTCGGAGTTCGTCCTCGACGAGGACCGCCTCGCGCGCGCCCTCGCCGAGCTCGACGACCTGGTCGCGACGTCGCGCACCGACGTCGAGGTGATCGTGCCGCTGCTCGGCTTCGAGCTGCACTCGCCGGAGATCCCGCTGGCCGACGGCCTCTCGCTCCTGCGCGCCGACGCGCTCGACCGCGTGCCCGAGGAGGCGGCGTGGGACGGCGAGCGCCCGAACGCGCTCGTCTGCGTGCGCGGCGAGGACGAGGACGTCGCGGCGCAGGCCGCGATCCAGGCCAAGCGCGTCGTCACCGCGCTGCGGCTCTACGACGCCGCGCGCGTCGCGATGGGCCCGGCGGCGTGGATCCGCACGGCCGGCGGCCCGTGGCAGGTCGTCTCCACCGGCGCCGGCGGCCGGCCCGACGGGCTGCTCTCGGTCGACGCCTCGCAGGAGGACGAGCTGCGCGCGTTCTGCAACCTGATCTGGCGCCGGATGCCGCGCGGCGGCGAGCTCGCCTGGGCGCTGGCGCGCTACGAGATGGGCTGCGAGCGCCCCGCGGCGCAGCGGCTCACCGACCATCTGCTGGCGCTGCGCGCGCTGCTCGGGGCACACGACGCAGTCGGGTCCGTCGAGGGCGCCGAGAGCGGCCTGCTCGCCGACCGCGTCTCCGCGCTGTGCGCCGCCGAGGCCGACCGCCACGCCGTCGCCGAGCGCGTGGCGCACGCGATCGCGCTGGAGCGCGCGATCGTCTCCGGCCACGGCGCGAACGTCGGCGGCCGCGCCGTCGCCGACGACCTCGCCGGGCACCTCCGCGCGATCCTGCGCGACGTCCTCTGCGGCCACCTCGACTCCGACGTCCGCCGGCTCGCCGACGAGCTGCTCTCGGACCCGGCGTCCGCGCCCGCGCTGGTCTAGCCGCGCAGCGTCCACGCCCGCACCGGGGCGTGGTCGCGGACCGCGAGCTCGCCGACCTCGACGAGGTCGTCCGGATGCTCGCGCAGCGCTGCGTGCGTGGCGCCGGTGAGCAGCACGACGTGGCCGGTCTCGCGGGTCAGCGCCTGGACCCGCGCGGCGACGTTGGTCGTGTCGCCGACGACGACGTACTCCAGGCGCTGGCCGGAGCCGACCGTCCCCGACATCACCGTGCCGCTGTTGAGCCCGACGCCGAAGCCGAAGGGCGCCTCGTCGATCGCGGCGTTGAAGGCGGCGATCCGCGCACCGGCGAGCTCGCGGGCGGCGGCCAGCGCGCGGTCCGCGTGGTCGGCCTGGGGCAGCGGCGCGCCGAAGACCGCCATCAGCCCGTCGCCGAGGTAGGTGACGACGGTGCCGCCGTGGGCCGCGACGCCCTCGGTCATCTCGGCGCTGTAGCGGTCGAGCGTCGCGATCACGCGCTCCGGCTCGACGGTCTCGGCCCACGCGGTGAAGCCGCGCAGATCGCAGAACAGGACGGTCGCCTCGAGCCGGGCGCCGGCGAGCCGGCCGTCGTCGGCGGTCGCCAGCACCTCGCCGACGACCTGCGCCGGGACGAACCGCTCGAACGCCTCGCGCACGCGGCGGCGGTCGCGGATCTCGGTCGTCGCGGCGAGCAGCACCGCGCCCGAGCCGCCGACCGCGAGCGCCAGCAGCGGCCCGGTCAGCGGAAGCACGTGGCCGGCGCCGAACGCGAGCTGGACGCCGGCGAGCAGCAGCGCCCCTCCGAGGATCGCGCCGGCCAGCGCCGCGACGAGCGAGCGGCCGCCGCGCTGCGCAGAGCCCGCGAGCGGCGCGACCAGCCCGGCGGCGAGGACGAGCAGCCAGCCGGCCCACCACGGCGTGTCGCGCAGCGGGATGCCGTCGAGCAGCGTGGCGATCGCCTGCGCGTTGATCTCCGGGCCGCTCATCGTGTCGTCGACCGAGGTCGCGTGGACGTCGTTGAGCGAGCCGGCGGTGGCGCCGATCACCACGACCCGGCCGCGGACCAGCGCGGCCGGGAAGTCGCCGGAGCGGGCCTGGCTCAGCGAGATGCTCGGGACCGTCCCGGAGCCGCCGCGGTAGTCGATCCAGGCGCCGCCGTCGTCGAAGTCGCTCGCGGGAAGCGGCCGGCCGCGGACGACCTCGGCGGCGACGACGTCGAGGTGCTTCACGCCCTCGACGTCGTGCGGCACGCGACGGAACACGCCGTCGTCGGGGACGGCGAAGTCGGCGTCGCCGACGTGCGCGCCGGCCGCCCGCAGGCGGGCCGCGCTCGCGAACAGCACGGGCCGGCCATCGCGCACCGCGGTCGTCCCGAGGATCACGGGCCGCGCGGCGGAGATCGCGCGCAGGAGGGCGCGGTCGTCGGCCGGCCCGCGCGCGCTCGGCTCGCTGAACTGGACGTCGACGACGATCGCGGCGGCGCCCGCGGCCTTCAGGTTGCGCAGCGCCGGCGCGTACGCCGCGCGCGGGAACGGGAAGCTCCCGAGCTCGTGGATCGAGGCGTCGTCGATCCGCACCATCGCCACCGAGGACGGCGCGGCGCGGTCGCCGCGGACGGCGAAGCGGGCGTCGACCGACTGCCGCTCGAGCCCGTCGAGCACGCCGGTCGCCGGGATCGCGACGCCCAGGATCGCGGCGACGAGGCCCACGACCAGCGCGGTGGCGAGCCGGGGCGACATGACGCGCAGCCTAATTCCTCGTGCGTCGAAGGTGTGGGATGGCTACCGTTGGCCATGCGAGGAAGGACCCTCCTGATGGCTGTTCCCCGGATCATCGTCCCCGCGGCCATCGCCATGGCCGCCGCACTGCCCGTCTCCGCGCCCGCACGCGGAGCGGTTCCCGCGGGCACGATCCGGACCGCCGGAGCCGATCTCGCCTCGCCGTGGGGCGTGTCCGGCCTGGCCGACGGGACGATGTTCGTGGCCTCGCGCTCGGGCAACCACGTGGTGTCGGTGGACACCGACGGGGCGATCGCGCCGCTGACGTCGGACAACCACGGGTTCTTCGGCGGCGACTTCATCCCGATCCTCGCGCTGTCGCCGCTGATGGCGCTGGCCGAGCCCGAGGACGTCTCCGCGATCCCCGGCGGTGGCTTCCTCTTCGCCGACCGCTCGAACAACCGGATCCGCAAGGTCGACACGCTCGGGTTCGTCTCGACCGTCGCCGGCACCGGCCTGCCGGGCACCGACTGCAACGACGGCTCGGTCGCGACCGTGAGGCTCAACCACCCGGGCGGCGTGGTCGCGATCGACGCGACGCGCTTCCTCGTCGCCGACACCGACGACAACTGCGTGCGGCTCGTGCAGAGCGGCGCCGTGCAGAGGATCGCGGGCCTGAGCACCGGCCAGGCGGGCAACGGCGCGGACGTGGCGATGGGCCGGGCGGCCGCGCTCGAGAAGCCGGCGAAGGTCGCCTACCGCGCCGACGGGCGGGTGCTGATCGCCGACACGATCAACGGCAAGGTCCGCGAGCTCTCCGGCCCGGTCGTCAGCGCGACGATCACGACGCTCGCCTCCGGCCTGTCGCGGCCCGGCGGCGTCGCGCCCACCGAGGACGGCGGGATCTTCGTCTCGGAGATGGGCGCGCACCGGGTCAGCTACGTCCCGCCCGGCGGGGGCGCGGCCACGCCGGTGGCCGGCGACGGGACCGCGTGCACGCGGCCGAGCCTGCCGTGCGGCGACAGCGCCGGCACGGTCGCGGCGACGAGTGCGCAGCTGCGCGAGCCGCGCGGCCTGAGCACCGCGAGCGACGGCGACCTCCTGATCGCCGACAGCGGCGACGATCGGATCCGGCGCGTGCACTGGGTGCCGGCGCCGCCACCCGACCCGCAGCCGACCACCACGACCACCACCACGCCCGACACGCCGCCGACCACGACCACCGCGTCGTCCGCGCCGCCGCCGGCGACTCCGGCGCAGGCCGGCGGCAGCCCCGTCGTCGCGACGACCGAGGGTGTCGCGCTGGAGTCCGGCACGGCGACCGTCCGCACACCCGGGAAGACGACGTTCGCGCCGCTGCGCCCGGGGCTCGTCGCCGACGGCACCGAGATCGACACCACCAAGGGCGTCGTCCGGCTCACGATCGCGCTGCCGGTGGGCGGGACCGCGGTCGCGCGGGTCAGCCTCGGCCGGTTCGTGGTCCGCCAGCGCAAGGACGGGCTCGTCGACCTGCGGCTGTCCGGCGCGCTGGGCGGCTGCGTCCCGGCGAAGCGCGATCCGGGCAGCGCCGGCGCGCAGGCGGCGAAGAAGAAGCCGCCGAAGCCGCCGAAGAAGCGGACCCTGCGCGTGGACCACGAGAAGGGGAAGTTCCGGACCGACGGCAAGTACGCGTCGGCGATCGTCCGAGGGACGGACTGGTCCACGACAGACGACTGCTCGGCGAAGCGGCCCGGGACGCTCGTGCGCGTCCGCCGCGGCGCGGTGAGCGTGCGCGACTTCCGGCTGCGCAAGACGATCCTCGTGCGGGCCGGGAAGTCCTACTTCGCACGAGCACGCGGCTAGCCACGTCTCAGCCCGGCATCGTGGCCCGATGCGCCGGGGCGGCGAGGATGATCGTGGCCGCGGCGGGGATGAGCAGCGTCCGTGCGAGGCTGATGTCGCCGATCGCGGCCATGGCGGCGGCGAGGACGATGAGCATGGCGGACGCCATCGAGAAGAGGGCGGCGGCCTGGCTGGTGAAGGTGCTTCCGGGGAGGTCGTTCATGACGAGGACCACCTTCCTCCCGTTCCCATACCGTCACCGTCAGCTCCGGGGCCCTTCTTGTGTCGGGTTCGCGACAGTAGGTTTGGGCGCATGAGCTGGCCGTTGCTCGACGGAGTTCCCGCCCCCGACGTCGAGCGGCTGCTCGCGACGGCCCGGCGGCGCACGTTCGTCCGCGGCGAGGTCGTCTTCCACGAGGGCGACCCGGCGGACACGCTGCACCTCCTGCGCACCGGCCGCGTCGCGGTGCGGACGAAGACCGAGTACGCCGACGAGGCGATCCTCGCGGTGCTCGGTCCGGGGCAGATCTTCGGCGAGCTCGCGCTGCTGACGCCGGGCGCGCCGCGCAGCGCGACGGTCGGCGCGCTGGAGGACACCGAGACGCTGTCCGTCCACCAGCTCGACTTCGCGCGGCTGCGGCGCGAGCACCCGGGGACCACGGAGGTGCTGATCGCGATCCTCGCCGAGCAGGTCCGGCGGCTGTCGCTGCACCTGCGCGAGGCGCTCTACCTGCCCGCCGACTCGCGTGTGCGGCGGCGGCTGCTGGAGATGGCCGAGGCCTACCGCGAGGGCGAGGGCGAGGTCGTGATCCCGCTCACCCAGGACGACATCGCGGGGCTCGCGGGGGCGTCGCGGCAGCTCGTCAACCGCGTGCTCAAGGAGGACGAGGAGCGCGGCACGCTGCGCATCGGGCGCGGCCGCACGACGATCTTCGATCCCGAGGGGATCCGCCGGTACGCCTGAGCGGTGCCCGGGTAGGGTCCCCGGCCATGGAAGTCATCGGACCCATCGCCGACCGCTCGTGGCCGGTCCTCAACCGGATCTTCGCGGTCCACTCGTGGCTCTACCGCACGACCGACGGGCGCATCGGCCACCGCGCGTCGCCGTTCACTCCGCCGTTCGCGGTCGTCGACCACGTCGGCGCGAAGTCGGGCATCCACCGCTCGACGGCGCTCGTCTACGTCCGCGACGGCGACGACATCGTGCTCGTGGCCTCCAAGGGCGGCTACCCGAAGAGCCCCGCCTGGTACTTCAACCTCAAGGCGAACCCGGAGACGACGGTCCAGGTCGCGCGCGAGCACATCCCGGTCCGCGCCCGCGAGGCGACGGCGGAGGAGCGCCCGCGGCTGTGGGAGCTGGCCGACAAGACGTGGTTCGGCTTCAAGTCCTACCGCGCCCGCGCCGGCCGCGAGATCCCGCTGATCGTGCTCGAGCGCCGCTAGCGGCGAGCGCCCGCGCCGCCGTCGCCGAACAGGTGACGGTGGATCGCGACGAGCCCGGCGACGTCGTGGACGTCGGTGTCGAGGTGCGGGACGAGCACGGGGGCGTCGTCGCCGAGCGCCGAGCGCAGCCGCTCGACGGCCGCCGCGTCGCGCGCCGCGAGGACGTTGACCTCGGCGACGGTCGCCGCGACCTTCGCGGCGAGCCCGGGGTCGCCGAGCGCGCCGGCGTCGCCGGCCACCGGCTCGTGCACGCGGTTGACGATCAGGCCACCGAAGGGCAAGCCGGCGCGCTCGAGCTCGCGGCCGAAGAACACCGCCTCCTCGACCGGCTCGTACTCGGGCGAGGCGACGATCAGGAACGTCGTCGCCGGGTCGGCGAGCAGCGCCTGGACGCCGGCGGCGCGCTCGCGGAAGCCGTCGAGCAGCCCGCCGAGCGAGCGGAAGAACGTCGAGAGGTCCTCGAGCAGCGCGACCCCGGTGACGCGCTTGAGCACCGCGAACACCGCGCCGGTCCCGCGCGCGGCGATCTTCGCGGCGATCCCCGTCGGCGCCAGGAACGCGCGCAGGGCGCTGCTCTCGAGGAAGCCGGTGAGGCGCTGCGGCGCGTCGAGGAAGTCGAGCGCGTTGCGCGACGGCGGGGTGTCGAGCACGATCGCGTCGAAGCCGCTGTCGCGGTCGAGCTCGTAGAGCTTCGCCATCGCCGTGTACTCCTGCGAGCCGGCGACCGCGCTCGAGAGCTGCTGGTAGATCCGGTTGGCGAGCACCTCGTCGCGGGTGCGCTCGTCGGGGGCGAGGCGCGCGACGAGGTCGTCGAACGTGCGCTTGGAGTCGAGCGTCATCGCCCACAGCTCGCCGGTCAGCTCGAGGCCGTGGCCGGCGAGGCGGCGGGGGGAGACGCGCTGCGGCTCGTTGCCGAGCGCATCGAGGCCGAGCGAGTTCGCCAGCCGCTTGGCGGGGTCGATGGTGATCACCGCGACGCGGCGACCCCGCGCGGCGAGCCCGAGCGCGACGACCGCCGAGGTCGTGGTCTTGCCGACGCCGCCGGCGCCGGCGCAGATGATCACGCGCTTGTCGGCGAGCCGGGCGATCACGCGAGCGGCTCCAGGAGCGCCGAGAGCATCGCGAGGTCGTCGCGGCTCAGCGACTCCGTGAACACGAACGGGAGCGCGACCGGCTTCGCGTCGAGCCCGCGGCGCAGGCGCCGCAGCTGCGTGCGGTGGGTCTGCGCGCGGTGGTGGGCCCAGAGGGCGGCGCGCAGGGGGTCCGCGGTGGCCGCGCCCGCCGGGGCCGCCCCGCCGGCGGGAGGCGTCGCCCCCGGCGCGGTCGTCTCGCCCGCGGCGATCGCCGCCTCGATCACCGCGGCCTCCGCGTCCGTGAACCGGTCCGGCGCGACGCCGTTGGCGACGACCGCGTCGAGCCCGCGGCCGAGGCGCTCGGCGAGGGCGCGGCGCAGCTCGTGGGTCTCGTTGACCGGCATCTCCTCCGGGATCGCGACGGCGATCACGGCGGTCTGCGCGGGGTCGGAGAGCGTCGCGTCGATGCGGCCCGCCTGGCGGTGGATCGGGCCGACGCGCGCGGCCTCCGAGAACGTCCGCGGCGCCGCGAGCATCGCCAGCCCGTGGCCGGAGGCGGGCGCGTCGAAGATCACGACGTCGTAGGGCTCGGCGCCCGGCGTGCGGCGCTCGGGCTGCGCGAGCTCCCAGACCTTGCCGATGCTCAGCAGCTCGTGCATCCCCGGCGTCGCGGAGACGAACGAGCCGAACATCCCGCTCGAGGCGAGCAGGTCGGCGAGCGTCCCGGACGGCAGCTGGTCGCGCAGGTACTCCTCCATCGCGGTCCGCGGCGTGATCGAGACGTGGTCGACCCCGCTGCCCTTCAGCAGCCGCCGGGCGTCCTTGCGGCCGCTGACCTCGGCGACGACGGCGCGCATGCCCCGGCGCGCCGCGAGCAGGCCGAGCGCGGCGGCGACCGTCGACTTGCCCACGCCGCCCTTGCCGGTGACGACGACGAGGTCTGAGTCGAGCAGCCCGGGCACGAGCGCGGGAGCCTAGTGACGATGCGGAGCGCCCATGGAGGAAACCGTGCCCGGCCTGCGAATAACGCGGCGTACGGGGCTTTCCCGACCAAAACTGCTTGGAGCCTTTCCGTGGAGACCAAAAAGGCCAAAGTCATCGCGTTCGCGAACCAGAAGGGTGGGGTCGCGAAGACGACGACCACCCTCAACCTCGCCTGCGCGTTCGCGGAGGAGGGTCATCGCGTCCTCTGCGTCGACATGGACCCGCAGGGCAACCTCACGATGTCCCAGGGCATCGACCCGGACACCGTCGACAAGTCGATGTACGACGTGCTCGTGCATCAGCTGTCGATCAAGGAGGTCGTCAAGAAGCGCGAGATCGACATCGCCTGCGCCTCGATCGACCTCGCCGGCGCCGAGATCGCGATGAGCGCGATGATCGGCCGCGAGCGGTCGCTGTCGAAGGCGTTCGCGCCGATCCTCGAGGACTACGACTTCATCTGCATCGACACGCCGCCCAGCCTCGGGCTGCTCACGATCAACGCTCTGACGGCGGCGAACAAGGTGATCGTCCCCGTCCAGTGCGAGTATCTGTCGATGCGCGGGCTGATCCAGCTCCAGAACACGATGAACATGATCCGCGAGCACCTCAATCCAGACATCGACATCGAGGGCATCCTGCCCACGCTCGTCGACTCGCGGACCATCCACGCCAAGGAAGCCATCGAGATCCTCGAGGAGAACTTCGGCGACCGGGTCTTCGCCTCGCGCATCCGCAAGACCATCCGGTTCGCGGAGGCCCCCGTGAAGGGGATGTCGGTGCTCAAGTACGATCCGGACGGCCCCGCGGCCCAGTCCTATCGCGATCTCGCGAAGGAGGTTCTCTCCCATGGCCGGTAGCAACAAGCGGGATCGGGCAAGCATGCGCGAGGGCCCGCTCGCCGCGCTCTTCCGGAAGACCGAGGAGGACGGCCTGGAGCCCGGCCGCGAGGAGGTCGCGCCGCCGCCGCGGTCCGAGGAGCAGGCCCACAAGCCGCATCCATCGCTGCAGGTGCCGCCGGTCGAGGAGCCGCGGATCGCTCCCGCACGCCTCGACGACCCCGTCGCCTCGTCGCCGCAGGACCGCCTGCGCAACGCCTTCTCGTCGGACATCCCCGACAACGTGCTCGACCGCGCTCCGGCGTCGCTTCCCCGCGACGACGTGTTCGCCCGCAGCGACGCCCCCTCGGCGTACGCGGCGGCGCGGCCGGCCGGCTCGCCGGTCATCCGCGTGGTCGGCGTCGGCGGCGCCGGCGTCAACGCGGTCAACCGGATGGTCGAGGCCGAGGTCGAGGGCGTCGAGTTCGTCGCCATCAACACCGACCTCCAGTCGCTGCAGCAGTCGACGGCCGACATCACCGTCCACATCGGCGCCCAGCTCACGCGTGGGCTCGGCGCGGGCGCCAACCCGGACCTCGGGCGCGGCGCCGCGATGGAGGAGTACGACAAGATCAAGGCGCTCCTCAAGGGCTCCGACCTCGTGTTCATCGCGGCCGGCGCCGGTGGCGGCACCGGCACCGGTGCGGCCCCGATCGTGGCGCGCATCGCCCGCGAGATCGGTGCGCTGACCGTCGGCATCATCACGAAGCCGTTCGGCTTCGAGGGGACCCGCCGCCGCGAGCTCGCCGACACCGGCATCCAGACGCTGGGCGACGAGGTCGACACGCTGATCGTCGTCCCGAACAACCGGCTGCTGAGCGTGCTCGACAAGGGCACGTCGATGGTCGAGGCGTTCCGCGTCGCCGACGACGTCCTGCGCCAGGGCGTCCAGGGCATCTCGGACCTCGTGACCCTGCCGGGCCTGATCAACCTCGACTTCGCCGACGTGCGGACGATCATGTCCGACGCCGGGCCGGCGCTCCTGGGCATCGGCATGTCGACCGGCCCGAACCGGGCCGTCGAGGCGGCGCAGCAGGCCGTCGCGTCGCCGCTGCTCGAGACGAGCATGGAGGGCGCGCGCAAGATCCTCCTGTCGATCACCGGCGGCAGCGAGCTGTCGCTCTTCGAGGTCAACGACGCGGCGAAGGCCGTCTCCCAGGCCGCGCACCCCGACGCCAACATCATCTTCGGGGCGATGGTCGACGAGAAGCTGGGCGAGGACCAGGTGTGGATCACCGTCGTGGCCACCGGCTACGGCGGGGAGCAGCGCACCCCGGGCCGAGCCCCGCGCGCGTCGTTCGAGCCGGCCGGCGAGCCGAAGGTCGAGCGCCGCCCGAGCCCGAGCGCGCCCGCCGAGCCGTCGATGACTCGCCGCACCGGGTTGGGCGTGACGGAGATAGACGTACCCGAGTTCATTCCGCGTCGCTGACGCGGCTATCGGCGCGGCTGGCCAGGACGCAGGGAGCGTGGCGTGCACCCGCACGTGAGCGACCGAGGACGCCGCCAGCCGTGGCGATAGACCGTCAGGGCATTTGCGCCGCCGGTCATCCGCTTACGGCGGAGGCCGGCGCGCGGGTGCTGCGCGAGGGAGGCAACGCGGTCGATGCCGCGCTGGCCGCGATGCTCACGTCGTGGGTGGCCGAGCCGCTGCTGACCGGGCCGGGCGCGGGCGGGTACCTGCTCGTCGCTGGCGCCGGGCACGAGCCGGTGCTGCTGGACTTCTTCGTCTCCGCTCCGGGCGGGGATCCGTCGGCCCGCGCCGACCTGCTCGCGGTCGAGGTCTCCTTCGGCGCCGCCGTGCAGGTGTTCCACTGCGGGGCCGCGTCGTGCGGCGCCTACGGGACGCCGGCCGGGATCGAGGCGGCGAGTCAAAGGTGGGGCAGCGTGCCGCTGGACCGACTCGCTGCCCCAGCGGCTCTCCTTGCCCGGAAAGGGGTGCCGCTCAATCACGAGCAGGCCTACGTGTGCGAGATCCTGCAGGGGATCCTCGTCTCCAGCGAGTCCGCGCGCGCGGTGTTCGCGCCCGACGGGCGGCTGCTGCGCGAGGGCGACCGGTTCCGCGATCCGGCGCTCGCCGACACGATCGAGCGGCTCGGGAGCGAGGGCGCGCGGCCGTTCTACACGGGCGACATCGCCGAGGCGATCGTGGCGTTCCTGCAGGAGCGCGGCGGCGCGCTGACCCGCGAGGACCTGCGCGCGTACACGGCCGTCGAGCGCGCGCCGCTGCGCGTCGCCTACCGCGGGCGCGACGTGCTGACCAACCCGCCGCCGTCGGCGGGCGGGACGCTGCTGGCGCTCGCGCTGTCGCTGCTGGACCGCACCGGCGGGCCGCCGGCGATCGAGGAGATCGTCGCCGCGATGCGCACGGCGCAGGACGAGCGGACGCCCGAGTTCCTCGAGGGGCTCGCCGAGCCGGGGTTCGCCGACCGCTTCCTCGCGTCGCGGCTCGGCTCGACCACGCACGTCTCGGTCGTCGACCGCGACGGGATGGCGTGCAGCGTCACGTGCTCCAACGGTGAAGGCTGCGGGCTCGTGGTTCCCGGCACCGGGATCCACGTCAACAACATGATGGGCGAGGAGGACCTCAGCCCGCTGGGGTTCCACACCGCGCCCGCGGGGCGGCGGATGCCGTCGATGATGGCGCCGACCGCGGTGCTCGGTGCCGACGGCGGTCCGGAGCTGGTCGTCGGCAGCGCCGGCTCGAACCGGATCCGCTCGGCGATCCTGCAGACGATCATCGCGGTCGTCGACCACGGGCGGACGGCCGCCGAGGCGGTCGACGCGCCGCGCGCGCACTTCGAGGCGGGCGTCGTCTACGCGGAGCCGGGCGTGCCGCTCGACGGCCTCCGGGCGGCCGGCGCGGAGCTCGTCGAGTTCCAGGACCGGAACCTGTTCTTCGGGGGCGTCCAGGCCGTGCGGCGGGATCCGGCGACTGGCGCCCTGAGCGGCGCGGGAGACCCGCGGCGCGGCGGCGCCGCGGTCGCGGCGTAGTGCCGACCGGCGCGCTGCTGCTGGCGCTGGGCGCGGCCGCCGTCCACGCGGCGTGGAACCTGCTGCTCGCGCGCGCTCCGGACACACGCACGGCGGGCGCGATGCAGCTCGTCGTGTCGGTGGTGGTGTGGGCGCCGGTCGCGCTGCTCGCGTGGCGGGTCGAGGCCGAGGCGATCCCGTACCTGGCGGCGTCGGCGGTGCTCGAGCTCGGCTACTTCGCGCTGCTCGCCGCCGCCTACGCCGAGGGCGAGCTGAGCCTCGTCTACCCGCTCGCCCGCGGCGGCGCTCCGCTGCTCGTCGGCTGCGCCGCGGTGGCCGGGCTCGGCGGGAGCGTCGGGCTCGTGCAGGTGCTCGGGATCGTCGCGATCGGCGCCGGCGTCGTCACCGTCCGCGGCCTGCGCGGGCCGTGGCGCGGGCGCGACACGCTGCTCGCCCTGGCGACCGCGGCGTGCATCGCCGGCTACACCGTGGTCGACCACTACGGGGTCCGCCACGCCGATCCGCTGACCTACCTGTGGCTCGTGCTCCTGCCGGTCGCGATCGCCTACGCCGGCGCGATGCTGCGGACCCGCGGAGCGGCCGAGCTGCGGGCCGCGCTGACCCCCGCGACGGTGCTCACGGGCGTCGGGGCATACGGTTCCTACGTGATGGCCCTCGCCGCCCTGCGCCTGACCTCCGCCGCGCCGGTCGCCGCCGTGCGCGAGACGAGCATCGTGATCGCGGTCGCGCTGGCCACCGTCGTGCTCGGCGAGCGGGTCGGCCGGGCGCGGATGCTGGGGGCCGCGATCGTCGTCGCCGGGACCGTGCTGGTGGCCGTCGGATGAGGTGCCGTGCGCTCGTCTTCGCGGCGCCGGCGCTGGCCGCGCTCGCGGTCGCCGGCTGCGGCACGCCCGCGCCCGACGTCTTCATCGTCAACCGCGCCGGCACGATCGCGGGCGCGAAGCTCCGGCTGCGCGTGATCGACGACGGGACCGTCTACTGCAACGGCAGGGCGCGGACGCTGCCGTCGAAGATGCTCGTCGACACCCGCGCGCTGGCCGACGACCTCGGCGAGTACTACGACGACCCGGCCAAGCCGGCGCGCTCGCTCCCGGCGCGACCGGGCTCGACGCTGCGCTACGACTTCCGGATCGAGCCGGGGGTGCTGCGCTTCAGCGACAACTCGCTGCACCAGCCGCCGGCCTTCTACCAGGCGGCGCTGCTGGTCCGCAAGATCGCCCAGGGCCCGTGCGGCCTGCCGCGCTGAAGCGTCGCTAGCCGAAGCGGACCTTGCCGTTCGAGCGCGCGCGGGCCTCGGCGCGCTCGATGTAGTCCAGGCGCTTGATCGCCGCGCGGAACAGGCGCGTGACGAGCCGCAGGCGCGCGTTCTCCGAGCGGAGGTCGAGCAGGCCCTGCTTGGCGGGGAGGCCGAGCTCGACGGTCGCGGCCATCGCGTAGGCGTCCATCCCGGCGAGCTTGTCGAGGTCGGGATGCTCGTCGGTGACCTCGAGGACGAGCGCGGCGTAGGCGTCGTGGGCGTCCTCGATCGTGCGCTCGTCGAGCTCCTCGTCCTTGTCGTCGAGGAACTCCACGGTGCCGGCCGGGTACGGGATGTCCTCGAGCTCGCCGTGGACGCGCAGCGCGCGCGTGCCGCGGGTGAGGATGTCGATCCGGCCGTCGTCGTGGCGGCGCAGGACGCGGTCGATCATGCACGCGCAGCCGGTGGTCCGCAGGCCGTCGTCGGAGACCCAGACGATCCCGAACTCGAGGTCCTCCTCGAGGCACCGCGCGATCATGGCCCGGTAGCGCTCCTCGAAGATGTGGAGCGGGACCAGCTCGTTCGGCAGCGCGACGATGTCGAGCGGGAAGAGCGGGAACCTGTCCTCACGGGCACCCATCGATCCGAGTGTAGATCCGGTGGCGCGTCGGAGCGCTGGGCCGGATCCGCGCGATCTCCGTACAGCGGGCGTGGATCCCGACACCGCTCTCCTGTGGCTGCGCCGCGACCTGCGGCTGCACGACCATCCCGCCCTGCACCGCCTGACCGGCGAGTTCGAGCGCGTGCTCTGCGTCTTCGTGCTCGACGACCGGCTGCTGGCCGGGCGCTGCGCCTCGGGGCCGCGGACCGCGTTCATGCTCGGCTGCCTGCGCGCGCTCGACGACGAGCTGCGCGAGCGGGGGAGCGGGCTGATCGTGCGGCGCGGGCGGCCGGAGGAGGAGCTCGCCGCGCTCGCCGGGGAGCTGGGCGCCGGCGCGGTCGGCTGGACGAGCGACGTCTCGCCGTTCGCGCGCGCCCGCGACCGCCGCGTGACCGAGGCGCTGCTCGCGGCCGGCGTGGCGCCGGTGCCGTGCGGCGGGGGCTACGCGATCGACGTCGGCCGGATCGCGACCAAGGACCGCCGGCGGCCGTACACCGTCTTCGGCCCGTTCTGGCACGCGTGGCGCGACGTGCCGCGGCGCCCCGTGCACCCCGCGCCCGCACGGCTGGCGGCGCTGCCGCCGGGGCTGGCGAGCGGGGCGTTGCCGTCGCTCGCGGCGCTCGGGCTCGCCGGCCTCCCGGCGCCGTTCGCGGAGCCGGGCGAGGCCGCGGCGCGGCGCGCGCTCGACGCGTGGCTGGACGGCCCGGTCGACCGCTACGCCGAGCGCCACGACGCGGTCGGCGAGCCGGGGACGAGCGGGCTCTCGCCGTACCTGCGCTGGGGATGCCTGAGCGTCCGGGAGTGCGAGGAGCGCGCCGTCGCGCGCGGCGGCGAGGGCGCGGCCGCGTGGATCCGGCAGCTGTGCTGGCGCGACTTCCTGGCCCACGTCCTGCTGCACCATCCGGACAACGTGCGGCGCGAGCACCAGGAGCGCTTCCGGCAGCTCGCCTGGGAGGACGACGCACCGGCGCTGGAGGCGTGGCGCGCCGGGCGGACCGGCTACCCGCTCGTCGACGCCGGGATGCGCCAGCTCGCGGCGACCGGCTGGATGCACAACCGCGCGCGGATGGTCGCCGGCTCGTTCCTGACCAAGGACCTGCACCTGGACTGGCGCGCGGGGGAGGAGCACTTCGCGCGCCTGCTGCTCGACGGCGAGCCCGCGCAGAACAACGGCAACTGGCAGTGGGTCGCGTCGGTCGGGGTCGACCCGGCGCCGGCCGCGCGGCGGATCTTCAACCCGACGCTGCAGGCCCAGCGCTTCGATCCCGACGGCGCGTACATCCGGGCGTGGGTCCCGGAGCTGCGCGGCGTTCTGAACGCCGCGATCCACGAGCCGTGGACGATGAGCGAGGCGGAGCAGGAGGCGGCGGGCTGCGCGATCGGCCGCGACTACCCGGCGCCGATCGTCGATCACATGATCGAGCGGCGGCGGGCGCTGGAGCGCTACGCGGGCGTGAGGCGGAGCGCGTAGGGGAAGTCGCCGAACTCGATCTCGAGCAGCCAACGGCCGTCGATCGTGAGCGTGCGGTCGCCGGTGCGCGCGGCGGCGCGGAAGAGGCGGATCGCGCGGCCGGGGCCGGCGGGCGGGCGCAGCGTCGCGACGAACGCGGTCTGGGTGGTGAAGTCGAGCTTGGGGTCCTCGGGCGCGACCTGCTCGAACCGCACGCGGTAGCGGCCGGAGAGCGCGTACGGACCGTGCTCGCCGGGCGTGGACTCGCCGCGGACCACGATCTCGCCGCCGTGCTTCGGTGCGTCGAGCAGCGCGAGGTGCGCGCGGGGCGGGGCGGTGACGGTGCGGTCGCCGCTCCCGCAGCCGGCGAGCGCCGCGGTGGCGAGGGCGGTCACGAAGACGAGTGGAATACTGCGACCCATGCCTAGGAAGATCCTATGCGCTGACCCGGTGCCGCACGGTGCGGCGGGCGCGGCGCGCGGCGGGGATCGTGCCGCCCGCGACCGCCGCGAGGACACGAGCGCGGCGCGCTCGCTGAGCCGCCGCGCGGTCCTCGCGGCCGGGGGCGCGGCGCTCCTCGCCAGCGCCTCCGCGGCGCCCACGCTCGCCGCCGCCCCGAAGCCGGCGCCGGCGGGCGACGACGCGGGGTTCCTGGCGTTCCTGGCCGCGGCCGAGAAGGTCTCCGCCGACCTCTACCACCGCGCGCTCGCGCTCGGCGGCGCCTTCGACGCGGGCGAGCGGCGGCGGCTGAGCCTGGTCGCCGCCGGCAAGCGCGAGGCGATCCGGCGCGTGACCGGCCCGCTCGGCGCCGACGCCCCGCAGGCCGGCGATTTCGGGACCGCGTTCCCGGCCGCCGCGACGCGGACGCGCGCCGGGGTGCTCGCGCTCGCCGAGAAGCTCGAGCGGCTGACCTGCGGCGTCGAGCTCAACGGCGTCGCCGACGCGGCCGATCCCGCCACGCGCCTGCTGCTCGGCCGCCTGCTCGCCGCCGATTCCCAGGCCCTGAGCACGGTCCGGGTGCTGGCCGGCAAGCCCGCCGCGACCGGACTGCTCGCGCCGGTCGACCTCGAGGCCGCCGGCGACGCGCTCGACGCCTACCTGACCGCGCCCACCGCACCGGCGCAGGAGGACACGCCATGACGATCCGCCGCCTCCTGCCGCTCGCGGCGCTCGCCGCCACGTTGGCCGTCCCCGCGAGCGCGAGCGCGCTGACCGTCTACGGCGCCTCGTCGCTGCGCGACGCGCTGCCGAGCCTCGACAAGCGCGCCACCTACAGCTTCAACGGCTCGAACACGCTCCAGCTGCAGATCGAGCGCGGCGCGCCCGCCGACCTGTTCCTCGCCGCCTCCCCGACCGAGGCCCAGGCGCTCTTCGCCGAGGGCCGCTGCGAGCGGCCGGTCACGTTCGCCACGAACGTCCTCGTGCTGCTCGTCCCGAACGCGAACCCGGCGGGCATCACCTCGGTCTACTCGCTGCGCGGCGGTGGCAAGAAGCTCGCGGTCGGCGCCGCGGGCGTGCCGATCGGCGCCTACACCCGCTCGCTGCTCAAGCGCCTGCGGCTGAGCTCGGTCCTGACCCGCAACACGATCAGCCTCGAGAGCAACGTCGCGAACATCACCGCGAAGGTCGCGCTCGGCTCGGCCGACGCGGGGTTCGTCTACACGACCGACGCGCGGTCGGTCGCCGGCCGCGCGAAGGCGATCCGGCTGCCGACGTGGGCGCAGCCGCCGGTCCGCTACCAGGGCTGCGTCGTCAAGCGCAGCGGCGCCGACTCCGCCGGCGCGGCCGCCTACCTCGAGCGGCTGGTGAGCGGCGAGGGGCGGACCGTGCTGAAGCAGTACGGGTTCGGCCTGCCGCCGCGCGGGTGAGGACGCGGCGGTGAGGAGCCGTGGCTCCGGCACCTGGACCGCGCTGCTCGTCGCCGCGCTCGCGGTCGTGGTCGCCTTCCTCGCGCTGCCGATCGTCGCGCTCTTCACGGAGGTGCCGCTCGGCGACGTCCCGGGGCTGCTCGGCCGCCCGGAGGTGCGCGACGCGCTCGCCGTCACCGCCCGCACGACGCTGATCGCCAACGCGATCATGCTCCTCGCCGGAACCCCCGCCGCCTACCTGCTCGCCACGCGCCGGTTCCCCGGCCGCGGGGCGCTGATCACGCTCGTCGAGCTGCCGCTCGTCCTGCCGCCGGCGGTCGCGGGCGTCGCGTTGCTGAGCGCGTTCGGGCGCGGCGGGCTGCTCGGCGACCCGCTCGGCTCGGCCGGGATCGTGCTCCCGTTCACCGAGTGGGCGGTCGTGCTCGCGGTGCTGTTCGTCGCGTCGCCGTTCTACCTGCGCCAGGCGATCGCGGCGTTCGAGGCGGTCGATCCCGTGCTGGTCGGGACGGCGCGCACGCTGGGCGCCGGCCGGCTGCGCACGTTCGCCCGGATCAGCCTGCCGCTCGCCTCCGCGGGCCTGACCGCGGGATGGGTCCTCGCGTTCGCGCGCGGCATCGGCGAGTTCGGCGCGACCGTGATCTTCGCCGGCAGCGTCCGCGGCGAGACCCAGACGCTGACGCTCGCGATCTACGACCAGCTCGACGGCGACCTCGACGTCGCGATCGCGATCGGCATCCTCCTCGTCCTCCTGTCCGCAGCCGTCCTCGCCACCTACAAGGTCATCGCATGGCGTCGCTCGACGTACGCCTCCGCTCCCGCCTTCGCGCCTTCGCCCTCGACGTCGCGCTGACCGTCGGGAGCGAGACGCTCTCGCTGGCCGGCCCGTCGGGCGCGGGGAAGACGACCGTGCTGCGGATGGTCGCCGGGCTCGCGCGGCCGGACGCCGGGCGGATCGCCGCCGGCGAGGACGTCTGGCTCGACACCGCCGCCGGGATCGACCGGCGTCCGGAGCGCCGCGGCGTCGGCCTCGTCCCGCAGGACTACGCGCTCTTCCCACACCTCAGCGTCGCCGCCAACGTCGGCTTCGCCGACCCGGCGCGTGCCCCCGAGCTGATGGAGCGCCTCGGCATCGCCCACCTCGCCGCCGACCGGCCCGCGCGGCTCTCCGGCGGCGAGCGCCAGCGCGTCGCCCTGGCCCGCGCGCTCGCCCGCCGCCCCGCGGTCCTGCTGCTCGACGAGCCGCTCGCGGCGCTGGACGCGCAGACCCGGCGCGCGGTCCGCGGCGAGCTGGCCGCGGTCCTCGCGGACCTCGCGGTGCCGGCCGTGCTGGTAACCCACGACTTCCACGACGCCGCGACGCTCGCCCGGCGTGTGGCCGTCCTCGTCGACGGCGAGATCCGCCAGGCCGGCACGCCCGGCGAGCTCGTCGCCGCGCCCGCCGACCCGTT
>Ga0164241_10000965_pt1 | contig 40990 bp, 36 predicted proteins | sample OricomyardsoilBY_FD_108780 | JGI IMG/M metagenome (GOLD analysis project Ga0164241, IMG submission 108780) | Backyard soil microbial communities from Emeryville, California, USA - Original compost - Back yard soil (BY) | ecosystem: Environmental > Terrestrial > Soil > Unclassified | place: USA... | reverse complement strand
GGCTGTCGTCAACGGCTGCACCGGCGCGAACGCGGTGAGCGTCTTCGGCCTGCCGGTGGTCAGGTCAAAGAGGGAGCCATGACGCGGGCACTCGACCGTGCAGGTCGCTGGGTCGAACTCGCCCTCGGCGAGCGGCCCGTCATCGTGCGAGCAGCGATCCTCGATCGCGTACAGCGTTCCCTCGCAGTTGAAAACGCCGATCTTGATCCCGTCGTGCTCGACCAGGCGCATCGTCCCGGGCGGAAGCTCGGCGGCAGGGCAGACGGAGATGGATATTCCAGCGGTATCTGGCAAGGGAATCGAGGCTCCCGCAGGGTTGGCTAGTGCGGGTTGAAACTTAATCCTACTTCTCCGGTCGGATTTTAGCGATAGGGCCGGCTCGGCTTGGGCACCGTAACAAGCCTTTGACCCGTATTCAGGTTCGGATGAAAGGATCGACGGACGAACTTCGACGATTGGAGGCAGCATGAGCGAGAGAACGAGCTACACGCCTGGAACCCCCTGTTGGGTCGATCTGGGCTCCCCCGACCTCGACGCCTCGATTGGTTTCTACAACGGCCTCTTCGGCTGGGAGGTTCCGGAGACCGCCAATTCGGAGGCCACCGGCGGCTATCGCCAGGCGATGAAGGGAGGCAAGCCGGTCGCCGGGATGATGCCGCTGATGCAGGAGGGCCAGCCGCCCGCCTGGAGTAGCTACGTCTCGGTCGCCGATGCCGACGCCGCGGCGTCGGCGGTCAAGGAGGCCGGTGGCAGCGTTGTCGCCGAGCCGATGGACGTGATGGAGCTCGGCCGCATGGCGGTTTTCACCGATTCTGCCGGCGCCTTCTTCGGCGTCTGGCAGCCCGGCACGTTCATCGGCGCCGAACTCGTCAACGAGCCGGGCGCGCTCTCCTGGAACGAGCTCAACACGCGCGACGTCGAGGGCGCGAAGGCCTTCTACGGCGCCGTCTTCGGCTGGACCTTCGAAGACAACGACATGGGCGAGGCCGGTCAGTACACGACGATCAGCTCCGGCGAGGACATGGTCGGCGGCATCTTGAACATGACCGAACGAGGTGTCCCCGGCGAGGTGCCGGCCCACTGGCAGGTCTACTTCGCGGTCGAGGACACCGACGCTGCGGTCGAGCAGGCAAAGCAGGGCGGCGGCAACGTCATGGTTCCGCCGATGGAAGTCCCGGCGGGTCGCTTCTCGATCCTCCTCGACCCCCACGGCGCCAGCTTCGCCGTGATCACGCTCAGCGAAGGCGCGAGCGAAAACGCCTAGATCGAACCGAGGTCGGCGGCCGCTTCCTCAGGGCTGCCGGCCTCGCCCTCGTCCTCCCATTCGGCGGGCTGGCCGAGGCTGGCGCTCTTCACGACCTTCAGCCCCAGCATCGCGCACTTCATCCGCGTCGCCGAGATGTCGATGCCGAGCAGCTCGAGGACGAACTCCTTGGGCAGGTGCAGCAGCTCCTCGCGCGTCTTGCCCTGTAGCTCGTCGGTGAGCAGCGAGGTCGCCGCGGTCGAGATCGCGCAGCCTTTGCCGTCGAAGGCGATCTCCGCCACCCGGCCCTCCTCGTCGAGCCGGATCGTCACGTGTTGCTCGTCGCCGCAGAACGGGTTGGTGTCCTCGAACTCGAGGTCGGGGCTCTCGATGCGGCCGAAGTTGTGCGGCCGCTTGTAGTGCTCGAGGATCTGGTCGCGGTAGAGCTCGTCCATGCGATAGACGCTAGCTGGTGAGCCCGAAGACCTTACGCGCGTCGTGGAGACCCTCGACCAAGCGGTCGATCTCCTCGGGCGTCGTGTAGACGCCGAAGCTGGCGCGGGCCGTGGCGGCGATGCCGAGCCGGTCCATCAGCACCTGGGCGCAGTGGTGGCCGGCACGCACGGCGACGCCGTGGCGGTCGAGGATCTCGGAGACGTCGTGGGCGTGGACCCCGTCGAGCTCGAAGGAGACCGGGCCGATGCGCTCTGCGCTGGGGGATGGGCCGAAGACGCGCAATCCCGGCACCTCGCTCAGTCGTCCCAGCGTGTAGTCGGTGATCTGGCGCTCGTGCTCGAGTACCGCCTCCATGCCGACGCCGTCGAGCCAGCGCAGCGCCGAGGCCATGCCGATCGCCTGGGCGATCGCCGGCGTCCCCGCCTCGAAGCGCGCCGGCGGATCGGCGTAGGTCGTGCCCTCGCGGGTCACCTTGCGGATCATCGAGCCGCCGCCGAGGAAGGGCGGCATCGCCCGCAGCAGATCGAGCCTCGCCCAGAGCGCCCCGATCCCGGTCGGTGCGTAGAGCTTGTGGCCGGTCAAGGCGTAGAAGTCGACGCCGAGCTCGGCGACGTCGACCGCCATCTTCGGCGCCGCCTGGGCGCCGTCGGCGAGGACCAGCGCGCCGGCCTCGTGGGCCAGCCGCGAGATCTCCGCCAGCGAGTTCTCGGTGCCGAGCACGTTGGAGACGTGGGTGACGGCGACGAGCTTCGGGCGGCGCTCGAGCAGCGCCGCGAAGGCCTCCATGTCGAGCAGTCCCTCGTCGGTGACCGGCACCCAGTCGATCTCCGCCCCGGCCCGCTCGGCGAGCTGCTGCCAGGGGACGATGTTGGAGTGGTGCTCCATCTCGGTGAGCACGATGCGGTCGCCGGCGCCGACGTTGGCATCACCCCAGGCTCGCGCCACGAGGTTGATCGCCTCGGTCGCGTTGCGGACGAAGAGGACCTCACGCCGGTCGGCGGCGCCAAGGTGGTCGGCAACCGTCGCCCGCGCTCCCTCATAGGCCGCGGTCGCCTCGGCCGAGAGCGTGTGCGAGCCGCGGTGGACGTTGGAGTGGTGGGTGCGCTCGTAGCGGTCGACCGCCTGGATCGAGGCCAGCACCCGCTGGGAGCTGGCGCCGCTGTCGAGATAGGCGACCGGCTTGCCGTGCACCTCCCGTTCGAGCGCGGGGAACGCCGCCCGCACCTTCTCGATCGGGAACGCGGTGGACACGGTCATGCGCTTGCAGCAACCTCCTCGCGGATCCAGCCGTAGCCCTTCTCCTCGAGCACGCCGACCAGCTCCGGCCCACCCTCCTTGACGATCCGCCCCTCGAACATGACGTGGACGAAGTCCGGCTTGACCATGTGCAGGATGCGCTGGTAGTGGGTGATGATCAGCACGCCCATCTCGGGCCCGGCGAATTTGTTGACGCCCTCGGCGACGGTGCGCAGCGCGTCGATGTCGAGGCCGGAGTCGGTCTCGTCGAGCACGGCGATCTCCGGCTTCAGCAGGGCCAGCTGCAGCAGCTCCATGCGCTTCTTCTCGCCGCCCGAGAAGCCGTCGTTGAGGTAGCGGCTGGAGAAGTCTTTGGGGATGTTGGCCAGCGCCATCGCCTCCTGGGCGACCTTGGCGAAGTCTTTGATCTTGATCTGGTCCTCGCCACGCGCTTCACGGTGAGCGTTGATCACCATGCGCAGGTACTTGCTAACCGAGACGCCGGGGATCGAGACCGGGTACTGGAAGGCCATGAAGAGGCCGGCGCGCGAGCGCTCGTCAGGATCGGCCTCGGTCATGTCCTCGCCCTTGAAGGTGATCGTGCCCTCGGTCACCTCAAGTGCCGGGTGGCCCATGATCGCGTTGGCCAGGGTCGACTTGCCCGACCCGTTCGGCCCCATCAGCGCGTGGACCTTGCCCTTCTCCACGTCGAGATCGAGGCCGCGGAGGATCTGCTTGTCCTCGACGCTCACGTGCAGGTTGCGTATCTCCAGCTCAGCCAATTTCACTCCTGTGTCTGTGTTTGGAAGGTCTTCGCGCTATGCAGCTGTGCCGACCGGCGCGGATCGTTCAGCGCTGGTGCCGACTCCGCCGCCGCCGAACTCCACCAGCTCGGCCAGCGTCGTGCCCGACAGGGCTTTGGTGACGCCGCCCTGTACGCGTGTCCACAGCAGCTTTGTCGCGCAGGCGCGATCGCCGTCGTCCTCGTGAGAGCAGAGCACTTTGCCGTCGGGGCTGTCGTGGAAGCACTCCATCGGGGCGATCTGCCCTTCCAGTGCCTCGACGACGGCGTCCATCGTGATCTCCTCGGCCGGCATCGCCAGGCGATAGCCGCCGTGCGCGCCGCGGGTGGAGGTAACCAGGCCCGCCTTGCGCAGTTTCGCCACCAGGTGCTCGAGATAAGAGAGCGGCAGTCGCTCCGCCTCGGCGACGGCGCTGAGCGAGATTGGCGCTGAGCTGGGCTGACGGCCCAGCTCGACCATGAGGCGAACCCCGTACTCGGCTTTGGTCGAGAACAACATCTGGCCAAATCCTACTGAACTGGTCGGTTATACCGTCGAGAGGACCGGGCTACGGCTCGATCAGGCCGCGGCGGATCGCGTAGCGGACCAGCTCGACCCGGTCGCGCATGCCGAGCTTGCGCATCGCGTTGGCGCGGTGGTTCTCGACCGTCTTCTCGGAGAGGTGGAGGATCTCGGCGATCTGCTTGGTCGTGTGCGCCTCGGCGACGAGCTTGACGATCTCCTCCTCGCGGGGAGTTAGCTCCTCCTCGCCGCTCGAGCCGCGCTCGAGCACGTCCTTGATCAGGGTCCGCTGCGCCGCTGGGGTGAGGAACGGCTCGCCGCGCTCGACCGCCCGGATCGCCTCCAGCAGGTCGGTATCGGCCTGCGCCTTCAGCACGTAGCCGGAGGCGCCGGCCTTGAGCGCCTCGAACAGGTAGCGCTCGTCGTCGTGCATCGAGAGGATCAGCACCGAGACCTCGGGTACCTGCTGCTTGATCTCCCGCGTCGCCTGCAAGCCGGTCAGCTTCGGCATCTTGACGTCGAGGATCGCCAAGTCGGGATGCTCGCGGATCGCCAGCTCCCGCGCCTCGGCTCCGTCGGCCGCCTCGCCGATCACCTCGATGTCCGGCTGGCGCTCCAGTAGCAGCCGCAGCCCGGACCGAACGATGCCGTGGTCATCTGCGATCAGCACCCGCATTCGCCCAGTCTCCCAATTGGGAAGAGAAGGCGATCGCGCCGGGGGAGAGAGCGGCGGCGTGGCGACTTACCTCCCTTGTATGGGGAGAAAAGTCGCCACACGCGATTCCCGCATCGCCGAGATCGCGAAGAAGCAATACGGAGTCGTCTCACTCGATCAGCTGCGCCGGCTTGGCTTGAGCAGCAAGGCGGTTCGCAGTCGCGTGGATGCCGGACGCCTTCATCGGGTGCACCGCGGCGTCTATGCCGTCGGTCATCTGGCGCTCTCGTTCGAGGGCCGCTGTATGGCGGCTGTTCTTGCGGTGGGACGTGGCTCGGCTCGGCCGGGCTCGATCCTCGATCACTGGGGCGCGGCTGTGAGTCATCGCAGCGCCGCCGTCCTGTGGGAGCTGTTGCCGATCGCCGACGACTCGGTTGACCTGGTCGTCGCGGGAGTTGGTGGGCGCGCCAGGCGCGACGGAATTCGCCTGCATCGATCGCGCACCCTGGTGGTGGGCGACGTGACGTTGCGCCAAGCCGTCCCCGTGACGACACCGGCTCGGACGATCGCGGATCTCCGCTTGGCGCTCACGGCGGGCCGGGCAGGTTCTGTATCTGCCCGCGAATTGCGTAAGGCGGTTCGTCAGGCCGACGTGCTCGGTCTTCCTCTCGGGGTTGGTCATCGCGGGGATCGGACACGGAGCGATCTCGAGCAGGAATTTCTGCGCCTGTGTCGCCGCCATCGGCTGCCACGCCCCGAGGTCAACGTCCCGATTGGTCCTTATCTAGTCGACTTCATCTGGAAAGACCGGAAGCTGATTGTCGAAACCGACAGCTACCTCTACCACCGGGGAAAATTGGCTTTCCAGGAAGATCGGGAGCGGGATCTGGACCTCAGGCGTCGCGGGTACGACGTGATCCGGCTGTCCGAACGGCAGATCGATGACGAGTCGGCTCGGGTGGCGGAGACACTGGTCGCAGTGCTCTCGGCAAGCTGATGTCGACGTCGGTCGTCAGTCCGGAATAGAGAGACGTACCTTCGTGCCCGCCCCCGGCCGGGACTCGATCGTCAGCTCGGCGCCGATCAGCAGCGCCCGCTCTCTCATTCCGGCGATCCCGAGGCCGCTCTCGGACTTCTCAAAGGCAAAGCCACGACCGTCGTCGGATATCTCCAGCTCGACACCGCGCTCGGAACGACGCAGCGCCACCGCGATTCGCTTGGCGCCGCTGTGGCGGGCGGCGTTGGAGAGAGCCTCCTGGGCAACCCTGTAGACGACCAGCTGAACGTCGCCGTCGAGATCGGAGAAGTCGCCCTCCTCTGTTAGTGCGGCCTCGATCTCCGAGCGGGCGAACTGCTCTACCTGGCCGGCGATCGCCGCGGCGAGGCCGAGGTCGTCGAGCGCGGTGGGGCGCAGCTGGCGAGCGAGCGAGAGCAGCTCCCGCATCGCCTGGTTGGCCAGCGCCTTGGTCTCGGCCAGTTCGGCCTCCAGCTCCGGCGGCGCCGCCTCGCGGACGGCCTCGAGTCTCAGCAGCAGGCCGGTAAGCGACTGGTTGACCTCGTCGTGGAGGTCGCGGGCGACCCGCGCCCGCTCCTCCTCCTGCGCTTGCAGCGCGGCGCTGCCCGCCCGCCGCCGCTCCGCTTCGAGGCGGCGGATCATGCGCAGGAAGGCAAGCTCGATCCGCTCCACCTCCTCGGTCTCGCCGATGCCATCGATCGAGCGGGGCAGGAGCGGTCCCGGCCGGCTCAGGTCGACCTTCTCCATCTCCTCGATCAGCTTCTCGAGCGGGTTGAGGCGGCGCCGCAGCATCAGCAGGTTGATGGCGAGGCCTACTACCGCCGCCAGGAGCACGATTGCCACAAGCGTCATCTAGAGACCACCGATCGGATTGGCCAAGCCTAGGTGGTTCGGTCAGCCTCGATAGGGGATGGCACCTATGGTCAGCGCGCTCTGTCGCAGCAATAATTCGCGGACCACTCGACCGGAGGAGCTGACCGCATGACCACCACCAAGCAATCCACATGGGGCGCAACGCTGCGCACGACGATCCTTCTGGCATCCCTCTCGGGACTGCTGGTGTTGATCGGTGCCTTGATCGGCGGTCCCAGCACGGCGGCGCTGTTCCTCGGGATCGCCCTGCTGATCAACCTCGGCTCCTACTTCTTCAGCGACAAACTGGCGCTGAAGATGAGCCGTGCCCAGCCGATCGATGAGTCGGAGGCGCCGCGGCTCTACCAGATCGTTCGCGAACTTTCGACGCGCGCCGACCTGCCGATGCCGCGCCTTTACATGATTCCCCAGGACCAGCCCAACGCTTTCGCGACCGGTCGTAACCCGCAGCACTCCGCGGTCGCGGTCACCCGCGGGATCACCAAGCTGCTCTCCGAGGACGAGTTGCGCGGCGTGCTAGCCCACGAGCTCGCCCACGTCCAGCACCGCGACATCCTCATCCAGTCGGTCGCCTCGGCGATCGGCGCCGCGATCACCTATCTCGCCTACATGTTCATGTGGTTCGGCAGCGACGACGAGTCGCCGCTCAGCATCGTCGCCTCGCTGGCGATGGTCCTGCTGGCGCCGATCGCGGCGAGCATCATCCAACTCTCGATCTCGCGCCAGCGTGAGTACGCCGCCGACGCCGGCGGTGCGGAAATCTGCGGCAACCCCGAGTCGCTGGCAAGCGCCCTGCTGCGCCTCGAGCAGGGGGCGGCAGACATGCCGATGCAGGTCAACCAGGCAGCCGAGCCGCTCTACATCGTCAAGCCCTTCTCCAGCAAGGGCATCGCCGGCCTCTTCTCGACCCACCCGCCGATCGAGGAGCGGGTCAAGAGGCTGCGCCAGATGCGCCCCAGCCTCGGCTGATCCTCAGACCTAAAACCGGCTACCGAAAGGCCCGCGAAAGCGGGCCTTTTCTATTCAAGGGGTCGAATGAGGTCGAGCAGCGCGAGCTCAGGACGTGCGTATACCGATCACGTTCCTTGACAAAGCCAAACTCGTATGTTTATCTTCTCCTGTCGCTTTAGGAACCTGAGTGTCAGTTAAGGGAACTCATTCGTTTAACGGGCGGCACCGAGCACCACAGGGACAACTAACCGAGCCTCGTGGGAGCCGCAAAGGGAAGCGGCCGGCAGAGGGGCTCACGGGACAAGGAGAGATTTTCGTCATGTTCTCAACGCTACGCATGCGGTTTGGCATCCCCGCCCTCATCTCGGCGGCGCTTGCCCTTGTCCTCGTTCTCCCCGCCGCCGCGCCGGCCGCGCCGCTGGGCGCGGTTGAAGAATTCAGCGGCGCCACCGAACCGTTCAACACGGCGACGGGCCCCGACGGCAACGTCTGGTTCACGGACCTAGGGGCAGGGAAAGTCGGCAAAATCACACCCTCGGGCACGATCACCGAGTACGGGGGCCTTAGCCCCAGTGCCTTCTTTCCCTACGGGATCACCGCTGGCCCTGACGGCAAGATGTGGTTCACCGAGCCCGGCGAACCCTCCTCCATCGCCAGCATCGACCCCTTCGCGGCCGACCCCGAAGCGTCGATCGAAGAGTTCAGCGTCGGCCTTCAGGGCGGAGCCTTTCCAACCTTCATCACCGCTGGTCCTGACGGCAACCTCTGGTTCGCCGACCCATCGGGAACTTTTGAATTCGGTGGCACGGACAAAGTCGGCAAGATCACCACTGCCGGCGCGATCACAGAGTTCGGCCCCATCGGCGCATTGCCTAACTCAATTGCCCCCGGCCCCGACGGCAACGTTTGGTTCGGCGAGGCCGGTGGCACGATCGGCAAGATCACCTCGGCTGGCGGGATCACCGAATACCCGCTTGGCATAAATAGCACCATTCCTTCCTTGGCGCCAGGCGCCGACGGCAACCTCTGGTACCTGGGCGAGAACAACAAGATCGGTCGCATCACCACCTCGGGGGAAAGCACTGAATTCCCCCTTCCCGCCGGCGCAATCCCGGTGAACGTGACGCCCGGGCCCGACGGCAACATCTGGTTCGCCGACAACGACGCCCGTAACGAAAGGCAGGAAGTCGTCGTCGAAGACGTCGCCGTCGCCACCGGCACCGGCGACACCATTGCGGGATCGGCTGTGGTGGGAGAAGTCGTCACCCAAACCGGGGCCTTCGCCGTCGGCCAGAAGATAAGCGGAGGCAGCATCCCCGCCGGCACGACGATCACCGCGGTCGGCGCCGAAGAACTCGAACTCTCCAATCCCGCCGGGGCCAACGCCCCGGGCGTGCAACTCACCGCCAGCGTCCTCGGCGGCACCTTCAAGCTCTGCAAGGACGCCGGTGAAACCGAATGCACGACGCCTCTCGCCTCCGACGCCGAAGCCTCGACGGTGCAGGCCGCGCTGACCGCACCGGCTATGTTCGGCGCGGACAACGTCGGCGTCTCCGGCGGTGCCATCTCGATCCTCAAGTCCGCCTGGACGGTCGAGTTCAAAGGCGCGCTGCAATGGACCGACGTGCCGCTGCTGGTCTGCGGCACGGGGTTGCTGAGCGGGACGAGCCCGACGTGCACGCCGACGGTGTCACAGACCGCCGAGCGCAACAAGGTCGGCCGCATCAGCCCCTCAGGTGTGGTTGGCATGTTCGAGCTCGGTCTCGCCAGCAGTCCGCAGCCATATGGCGACGCCATCACCCTCGGCGCTGACGGCAACCTCTGGCTTTCCACGGCGGGTGTCGGCAAACCGATCCTCCGCTTCGGCACCGCTGCCCCCGACGCCTCGGTCCGCGCCCCCAGCGTGCTGGGTGGCGCCCAGGAGGAAGCAGCGCAGTCCTGTGGCGATGAGCGCTGGTCCAACTGGGCGGGCATGCAGCCTTTCGACGGCGGCCTCTTGTCCTCCTCGACCACACCCCCCGCAGTCGAATGGCTGCTCGAGGGCACGGTCGTAAGCACCAGCCCCACCTACACCCCCGCATCGGGATCGGCCGGCGATGAGCTCGCCTGCCGAATGAACGCCACTTACCGCTTCCCGCTGGGCGTCACTGTCTCAGCCCAGGGCGACGGGGTGGAGATCCAGCCCGAAGGAGGCTCGGGCGGAGCTGGCCCGACGGGACCGACCGGCCCACAGGGCACTCCTGGCACCCCAGGGGCCACAGGCCCCGCCGGAGCGCCGGGAGCAACCGGCCCCGCCGGTGCCAACGGCACCAACGGCTCAAACGGAGCCAAAGGCTCTGACGGAGCCCAGGGCCCGGCAGGAGCCCAGGGTGCCCAAGGCCCCGCAGGCCCCCAGGGCCCAGCCGGCAAGGTCACCTGCAAGGTCAAGCAGGGCAAGAAGACGAAGGTCACCTGCACGGTCAAGAACGCCTCCGCCTCTGCCAAGCGCCTCAACCTGCGCTGGCGAGTCAGCCAAGGCGGCCAGACCTATGACCGCGGAGTGACACACGGCAACCGCGTCGCAATCGACGACCTCGACGAGGGCCGCTACGTCCTGCACGTCCAAGGGCAGAAGGGCACGGTGATCGTCGTCGGCTAGAGCGATCCCACCAGGGGAGCAAGTCCGCTCCCCTGGTGCCAGTAGCGCCCCACGCAAACGGATCGGCCAGGGAGAAGAGGAAATGGGAAACGACAGACACCGAGGCGCCATCGCCAAAGCAGCAATCGCCGGCCTAGCCGCTGCGCTTCTTTCCCTCGGCCTAGCGGCAACAGCCTTGGCCGGTCCGCCGAACCACCCGCGCCAGCCCGCCCAGGACATCGGCGGTCTAAACCACGCCTGCGGAGCGGCCGTCGACTCCGTTGGCAACGTCTACGCCTCGAGCGTCGGTGAAGACAAGATCAAGATCTTCGATCCCGATCACGTCCTGATCGCCTCGATCGCCGACGCCAACGAGCCCTGCGGATTGGCCGTCGACAGCCGCGGCGCCCTGCTCGTCGTCGAGCAGGGAACCGGGAACGTCGCGAGGTTCGTCCCCGACGCCTACCCGCTCACCGCCACCCCGACCTACACCGTCACCGACCCGGTCGACGCAAGTGGCGAAGCGACGGGCGTCTTCATCGACCCCGCCGACGACGCTCTCTTCATCGCCAAGGGTGACCGCATAGAGGTCTACCGCAGCGAGGTCCAGGAGCTGCGGATCGAAGGAGCCACCGGCGGCTCCTTCACCCTCGGCTTCGCAGGCCAGACCACAACCGCCCTCCCTTACAACGCCTCCGCCGCAGAAGTCGAGGAAGCCCTGGAGGACCTCTCGACCGTTGGCGCCGGCGGAATTTCGGTCTCAGCTGGAGGAGGAGGGATCTACCGGATCGCTTTCGCCAAGGCTCTCGGATTCACCGACTTCGGCCCGGTCGTAGTCACCTCATCGCTCACGCCAGCAGCGGCCACAGCGCGAACCATCGCGAACACCTCGGGCGGGCTGGGCGTCGATGAGGCCCAGCTGATCAACATCGCCGAAACCGCCACGGGCGGCAGCTTCAAGCTCAAGTTCGAAGGCGAGGAAACTGGCGCGATCGCCTATGGCGCGCCGGCTACCAAAAGCGAAGGCGCGGGAAGCGTCGAAGCTGCGCTCGAAGGTCTCGCCAGCATCGCGCCGGGCGATGTTTTCGTTGCGCCCGTCCCCTCCCTCGATCTCCGCTACGCAGTCACCTTCGAGGGCGCCTACGCGGCCGAAGACGTTGCCCAGCTCGAGGTCATCACCGCGCTCTTGCCCAACGAGGTGCAGAAAATAACCGTCGACGCCACCGCCGGCGCCTACACCCTCACCGCGACCACCGCGACCGGGAATGGCACCACGACGCTTGGCTCCAAAAACGTCACCGGAGTGACTGCCAGCTTCGGCGCCTTCCACGCCGGCGACGCGATCGCCGGCCCCGGCATCCCGCTGGGGGCGACGATCGCCGCGGTCGGCGCCGGAATGATCGAACTATCGGCCAACGCCACCGCCAGCGGCGTCGGCACAGTGCTCAACGCCACCGAGTCAACCGCGACGATCGCCTTCAACGCCTTTGCCAATACAGGCGAAGGCGCCGGCAGTGTCGAAGCGGCCCTCGAGGACCTCGCCGGAATCGACACTGGGGATGTCTCGGTGACAGGTGGGCCCGGCGGATCCGGAGGTACTAACCCTTATCTAGTCACCTTCGAAGGCGCCTACGGCGGGCGCAACGTAGCCCAGATGGTCCGCAAACTGTCCGGGCTGACCGGCACGGCGACGGTGGCGACGACGGTGCAGGGGGCGAGCATCAGCGCCTCCACCTCTACCCAAGGCTGGAACGGGCGGATCGGCGAAGGCGCACTCGGCGAAATCGCTGGCGTGGGCGCCTACAAGTACATCGGCACTGCATCATCTGGCGCTTGGTACTACGTCTTCGCCATCGATGCCGAAACCGATCAGGTCAAGGTTTTCAGTGGTGAAAGTCTCCGAGCGCTGAAACTGCGTAAGACGATCGGCGCGGTCGATCAGGACCGCAATCCGGAAACCGCCGAGCAGAGCCTCGACTTCGGGCCCGCGGGGACCTCGGTGGGGGTTGACCCGACAAGCGGCCATTTCCTCGTCTTCGACGCGGCCAGCTCGGCCGTCGACGAGTTCGAGGCCACGGGCGAGTTCCTCGACCAGATCGGCGACCCCGCCTTCGACGACGCCGAGCCCGCGGCCCTCGCGGTCCATCCGCAGTGGAGCGAGGTCCAGAAAATCAAGGTCAGCGCCAACGGCGGTAGCTTGAAGCTCGGCTTCGAAGGAGCGGAAACCGGTGAGATAACCGTCCTTTCGGAATTCGCAGCAGCGGCGCGCGGGGTCCAAGAAGCCCTCGAACAGCTCTCGACGATCGGCAACGGCAGCGTCTTCGTCAGAGGAGAACAAGAGTTCACGGGCGGCGGGCGGTTCGTCGTCGGCTTTCGAGGCGATCTCGGCAACCGGGACGTCGAGCAGCTGACCGCCGATGGGTCCGGGCTCACCGGCGGCGCCAACACGGTCACGGTCGAAACATCCAAACAGGGGCTGGGGCCGGGCCTGATCTACGTCAGCGCCGGCGCCGGGCCCGGCGCGGAGCTGCTTGCCTTCGGTCCGCTCGTCACCCCCAGCCGGCCGCTGCTGCCGGAGCTCTCCCGGGAGTTGACCGGGGCGCAGTCGGTGGCCACGGATTCCTTCGGCAACGTCTATGTGGGCAGCGGAACGAAGGTCCACGTCTACAGCCCGACCGGCGAGGAGTTGACCGAAGTCCCAACGCCCGAGGCGAACCCCCACGGTGTCGCCGTCGACAGCGAAGGCAACCTCTACGTGCTTGAAGGTTCCAATCCCGAACAGCTAATGACGTACTACACACCGGCTGTTTACCCGCCGACAGTGGGGACGGCATATGTCAGGCACGAACCGGTACTGATTCCCCCCACCCGCAACCTCGGCGTTGTCGCGGTTAATCCCGCTAACGACCACGTTTTCGTCGCGGAAGATGAGCCCAACGTTCGCCTACACGAGTTCGATTCGGTCAAAGCGGGATCGACGGTCCTTACCTCCAAATTCGGTGGAGGTCTGGCGGGCAACTCGCGATCGGGGCTCGGCGTCTACAAGAACGACGGCAGCGTCTATCTCGGGCTAGTTGGCGGGCGGGTAGCTCGCATCAACTCCAGTGGCAGCGAAGTCCTTGGCACTATCGCCACCAGCGGGGACCCAAGCCGCCCCGGCGTAACTAACGACGGCGTCGCTGTAGATCAGTCCAACGGCCACAGTCTTGTCTTCGAGGCGCGTAGCAACGCCCAGGAGTACGAGTCCTCCGGTGCGTTCGTCGCCGAGATCAGCGAGGTAACCAACCCTGGACCCGGTGACGGGATCGCGATTGACAACGCTTGCGCGCTGCACGACCCGCCGCTGACGGAAGCGACCAGCCCGACCTGCGCGGAATTCGACCCCGCCAACGGCAACGTCTACATCGCCCACGACGACGTCAACGACGCCGAGTTCCCCTACGACCTCACCGTCTACGGGCCGCTCACCTACGGTGAAGCCCCGTTTGCCGCCACCGGCGTGGCCAACGCGATCGGCCCCGCCGCCGCGACGCTCAACGGCACGGTTGACCCGCGCGGCTTCGAGCTCGACGAATGCGCGTTCGAATACCTGACCGACGAGGAGTACGAGCAGAACCTCGAGGAAGACGATCCGGCCTTCGCCGGCGCGAGCTCGATGGGTTGCGCCGAGAGCCCCGCCTCGATCGGCAACGGCGGCGAACCTGTCGCGGTGCATGCCGTGATCGGCGGCGTCAGCCCGCAGAGCACGCGCTATCGCTTCCGCCTCGTCGCCCGCAGCGATTTCGGCGAAGGCGCGGGCGACGCCGGCCTGCTCGGCCCACCGCTGTTGACGACTGAATCGGCGTTGCCGATCGGCTATGACGAAGCGACCCTGCGCGCGCGGGTCGACCCCTCCGGCCTGGCGACCACATATCGCTTCGAATATGGGCTCGAGGAAGGGGAATACACCCAGAGCACACCCGAGGCCGAGCTCGCGCCTGGAGACGGTCCAGTCGCGATCGAGGTGCCCGTCACCGGCCTCGCCGAAGGGACCGAATACCACTTCCGCGTCGTCGTCGAAAACGAAGCCAAGACGGTGGAGGGACCCGACCAGACCCTGGTCACGCTGAAACGAGCCCAGGCGCAGCAGTGCGCCAACGCCGAATACCGCACCGGCCTCTCCACCTACCTGCCCGACTGCCGCGCCTATGAGCTCGTCACCCCGGCGGAGACGCGTGGCCTGACGCCGGGCGCGTTCACCAAAACGGGCTCGGGCGAGGGATTCTTCGATAGCTGGTTCGTCACACCGCGTGGCCCCGGGGCGGGCGAGAGTCTCGCCTACGGCATCGCCGGGCTGCCCGGCTTCAACGGCACCGGCCGCGGCGACAGCTTCCGCGCCCAGCGCGGCGCCGGCGCCCACCCGGCCGAGGGGTGGGCGAGTGAGCTCTTCGGCTTCTCCTTCGCGCAGGCCGGCGGCACCCCCCCCGACCGCCACGGCATCTCGCCCGACCTGGGCTACTGGCTCTTGGACGTCCGAGGGATAGAAACCCCAGTCGATGAGACCCTCCCCCTAGGCCACTACCTGCGCGTGCCGTCGGGCTTGGCCGAGCCAGGATGCAGCCCCGACCCGGCGCTCGACTTCGAGCTGCTCGGTTGCGCCAGCCTCGGTAGCGACCCAGCGGCCCAGGGCCGCTACGTCAGCGCCGGCGGGACGCACGTCGTCTTCGCTTCCAAAGCACATCTCGAGGACGAGGCGGCGCCGGTGGGGACCGCGGCGATCTACGACCGCGCCGCCGGTGAGGCGAGTGCCGAGGTCGTCTCGGTCAAGCCGGATGGCTCCTCATTTGCGACTGGCGAGCACGCCACCTACGTCGCCGCCACGGAAGACGGCTCCGCCGTCGTCTTCGAGGTTGGAAGTGCCCTCTACCTGCACCGCGACGGCCAGACCACCCAAATCGCCGCGGGGCTCAACACCTTCGACGGCATTTCCGCGGACGGCAAACGCGTCTTCTACATGGACGCGACGCTGGCCCAGGCAACGCCACCGCCGCCCGCCAACCTCTACGCCTGCGACACCGAGACGGGACCCTGTGCGGGCCCCGGCGCCCACGCCCCGACCCAGATTGCCTCGAACTCGATCTTCGTCAACATCTCCGCCGACGGCTCGCGTGCCTTCTTTACCTCCGAAGACGCGCTGAGCGGCCCCGCTGAGGAAAACAGCAACGGCGAACATGCCGAAGCCGGTGAGCACAACCTCTACAGCTGGGATGGCTCCGACGTCAGCTTCATCGCCATCCTCGACCCCGAGGATCTGGTCGGCTTCGGGGAGGAAACCGAAGAAACCCTGACCGCCTGGACCAGGGCCATCCCCGGGCAGGGCATCGGCCGCGCTTTCTCGCCGACTCGCAGCACCCTCCGCGGCGAGTTCCTCATCTTCCAGTCCCACGCCCGCCTCACCGCCTATGACAACGAAGGCCACAGCGAGATCTACCACACCACGCCCGACGGGCAGATCGAGTGTGCTTCCTGTGACCCGAGTGGCGCGCCGGCGGGGGCTGAGGCGATGTTCCAGAGCTACCAGCCCGCCGGCGTGGTCAATCCGACCTCCCTGATCCCCAACCTCACCGACGACGGGCAGCGGGTCTTCTTCCAGACATCGGGTCGTCTGCTGCCCGAGGACGCCAACAGCGCGATCGACGTCTATGAGTGGAAGGCGCAGGGCGCCGGCGACTGCGTCCGCGCCGGTGGCTGTCTGGCCTTGATTTCCTCGGGGCAGGGGGAAAGCCCCAACTACCTCTTCGCGATGACTGCCGACGGCAGCGACGTCTTCTTCCAGACGCCCGAGAAGCTCGTCGGCGCCGACATCCCCGGCAGCCCCTCGATCTATGACGCTCGGGTCGAAGGCGGCATCCCCAACCCACCGGTGGCGGCCCCCTGCCAGGGCGATGCCTGCCAGGGGCAGGGCAGCACCCCGCCAGCGCTGCCGGCACCGGCCAGCACCGGCGCGGGTGAGGGCAACGTCAGCGAAGCGGGCGGCAATACCCGCTGCGCCAAGGGCAAGCGCCGCGTCAAGGGACGTTGCGTGAAGAAGGCCAAGAAGCAAAAGAACCAGCACAAGAAGAGCGGCAAACGCTCGCACCGACAAGCCAACCACAACCGGGGGGCAAGCCGATGATCCGCCGCGCAACCTTTCTCATCGCAGCAGCTTTGGCCACCCTTGCCCTTGTTGGCACGGCCCAAGCCGCCGAACCGCCCTGCGCGCAGACGCCGAAAGCGAAGTGCTTTGGCCTCGAAACGCTGGAAGCCAAGCTCTCCACCACCCAGGCCGGCGCCCATCCAGACTTCACCTATAGCTTCGGGGTCAAGCAGGACCCCAGCACGACACCGGACTCAAAGGGCTTGCGCAACGCCTTCGCGCCGACCCGCAACGTGCGCTTCGAAGCTCCTCCGGGGCTGATTGGCAACCCCGACGTGCTCGGCACCCCCCAGCAGTGCACGGCGGTGGAATTGAGCGACGAACACTGCCCCAACGGCTCGCAGATCGGCATCGCCGAGCTTCACCTGTACACCTTCAACTCGGTCTTCCACGAGCCGGTCTACATGATGCAGGCGCCCGGGGGGGAAGCGGTTGCCCGCATCGGCTTCATCGCCGGCGCCGGCATTCCCGTCTACGCCGACTTCACGGTGCGCTCGGATGACGACTACGGGCTCAGCACCGAAATCACCGATGCGGCGGCGGAAGCGAACCTGATCAAAGCGACGGCGACGCTTTGGGGCGTTCCCTCCGACCCGAGCCACGACAACGAACGCTGCACGCCCAACGAGGTGTTCTTGGGCTGTCAGGAATCCCTCCCGCGCCCACCCGGCTCGCGCCCCCTGCCCTTCCTGACCAACCCGACCCGCTGCGGGACACCGCTCTCCTTCACGGTCAGCGCCGCCAGTTGGACGGAACCGCAGCGCTTCGATTCCAAGTCGGTCACCTTCCCGCAGATCACCGGCTGTAACAAACTGCCCTTCGGTCCCTCCCTGACCGTGGAGCCGACCAACCACCGCGCTTCTGCTCCGACAGGCCTTGACATGACCCTGCGCCTGCCCGAAGCAGAAGGCGTCGACGTCCTCGAACCGTCCCAGATCCGCGACATCAGGATCGACCTGCCGCCGGGCCTGACGATCAACCCCGGCGCGGCCGACGGCCAGGACGTTTGCAGCGTCGAGCAGGTCGGCTTCAAACGAAACGAAGCCTCCCACTGCCCCGATGCGGCGAAGATGGCATCGACCGAATTCGAGGTCGAGGGCCTGCCCAGGCGGATGGTCGGGGCGATCTACCTCAGGGAGCCCGAACCGGGCAACCTCTTCCGCGTCTGGGTCGTCGCCGACGATCTCGGCGCCCATGTCAAGCTGCCCGGCCAGCTCCTCGTCGATCAGCAGACCGGCCAGATCTCCTCCTTCCTGCTCGACAACCCGCAGGTCCCCCTGCGCGAAGTGAAGCTGCTCTTCAAGTCGGGCTTCCGAGCGCCCCTGACCAACCCAAGCTCCTGCGGGACCCATGAGACCCACTACGAATTCACCCCCTGGTCGGGAGGCCCGCCGGCGGTTGGCACCACGGCGATGCGGATCGACGAAGGCTGCGGAGCGGCTGGCTTCAACCCGAAGCTCGCCGCCGGCACCACCGACTCCGCCGCCGGCACCCACGCCCCCTTCGTCTTCACCCTGACCAGAGAAGACGGCGAGCAGAACATCGGTGCCCTCGACGTCGCCCTGCCCAAGGGCCTGGTCGCCACCTTCTCGGGCATCCCCCGCTGCGAGGGTGCGGCGGCGCTATCGGGCCAGTGCCCGCCGGCAAGCCGCATCGGCAGGGTCACCGCCGCGGTCGGCTCGGGCCCCGCGCCGCTCTGGGCCCCTCAGCCCGGCAAGCGCCCGACGGCGATATACCTCGGCGGCCCCTATAAAGGCGGCCCCTTGAGCATCGTCGCCGTAGTCCCCGCCCAGGCCGGCCCCTTCGACCTCGGCGACCAGGTGGTCAGGAGCGCCGTCTACGTCGATCCGGTTAGCGCCCAGGCCTCGGCCAAGTCCGACCCCTTGCCGCAGATCCTCGAAGGGGTGCCGATCAAATACCGCACCCTCAACGTGGTGCTCGACAGGCCGGGCTTCTCGCTGAACCCGACCTCCTGCGCGCAGAAGGCGACGACCGCGACGGTGACCTCCTCCCAGGGAGCCACCGCATCGCCCTCGGCGCCCTTCGCGGCCACCGACTGCGCCAAGCTCGACTTCAAGCCACGGATCTCCTTCCGCCTCTTCGGAGGGACGAAGCGCGGCTCCCACCCGCAGCTCAAAACGATCCTGCGGCCCAGGGCAGGACAAGCAAACATCGGCGGCTTCTCGGTCGCCCTGCCCCATTCGGAGTTCCTCGACCAGTCCCACATCAAGACCGTCTGCACCAGGGTGCAGTTCGCCGCCGATCAGTGCCCGGCGGGAGCGATCTACGGCGAAGTCAAGGCGATCACGCCGCTCTTCGAAGAGCCGCTCTCCGGGCCGATCTACCTGCGCTCCTCCAACAACCCGCTACCCGACATGGTCGCCGTCCTCAAAGGCCCGCCGTCGCTACCGGTCGAGGTCCACGCCGCAGGGCGGATCGACTCGGTAAACGGTGGCATCAGGGCGACCTTCGAAGCAGTCCCCGACGCCCCGATCACCGAAGTGATCGCCAGCTTCCCCGGCGGCAAGAAGGGCCTGCTCGAAAACTCGACCAACCTCTGCGCCAAGGCCAACAAGGCCACCGCCAAGTTCACCGGGCAAAACGGCCGCAAGGCAACGCTTAACCCGGTGATGCAGACGTCTTGCAAGAAGACCAAGAAGGCCAAGCGCCACGCCAGGCAGGCGCGATGAGATCCAGTCCGGACCGCTGAAGCAACCCACTTCCTTCACAAAACGAACCAGTCAAACCAAGTCAGCCCTACGGGTCCAACCGGCTCGTGGGCAAGGGAGGCAGCATGAAGATTGCAAGGATCGTCGGCCTTGTCGCGGCAGCGGCAATGGCTCTGACCGCATCGCTGGGGGCCGGCTCGGCCTTCGGTGCCGAAACGACGCTATGCAAAACGAACACGGAAAGCCCTGCTTGTAAAAGTGCGGACCGTTACGCCGCTGGAACGGCAATCAAAGCCGAAGTGACCGAAACGCTTTTCGTCGAAAACCCGATTGCCAAAGTGCAGTGCGGCGAATCGCAGCTGGAAGCCAAAACCAGTGCCGGCGCCGGCGCCCCTCTCCCGGTCGAACTTTCGGCTTGGACATTGGGCAAATGCGGTACCACCGCCGCACAGAACAACTGCACGGTGACAGCTCAAGAAGCAGGCAAAGCGGGAGCGCTGCTTTGGGGCAGTGGAGCCAACGGGACGCTGAGCGCAAGTGCCAGCTGGCACATCCAATGCACCATTGCTGGATTCAACAAAATCGACTGCACCTTCGGCTACAACTCGAGCGCCACTCTCAACGGTGGCAATCCAGCCCAGCTCGCCGTTGCCAAAACGACGCTGAGCCGAACGGGGAGCATCTGCCCGACTACGGCTTCGCTCAAAGCGGTCAACTACAGCGTCAGCTCGCCGAACCCGGCGTATGTGGCAAAGGTAGAAGAATATGGCACGCAGCTGTGCAAAGTGAACCAAAGTCCTTGCGCCGCGCTCAACAGCTACCCAGAAGGCACGATGCTGGAAGCGACGTCGGAAAACTTTACAATTGAAACCACGCCGGCCACCTTCACCTGCAAAACCGCATCGGCGACGGTCAAAACCACAGCTGGGATGGGCAATCCTCTGCCGGTCGAACTGACCTCCTTCGTTCTGGGGTCATGCAAAGCCAGTGGAGTGGGCAGCTGTAGCGTGAAAACGAGCCTCCTGCCTCCCGGACTACAACCTGTAATTGCTTGGGAATCGGGAGTGAACGGCCAGTTGAACAATCTGGCCGCGTCATGGGAATTCACCTGTGGCTCGGGTCCGTTCTACATCTGGACTTTTGAAGCTCCGGCAATGTCGACCACCCTCAAAGGCGGTAGTCCTGCGACATTCGGCTTCGAAAAAGCCCCTTGGGTCTACTGCAAAGGCGCCCTGTGCTCGGGTGGGTCTTATCTGACGGCCGGCTTTACCGTGGCATCGCCGAAACCGCTGTACGTGGTGTATTAGGCAGAGCTGAGCTACGTCGCTTCTTCCCGCAGTCGGGGAGATCGATGTAAGAGGACGCAACGAACCGCCCCTCCCGCGGTGGGAGGGGGCGGTTCGTCTGCGTCTGGCATGCTCACGGGCCGCAGATCTCAGGCACTCTGCCGGTTCCCAGTCGTCGCTATACTTTTTGAAGTAAAGTCCGATCGGAATTCGGGGGATTTGAGGCAAGCATGGCGACAGGCGCGCAGACAAAGCAGATCGAGGAGATCGAGCCGTTCGAGGCTGCTGAGGAGATCGAGGGCGGCGACGTCGTCCTGGTCGATACGCGCGAGCCTCACGAGTACCAGGAGGCTCATCTCGAGGGGGGCAAGCTGGTGCCCCCAGGGCTGCTCACCGACGAGATCGCCGCTGCCGCGCCTGACAAGTCGGCCCGCACGATCCTCTACTGCCGCAGCGGCAATCGCTCCTACAAGGCGGCCGAGCAGATGGAAGCGCTTGGCTACACCGATGTCGCCTCGATGGCTGGCGGCATCCTCGCCTGGCAGGAGCAGGGTCTGCCGGTCCTCGCGACCGAGGGGATGTCCCCTGAGCAGCGCGATCGCTACTCGCGTCACACGTTGCTGCCCGAGGTTGGTGTCGACGGCCAGCTGAAGATGCTGGGCGCCAAGGTGCTGCTGCTCGGTGCCGGCGGGCTCGGCGCGCCGACCGCTCTTTACCTCGCCGCGGCCGGCATCGGCACGATCGGGCTCGTCGACGATGACGTCGTCGACGCCTCCAACCTGCAGCGCCAGGTGATCCACAGCACCGAGCGGATCGGCACGCCGAAGACCGAGTCGGCGCGGCTGACGATCGAAGCGCTCAACCCCGACGTCGAGGTCGTCGAGCACCGGCTCCGCCTCGACTCCTCCAACATCCTCGAGATCCTCGAGCCCTACGACGTGATCGTCGACGGGGCCGACAACTTCCCGACCCGCTACCTGCTCAACGACGCCTCGGTGCGGCTGCGCAAGCCGGTCGTCTCGGCCTCGATCCTCAGCTTCGACGGCCAGATCTCGACCTTCGTCCCGTATGAGGGGCCCTGCTACCGCTGCCTCTACCCGACCCCGCCGCCGGCCGAGCTGGCGCCGAGCTGCTCCGCCAACGGCGTGCTCGGCGTGATGGCCGGGACGATGGGCACGTTGCAGGCCAACGAGGTGCTGAAGCTCGTGATCGGCATCGGCGAGCCGCTGGTCGGGCGGCTGCTGCTCTACGAGGCGCTCGGCACCCGCTTCACCGAGCTGAAGGTGCGCCGCGACCCCGAGTGCCCGATCTGCGGCGAGAACGCGGCCGAGATCCCCGAGTCGGAGATGGGACAGTTCCCCGACTACGCCGCCTTCTGCGCCGGTTAGCCGGTAGGTTTCCCGCCTGATGGCGACGATTCGCATCCCCAAGGTCCTACAGGCGCAGACGGGTGGCCAGCCCGAGGTCGAGGCCGGTGGCTCCAACGTGGGGGAGGTGCTGCGCTCTCTCACCGCCGCGCACCCCGACACCGAGGCGCAGCTCTTCGGCGAGGAGGGCGAGCTCAACCGCTACGTCAACGTCTACCTCAACGACGAGGACGTGCGCGTGCTCAGTGGCCTCGACACCGCCGTCAAGGACAGCGACACCGTCGTCATCCTCCCCGCCATGGCCGGCGGCTGAGGAACTTTTCGTAATCCCCTCGCCTGGCTCTCGCCTGGCTATACTTTTTGAAGTACGGGAGAGACGCGATGGCTTACGACGAGCTACTCAACAGACCCTGCGGGGGACGCTTCGGCAACATCGTCGAGTCGATCGGCAACACGCCGCTGGTTGAGCTGCCGCGCCTCACTCCCAATCCCGACGTCCGCATCTACGCCAAGCTCGAGGGCCACAATCCGACCGGCTCGGTCAAGGACCGCGTCGCCAAGTCGATGATCGAGGCGGCTGAGGCCGAGGGCGCGATTGAGCCTGGGCAGACGATCCTCGAACCGACCTCCGGCAACACCGGCATCTCGCTGGCGATGCTCTGCCGTCGCAAGGGTTACCCGCTGAAGGTCGTGATGCCCGACAACGTCACCGAGGAGCGCACCCAGCTCTTGAAGATGTACGGGGCGGAGATCGTCTACTCCGAGGGTGCCAAGGGCTCCAACGGCGCCGTCGAGGTGGCGCTGGAGATGTCCCAGGACCCCGGTTTCTACATGCCCTACCAGTACGGCAACGAGAACAACCCGCTTGCTCACTACAACGGCACCGCGGTCGAGATCCTCGAAGAGCTCGACGAGGTGGCCGCCTTCGTCGGCGGTCTCGGCACCGGCGGCACCCTGATGGGCAACGGCCGGCGGCTCAAGGAGGCCAACCCCGAGACGCTGATCGTCGCCGCTGAGCCGATGCAGGGCGAGCTGGTCGACGGCCTGCGCTCGCTCGACGACGGCTTCATCCCGCCGATCATCGACATCACGCTCCTCGACCGCAAGATCATGGTCTCCAACCGCGACGCGATCGTCTGGACCAAGCGCCTGCTCGACGAGGAGGGAATCTTCGCCGGCGTCTCCTCCGGCGCGATCGCCGCGATCGCCTCCCGCATCGCCGGCGAGCTCGACAGCGGCAACGTAGTCTTCCTGATCCCCGACGACGGCTGGAAGTACCTCTCCTCCGGCGTCTACACCAAGCCGATCGAGGAGATCGAGAACCTCGATTCCACCGTTTGGTGGTAGCGCTCTTCCCGCTCGAACCGCAACTCCTTCACTGATCAGTGTTTTGATCGGCCAACAGGTTGGTCAAGCAAATCTGGACAGGGGGAGATGTCTTGAAGGCATGGCGTTTCGTCTCGTTGTTGATGCTCGTTTGTCTTGCAACGACTTGTGGCAGTGCCGCGGCGGCACCAGGCGATCTCGATCGCTCCTTTGGTGACGATGGGTTTGTAAAGATCGAGCCTCGGAAAAACGGACTCGGTCGCAGCGCAGTGAAAATGGTTGTCGGTCCACGAGATGAAGTTCTCGTCCTAACGACTTCATACGCGGACTCGGGTCCGAGTCAGGATCTGAGGGTGACCCGTTTTAACCCAAATGGCTCACTCGATCGGTCGTTCGGGGAGGGCGGGATTAGCCCTCGGATACCTGCGGAGAGGCAGAGCTCGCTCGCCGTTGGCCCGGATGGCGAAGTCGTGGTGGCATCGGAGCTGTCTCAAGGAGCAATCGGGTTGACGCGGTTGACTTCTGCGGGAGAGCTTGACAGCGCTTTCGGGCAGGGTGGCACTTTCGTAGCCGATGTCGGAGGGTATGGGGATGGACCACTGGTGGTTGTTCAACCCGACCGAAAGATCGTTCTTGTCGCTCAACGCTATGACAACTATCCCATGACATCCGACGGCGCTCTCGTGGTCAATCGCTACACGGAAAGAGGAGCGCTTGACGTCGTCGGCTTTGGTATTGGTGGCACGGCAGAATTTGGAGACTCATCGGCGCGGCCAGGAGATGCCACGCTCCTCAGTAACGGTGGAATTGCGGTGGGGACACCGTGTTGCTACTACGACGGTCATACTCCCGATGCCTTCTTCCTCGGTCGCCTCACGAGTTCGGGAGCCCCTGCCTCTGTCGGGCTGCAAGGCGTCAAGGTGGCGGCAAAATGGGCCACGGTGAGCTCGGTTATTGCCCTAAAAGGCGGAAAAATCGAGGTACTGGGAACCGACTTCAACGGATTCTTTGCTGCCAGGCTTCTTTCCGACGGCAGCCTGGATCGGGCCTTCGGCGATGCGGGCGTCTCCCGCATTGACCAGATTCGCCACGACCGTCTGAGGGGATTCCTTTTGAGTGGGGCGGTGGCAGATTCTCGTGGTCGAGTCGTCGGGGCCGTTGGTGTGCAGCATGCCCGTGAGGGCGAATATGGCTCGCACTTGGCGCTATTTCGGATCCTGGCTAACGGCAGTCCTGACCGAGTGTTTGCAGGCGGTGGAGAAGCCCGTTTCACGCTGGGTGGCACCAGCTATCCGGTCGGGGTTGGCATGCAGTCGAGTGGGCGAATAGTCGCGCTCGTCGAGAGGGGCGATTGTGAACGTACTTGCACGATCGTTTCCAACGGCCTCGTGCGCTACCTCGGCGGCTCCAGTCGAGCCCGATGCATGGGGCGGAAAGCGACGGTAGTCGGCACCCGGCGCAAGGAGACGTTGACCGGGACGCCACGCCGCGACGTGATCGCCGCATTGGGCGGCAATGACGTGGTGCAGGGGCGTGGTGGCAACGACCTCATCTGTGGCGGGCGCGGAAATGATCGTCTGCTTGGTGGGTCGGGCAAAGATCGTCTCGCCGGTGGACCGGGGCGCGACCAGGTCCGCCGCTAAGCATGTTGCGTTGCGCATCGCGAGCGCTGGTCGTGCTCGCCCTCGTCGCCTTCGCGGCGGGGGCACCGGCCGCTCGCGGTGCGACTCGGTCCCTGCCGCGTGAGTTCTTCGGCATCGTTCCGCAGGGCAAGCTCGCCCAGCCCGACTACGACCGCATGCGGGGTGTGGTGCGCACGCTCCGCATCCCGATTTTCTGGTACCAGGCCGAGCCGCGCCCGGGCGAGTACCGCTTTGCCGAGCTGGACGAAGCGATTACGGGCGCGGCCCAGGCCGGTATCCGGGTCCTGCCCTTCGTCTACGGCTCGCCCTCCTGGGTGAGTCGGGATTCAGCCGTTCCGCCGTTGGGGTCGCCGGCTGCTCAGCACGCCTGGAGCGGGTTCTTGCGCCAGCTCGTTCGCCGCTATGGACCTCATGGGGATATCTGGGAGGGACGGGAGTCGAAGCTGCCGATCCGCCGCTGGCAGATCTGGAACGAGCCGAACTTCCTGCTCTTCTGGCGGCCACGACCCTCGCCGCGAGACTACGCGAGGCTGTTGCGGGCCTCGGCGCGAGCGATCCGCGACGAGGATCCGAGGGCGACCATCGTCACCGCCGGAATTGCTCCGGTCGAGGCAGGGATGCGGCCCTGGAATTTCCTGCGGCGGATGTACGAGGTTCCCGGCGTGCGGGGCGATTTCGACGTCGTCGGCCTTCATCCCTATGCGCCCTATGTCCACTGGGTGGGTCAGCAGGTCGAGCTCGTCAGACAGGTGATGGCGGAGGCGGGCGACGGTGGCACGCCGCTGCTTCTCACCGAGCTCGGCGTCGCCTCGGGGGGCAGGTATCCGAATGCCTTCGACAAGGGGCCCGGTGGCCAGGCGACCTACGTGCGCCGCGCTCTTCGCCTCCTCATCGCCAAGCGTCGCGCCTGGCACCTCGCCGGTGTCGACTGGTTCACCTGGCAGGACGGCTCCGCGCCGGACCCGCACTGCGTCTTCTGCGAGTACGGAGGGTTGCTCGACGCGACCGGCGCACCAAAGCCAGCTTGGTGGGTCTTCAGGCGCGCTGTCATCGGGGCGAGAGCCTCGGCTGTCCGCTAGCCTCGACCGCCGATGCGGATCGCACAGAGCCTGATCGACGAGATGGTCGCCCACGCGCGCGAGGACCTGCCCAACGAGTGCTGCGGGATGGTCGGCGGGGTCGACGAGGAGGCGAGGGTGGTGATCCCGGTCGTCAACTCGGCGGCCAGCCCGCTGCGCTTCGAGATGGACCCGCAGGGTCAGTACAACGCGCTGAAGGCGATCGAAGACGACGGCAAGGAGTTGCTGGGCATTTACCACTCGCACACCAAGAGCGCCGCTTATCCCTCGCAGACCGACGTCAACCAGGCGGTCAACTGGCCCGATGCGGTCTGGTTGATCGTCTCGCTGGAGGACGCCGACACCCCCGACGTCAAGGGCTACTGGCTCAAGGACCTGAAGATCGCCGATGCCGAGCTCATCGTCGAGTAGCGGCCGCCTGGTCAAGGTTGCCTACGGCCAGACCCAGATCGAGGCGGAGATGATCCAGGGCCTGCTCGGCGAGCACGGCATCCCCAGCATGCTGAAGCGGGCGCCGGGCTTCGACAACCCGGACTTCCTCGGCGCCGGCCCACACCAGGTGTTCGTTTCCGAGGCGGTTGCCGAGCAGGCTCGCGAAGTGCTCGAGGGCACGCCCGGGGCCAGTTAGGCCTAGTCGACGCTGGGGCGAGCGACCTCGCGCAGGTAGCCGCGCCAGGCTTCCTCGATCTCGCCGCCCCGCGCTTCGAAGGCCGCTTCGAGGGTCGCCATGGCCCCGCCGGGAAGCAGGCGCAGGGCAAGCCGCTCGCAGGCATCGGGCCCCCGTTCGAGCTCGAGCAGGTCGAAGATCGTGCCGCCGAGGATGACCGCGTCGCGGCGCGAGGGCGGGAAGGATGGGCGGGCGCTCTCGCGCAGGCGGCGGATCACCGCCGCCCGGTAGAGACCGACCTGCCGCGAGAAGTACTGGGCACCGCCTTCGACCAGCCAGGCCCAGCGCAGGTAGCGGGCGAAGCGGCGCGGCGTCCACGACGGCGGCAGCTCCGGGTTGTTGGCGGCGATGACGAGCTGGGCATAGAGGCGCTCGGCCGTACCGCGCAGCGCCTCGCGCGAGTCCTCGCCGGCGGCGCGGCGCTCCATGTGCGGGTCGTTGAGCACATGCAGCTCGGTCGACATCGCCCAGCCGGCCAGGTAGCGGCGCCCGGCCGGGGCCGCCGACCAGCGCGCCGCCGGCAGGAAGGGATGGGCCATCGCCAGCCAGGCGGGATTGGTGTGGACGACGACGACGATCTCACCCGGCACCTGCTCGAAGCGGTCCTCGAGCCGCAACCGCAATTCCTCCATGCGGTCCAGCGTCCGCTCCGCGAAGGCAGCGTCGCCGCTGTCGTGACGGGCCGTAAAGCTCAGGCTTTCGGTCTCAACCCAAGGCACTGGGTGAGGCTACTGGCCGCTTAGACCAGTACGGGTTCTTGGGCGCCGCATACGCTCAGGATCTCGGCGCGGGCGCGGTCGAACTCCTCGTCGGCCATCACCGGGGTGCCCTCGAAGGGCAGTTCGCGGTCGACCTCGACCCAGGTGCGGCAGCCGTGGTACTCCTCGCGAACCTTGACCGTGACCGGGCGCGGAATACGATGGACCCGCAGCAGCACCACGTGCAGTGGGTGGCGGCGCTTCCAGTTGAGCCGCTTCTCGGCGTAGTTCGGGGTCCAGATGTAATAGGGGGAAAGACCGTCGACGACACGCGGATCGGTGACCGTGATGTGGTCGGTCACCTCGGCCCAGGCGCGCAGGCGGACCCGCTCCGGCTGGGAAATGCCGCCGTCCTGAATCAGCGCTTTCGCCGGTGGCTCCTCCTCGCCCCAGACACCCTCCTCGAGCGCGCGGCCGAGCTCGGGGTGATGGGACTCGCGCACCAGGTTGTTCTGCTGGTGGTCGAAGGTCGGGTAGAGGAAGAAGCGCTCGTGATCAAGCTCGAAGTGCTTGTTCTCCTCGCGGATTCCTCCCTTGCGGAGGGTGAGAAGTTGCTCGCCCTCGGCAAGCGCACGGACCGTTACGGCCCATTCCTTAAAAGCGATCGGCATTTGAAGTCGTACCTTTGAGAAGGTGGTTGAAGAGTGACTGGGAGGGGCCGCCTCGGACCCCGTTCCAGGATGAGAAGCCTGCCCGAATTCGGCATTCTAGACGAGTCTGGCTGGATCGCCAAGTATGTGACGAAGGTCACTGACTCCCGTGCCCGCCGCCGCCGGGCGTTTCGATCCGGATCGTATCGCCGCGGAGCAGCTCGCCGCTCGCCTTGCTCGGCAGGGGCTGGCCGTTGTGGAGGTTGTGGCCGGGCGCGCCGTCCTCGCCGCCGTCGCGACCGCGCGGCGCCTGGCGCCGCCGCTCGGTGATCAGCGAGTAGCGCATCGGGGCCAGCGCCTCGATCTCGCGCACGATTCCCTCGCCGCCGCTGTGATGCCCGCCGCCGCCGCTGCCGTCGCGCAGCGAGAGCTCGCGCACCCGCAGGGGGAACTCGCTCTCCAGCGCCTCGACCGGGGTGTTGAGGGTGTTCGACATCGCCACGTGGATCGCGCTCGGGCCGTCGGCGTCGGGGCAGGCGCCTTGGCCGCCGCCGATCGTCTCGTAGTAGGTGAAGTCGTCGTTGGCGAGGGTCAGGTTGTTCATCGTTCCCTGGCCTTGGGCGGGCACGGACCGGGCGCCGGCGAGAGCGGCGATGACCAGGTCGGCGACGCGGCTCGAGGTCTCGACGTTGCCGGCGACGACCGCCGCTGGGGGACGCGCATTGAGCAGGCAGCCCTCCGGGGCGATCACCTCAATCGGTCGATAGGCGCCGGCGCAGGGCGGCGCGTCGGGATCGGTCAGCACCCGCACGGCGAAGAACGCCGCCGATTTCGTCACCGAGAGCGGGCAGTTGAGGTTGCCCTCGACCTGCGTGTCGCTGCCGCTGAAGTCGAGGCTGAGCCGGTCGCCGCCGATCGTCGCCATGACCCGCAGCGCGACGTCGCGTGGCTCTCCACCGGCGTCGTCCTCGAGCACGTCCTCGGCACTGTAGGTGCCGTCGGGAAGCTCGGCCAGTGCCGCCCGGGTGCGGCGCTCGGCGTAGGCGAGGATCTCGTCCATGGCTGTGCGCAGGTGCTCGAGCCCATGGCGCTCGGCCAGCTCGACGAGTCGCTCTGCCCCGACGCGGTTGGCGGCAGCCTGGGCGCGCAGGTCGGCGAGACGCTGACTGGGGAAGCGCATCCGCGAGGCGAGCTGGCGCAGGGTGTCGGGGTCCGCGGCGGTCGGCGGGATCACGACGCCCTCTTCTGCGAGCGTCCTCGAGTCCGCCGGCATGCTGCCCGGGGTCGGGCCGCCGACGTCGGCGTGGTGGGCGCGGCAGGCGGCGAAGCCGATCAGCTCGGCAGCGGCGAAGACGGGTGAGACGAGGGTGATATCGGGTAGGTGGGTGCCGCCCCGGTAGGGGTCGTTGAGGACCCACGACGCGCCCGGCCGCTGCTCGAGGTCGAGCACCGCCGCCACCGCGTCGGGCATCGAGCCGAGGTGGACCGGGATGTGCTCGGCCTGCATGACCAGCTCACCGCCGGCGTTGAAGATCGCCGTCGAGCAGTCGTGGCGCTCCTTGATGTTGGCCGAGTAGGCGGAGCGGATCAGCGCCGCGCCCATCTCGTCGCAGGCGGCGCGCAGGCCTCCGATCATGACCTGAAGCGTTACCGGGTCCATCCCTCACCCTCGGTGCAACGTTTTGTGGACGTATACGAGCCTCAACGCGTTACACCCTGGCCTTCTCGGCGCAGATGGTGCCGGCGCGGTCGACCTCGGCGCTCCAGCTCGGGGGCAGGACGAAGGTCGCCTCGGGCAGCTCGAAGATCGCCGGGCCCTCAATCGCGAAGCCGGCTGGCGGCTCCCCTCGCAGGACTGGCGTCTCGATCCACTCGCCCTCTAGGTGAACATCGCGGCTCTTCTCCTCCAGGTCGCCGCGTGGCGCGGCGGTCGGCTTGGGTTTCGCTCCCGCTGCGACCAGCGCCAGACGGATGTGGACGAGCACCACCTCGCCCTCGGGGTCGCGGTGCCCATAGCGCTCCTCGTGGGCCGCCGCGAAGCGCTCGGCCAGGTCGTCGGGGTCGGGACGAAGGGGCCCTGGCACGGGCAGCTCGAAGGCCTGGCCGGCGTAGCGCATCTCGTAGATCACCTCGGGCTTGCCGTCCATGCCGCCGGCGAGGCTGGATGTCAAGTCCTCGACCTCGGCGGCGACGCGCTCGGCGGTCAGGTCGGCGCCGCCGAGCATCACCGTCCGCGTCGTGTCGCGACGGCGATCCGAGGCGCAGAGCCCAAGCGCCGAGAGCACGCCGCCGGCGCGTGGGCAGAGGACGCGTTCGATGCCGAGCTCATCGGCGATCGCCGCCGCGTGCATCGGCCCGGCGCCGCCGAAGGGGAGGAGGGCGAAGTGGCGTGGGTCGACACCACGCTCGACCGTGACTACGCGCAGGGCTCGCACCATCTCCTGGTTGGCGACGCGGACGATGCCCTCGGCGGTCTCCAGCTCATCGAGGCCGAGCGAGGTCGCGAGCTCGCCGACCGCGGTGCTGGCCGCGGCGCTGTCGAGGGCGACGCCGCCGGCCAGCTCGGAGCCGGCGGCGAGACGGCCGAGCAGCAGATTGGCGTCGGTGACGGTGGGCTTGCTGCCGCCGCGGCCGTAACAGGCTGGCCCGGGCTCGGCCCCCGCCGAGTGTGGCCCGACGCGCAAGGCACCGCCACTGTCGCGCCAGCCGACCGAGCCGCCGCCGGCGCCGACCGTGTGCACGTCGACCATCGGCAGCTGGATGACGCGACCGCCGATCGTGCGCGAGTCGGTGCGCCGCCCCGCGCCGTCCTCGACCACGCAGACGTCGCAGGAGGTGCCGCCCATGTCGAGTCCCAGCGCGTTGCCGTCGCCGGAGATGCTGGCGATCAGGCTGGCGCCGACGGCCCCCCCAGCCGGGCCCGAGAGCACGCTCCAGGCTCCCGCCCGCGCGGCATCGCTGGCGCTGGCGACGCCGCCGGAAGACTGCATCACCAGCGGTTGCGGCAGGCCCGCCGATTCCGCCGCCGCGCCGAGCCGGCTCAGGTAGCGGCCGAGCAGGGGGGAGAGGTAGGCGTCGATCGCCGTCGTCGAGCAGCGCTCGTACTCGCGGAAGCGGGGCAGCACCTCGTGGGAGGCTGAGACATGCAGGCCGGGCAGCTCGCTCCGCAGGTGCTCGGCGATGCGGCGCTCATGGCTCGGGTCGAGGTAGGAGAAGAGCAGGCAGATCGCGACCGCCTCGGCGCCGCTATTGCGCAGCAGCTCGGCCAGCCGCCGCGGCTCGTCGTCGCCGAGCGGCTCGACGATCCCCTCTGGTCCGATCCGCTCGCCCGCCTCGAAGCGCATGCCGGGTTCGACCAGCGGCGCCGGCTTGGCTGTGCAGAGCCGGTACAGCTGCGGTCGGTCCTGGCGGCCGATCTCCAGCACGTCGCCGAAGCCCCGCGTGGCGATCAGGGCTGTGCGGGCGCCGCGTTCCTCGAGCAGCGCGTTGGTTCCGACCGTCATTCCGTGGGCGAAGGCCTCGACCTCGCTGGCCGCGGCGCCCGCTCGGCGCAGTACCTCCTCCACCGCGCCGATTACCGCCCGCGACTGGTCCTGCGGTGTGGTCGGCAGCTTCGCCGTGTGGAGTCGCTCGCCGTCAAAGAGCACCGCGTCGGTGAACGTCCCCCCGACATCGACCCCGAGCAGCATGGCTCGACGCTACCGACTGGCGGTGACTTCGTACTTGTTCGCGACTATGGCGAAGAAGTACAAACTCAGTCCCAACGCTCGCGGCGGATCTCGTCATCGGCGCCGCGGACGATGTGGACGCCGTCGAGGTTGTGATCGAGACCGGGGAAGTCGGTGCGGAGGTGGCCGCCGCGCGACTCGCGCCGCTCCAGGGCGCAAGCGGCGATTGCGGCGGCGAGCGGGTAGGGGTCGGCGAGCAGCGCCTCGAGCTGCTCGGGTCGGCGCATCGGGCCGGCGAGATCCCAGACGGCTTCACGGGTCGCCTCAGTCGGAGGCTCGAAGCGCCACTCGCCGGGCGCGGGCGGGCTCGCCGGGGCAGCCTCCTCAAGGGCCGTGGCGGCGGCGCGGCCGCCGAAGACGAAGCACTCGCTGAGCGAGTTGGAGGCGAGGCGGTTGGCGCCATGGAGGCCGGTGCAGGAGCACTCGCCGACGGCGTACAGACCGGGTAGGGAGGAGCGACCGTCGAGGTCGACCGCGATGCCGCCCATCGTGTAGTGGGCGGCGGGGGCGACGGGGACCGGCTCGCTCGCCGGATCGAGTCCGGCCTCGGTTAGGGACGAGAAGACGTTGGGGAAACGGGCTGGGTCGAGTCCGCGCAGGTCGAGCTTGACCGCTGTGGTCCCGTCGGCGGCGAGCCGGTCGAGAATCGCTGCGGTGACCGCGTCGCGCGGCGCCAGCTCGTCGGTGAAGCGGCGCCCGGAGGCATCGAGCAGGGTGGCGCCCTCGCCGCGCACCGCCTCGGTGATCAGCAGCCCGTCGAAGCGGGTGCCGGGCAGGTAGAGCGCGGTGGGGTGGAACTGGCAGAACTCGAGATCGGCGAGGTCGGCTCCGGCGGCCGCGGCCAAGGTCGGCCCGGCGCCGATCGCGCCCCAGGGGTTGGAGGTGCGCCGCCACAGAGCAGCGGCGCCACCGGTTGCCATCACCGTCGCTGCGGCGGCGATCGGCCCATCGTCGGCGAGCAGTCCGTAGCAGCGCTCGCCGTCGCTCCACAAAGTCGTCGCCGAGGTGTGCTCGCGAACCTCGATCCGACTCTCGCTATCGACCATCGCGGCCAGCTTCGAGGTGATCTCGTGACCGGTTGCGCTGCCACCCGAGTGGACGATGCGCCGCCGTGTGTGGCCACCCTCGAGGCCCAGCGCTAGCTCGCCGTTGGGCTCTAAGTCGAAGGCGACCCCGCGGGCGCGCAGCTCGTGTACGGCGCCAGGCGCCTCGTCGACCAGCACCTGAACCGCGGTGGGCCGGCAGAGACCACGACCGGCAGCGATCGTGTCGGCCGCGTGCTGCTCTGGCGAATCGCCCTCCTCGAGCGCCGCGGCGAGACCGCCCTGCGCCCAGAAGCTGGCGCTCTGCGAGAGCGGAGTACGCGAGATCAAGCAGACCGAGGCGCCGCCCTCGGCTGCGCGCAATGCCGTCCAGAGCCCAGCCGCGCCGCCGCCGACGACGGCGACGTCGAACTCGCCACTCGTTGTTATTTCCGTCCTGCCTCTCGGCGGATCGTCTCGACCTGACCGCGCAGCCAGGCAGCGGCCGCCTCGCGCGCCCGTGCTCGCTCGTCGACGATCGCGCTCTCGGCCTCGGCGGCGCGCTTCTCGGCCGCCTCGATGCGCTTCTCCGCCGACTCGGTCTGGGTCTCGATCTCGGCCAGGCGGCCCTCCGCCTCGGCGACTATCCGGTCCTTCGCCTCGCGCTCGCGGCGCAGCTCCTCGGCGTGGGCGGCGCGCAGCTCCTCGAGCGCCTCGGAGGCGCGGGCGCGCTCCTTCTCCAGGTCGGTCTCCAGCGCCTCGATCTCGTCCGCCACCCGCTTCTCGGCGGCACTGGCCGCGGCGGCCGCTTCCTCCAGGCGCCGCTTGGCCATCTCGACCTGTGCGCTGAGGTCCTCGCCGCTGGAATGGCCGACTGACTCACTCATTGCCGCTCAATCTATTACGTACTTTTGCTTTACGTTAAAGTAAAGGCCATGCCACGAATTTCTTCCAAGCATCAGGTGACTCTGCCAGTCGAGAGTCTCAGGGCCGCCGGGCTGAAGTCGGGTGACCAAGTGACGATTGAGCCTGAGGGGCAGGATCGAATTGTCGTGTACCGGGCCAAGGCTGATCTCGGAGACGCAATCGGGATCTTCGATGGACTCTATGAGCCTGGCTACCTGGATCGCCTTCGCTCTGAGGAGCGGGCTTGAGCGCATGCGTCCTCGACACGGATGTTGTCATCGCCGCCCTCGACAGACGCGATGCGCACCACAAGGCTGCCGCTGCCGCGTTCGAGCGCATGACTGACGACGACACCGACCTTCTCTTCTCCGCCGTCAACTATGCGGAGTCGCTTGTTCGGCCGGCGGAGGACGAGGGAGCCCTTCGAGCGGCTGTCGATGCGATCGCTTCGCTGCGAATACGTGTCCTTGCCCCGGATGCCGTGATAGCTCGCAACGCCGCCCGCCTCCGCGGCCTCGGGATCAGCTTGGCGGATGGCTTTGCGCTCGCCACGGCCACCGCTCAAGATGCCACCGTCGCATCGTTCGACAAGCGAGTGCGACGCGCCCTGCATCCAGCTGGGCTGCGTCTCTGCGAGTCGCTCGCGTAAGCGCATCGTCAGGTCTACGCGCTGGCGAGGACGTCGTTGTAGGCAACGATCGTTCGCTCCGCCATGCGGGCCGCAGAGAGCGAGGCGGCTCGGTCGGCGCCGTCGATTCTCGGGTCCGCCGCGTCGAGCAGCGGGCGCACCGCCGCGGCCCAAGTCTCGAGATCGAAGGGGGCGCAGAGGGTGCCGGCTACGCCGCCGAGGGCATATGGAGCGATCCCGACCGGGGTCGAGAGGACCGGTACCTCGCAGGCCAGCGCCTCGATCGCGGCGAGCCCGAAGCCCTCGTAGTCGGAGGTGACGAGGACCGCGTTGGCGGCGTTGACCCAAAGCGGCATCTGGTCGGGGTCGATCGAGCCGCCGGTGAGCAGCTCGGCGTTGCAGGCTGCTGCCAGCTCGGCGGCCCGGTCGTGGCGCTTCTCGGCGCGGGTCGGATTGGCCGGGAAGAGCAGGTAGCGCCCCTCGAGGTCGAGCCCAAGCTGCCGCCGCGCCTCGGCTCGTGAGATCGGAATGAAGCGGCCGAGATCGGGTCCACAGGGAAGAACCACTGAGCCGGGGACGGCGGGGAGGCCGGGACGACCGTCCTCGGGCTCGTAGAGCGCCCGGGAGACCGCGGCGACGAGGTCGACACGCCAGACCAGCCGCCGCGACATCGGTCCGACGACCCAGTGGCGCACGTCGGTGCCGTGGAAGCTGACGACAAGTGGCCGCGCCCCCGCCAGCCGCGCACACCAGCCGACCAGCCCGTAGTGGGCGTGGACGAGATCGAAGTGCTCTCCCCGCAGCAGCTTCCGCAGCCGCCGCGTGGCGGGGACGTAGTTGCCCCTCCCTCGCGGGAACTCGAACACCTCGACCTCGAGCCCGCGCTGTTGCATCTCGGCGACCTGGTCGCGCACCCAGCGCCCTCGCTGAGGCGCCCCCGCATCGGGCACGAAGTTGGTTACGACCAGCACGCGCACGCGCTGAGCGTATCCGCGCCGGGGGCCTGCGAGAGCGTCGAAGTGGCGCTGGGGGCGCTTGGAATCCCGGCATATACTTGTCGCGATGGAGGGAGGGATGCCTGCCGGAGGGGCAGACGGCAGCCCGGCTGGACCGACGGCGAGCCAGCGTACGTTGCTGCGCGTCGTGGTTGTGGCCACTGCCGTTCTCGTCGGCCTGATCGCCTGGACCACCTCGCGGGACGACGGCGACGATGCCAGCTCACCCGCTGCGGTCGAACCTGGACTACAAATCGTCTCCGAGGCGGAACTGATCGAAACGGCTGCGGGCTCGGGACAGCCGATCTACTGGGTGGGGCCGGTGCCGGGAACCGAGCTCGAGCTGCGTGAGGTTGCCGGGGGCGGCTACCAGATCCGCTACCTACCGGCGGGGGAAGCAGGCTCGGCGGAGCTACTGACGGTCGGTACCTATCCGCTGCCGGACCCCGCCAAGTCCCTGGAAGACTTCGCCAAACAGCCCGGCGCGATCGCGCGCACCTCCGGGGATGGCCGTGAAGTCGTGACCAACGAGGAAAACCCCAGCAGCGTCTATTTCGTCAGCCCTGACAACAGCGTTCAGGTCGAGGTCTACGACCCTACGCCGAAGCGGGCCATGGGCCTCGCTCTCTCGGCCAGGGTCGAGCCCATCGGCTGACGAGCGGGCGAGGGCGTGTCGAGCATGTTCGTTGCCTGGGTCCTCTATCCGCTGGTGCTGACGGCGCTCTGCGGGGGTGTCGGGCTGCTGGTCGACTGTCTCAGCGGGCGGCGCCTGCCCGGGGCGCTGGTGGTGCCGGCCGGAATCGCGGCGATCGTCGTAATAGGCGGGTTCACCACGGCTGCCGAGGCGACGGCGGAGCTGACCTACCCGCTGGTCCTCGCCCTCGCGGTCGCCGGGGCGGGTCTCTCTCTGCCCTGGCGCTTCGGCCGCCCCGACCCGCTGCCCGCAGCGGTCGCGGTCGCCGTCTTCGCCGTGTTCGGCGCCCCGGTCGTCCTCTCCGGCGAGCCGACCTTCGCCGGCTACATCACGCTCGACGACACCGCCACCTGGTTCGCCCTCACCGACCGGGTCATGGAGCACGGCCACAACATCGAGGGGCTGGGGCCCTCCAGCTACCGGGCAACGCTGGATTTCAATCTCGCCGGCGGCTACCCGGTCGGCACGTTCATTCCCTACGGCACCGCCGCCAAGCTCCTCGGTACCGACCTCGCCTGGGTTTTTCAGCCCTACGTCGCCTTTCTCGCCGCGATGCTTTCGCTGGGGCTCTGGGGGATCCTCGGCGGCCTGCTGGAATCGCGCCGGCTGCGCGCTTTCGCCGCCTTCATCGCCGCACAGCCGGCGCTCCTTTTCGGTTACTCACAATGGGGCGGCGTGAAGGAGGTGGGGGCGGCGGCCACGGTTGCCCTCGCCGCGGCCCTCGCACCTGCTGTGGTGCGCCCCGGCTCCCGCTGGCGCGACGCGATCCCCCTGGCGATCGCCTGTGGGGCCCTCGCCGTCGAGCTGAGCGTCGGCGGGCTCGTCTGGGTCGGCCCGATGCTGCTTGCGCTTGCGGTGGTCGCCCAGCGCCGCTTCGGCCTCCACCGGGCCCTCGTCCTGGCTGCGCCGTTCGCGCTCCTGGTGGCTCTTTTCGCTCTCCCGGTCATGATCGACGGGCTGCTGCCGCCGTCCGCTGAGCCGCTGACCGACCCCAATTCGCTGGGCAACCTGATCGCGCCGCTCGATGCCTTTCAGCTTCTCGGCATCTGGCCCGCCGGCGACTTCCGCGTCCATCCCGACGCGACCGTGGCGACCGCGGTACTGATCGCGCTCGGAGTCCTCGCTGCCGCGATCGGGCTCTGGCTTGCCTGGCGGCGTCGCAGCATGGCCATGCTGCTCTATCTCACCAGCCTCGTCGGTTGCCTCGCGATCGCCGCGGTCGGCTCGCCCTGGAATGCCGGCAAGGCCCTCGCCACCGCCTCCCCGGTTGTGCTTTCCGTGGCGATCGCGGGTGCCGTCGGTGCGTTGCGCATCGACCGCCTTACCGGCACCGCGCTGATCGTCGTGCTCGCCGGCGGGGTGCTCTGGTCCAACGTGCTCGCCTACGGCGGCGCTGACCTCGCGCCCTACCGCCAGCTGCACGAGCTGCAGCGGATTGGCGAGGACTTCGCCGGCGAGGGGCCGGCGCTGATGACCGAATACAACCCCTACGGTGCCCGTCACTTCCTGCGAGATCTCGACGGCGAGGGGGCCTCGGAGCTGCGCGTGCGCCAGGTGCCGCTGCGCGGCGGTGGGACGGTCGAAAAGGGCTTTGACGTCGATACCGACGAGCTCGACCTCAACGGCCTGCTCGTCTACCGCACCCTCGTCCTGCGTCGCTCGCCGGTGCGCAGCCGCCCGCCTTCGCCCTACCGGCTGGTTCGTGTGGGCGACTACTACGAGGTCTGGCAACGTCCTGCGGGCTATGCCGGGCCCCTCCCCGAGCATCTCTCGCTGGGGGAGTCGATGCGGCCCGCGGCCATCCCCGATTGCTCGCAGGTCGCCGGTCTCGGCCAGCTGGCGCTGCTGCACGGAGCGCGCGGCGTGCGCATGCTCGCCGCCCGTCACGCGCCGGTGCTGGACGCCAGCGACGATGTTCTGCGGGTGCCTCGCGCCGGCGTCTACCGCGCTTGGCTGCTCGGCTCCGTTCGCGGCAACGTCGAGCTGTTCGTCGACGGCCGCAAGGTTGGTTCGGCGCGGCACCAGCTCGAGAACGAGGGCGGCTTCGTCGAGCTCGGCGAGGTGCGTTTGACCAGGGGCACCCATGAGGCCGAGCTGCGCTTCGGCGGCGCCGACCTGCATCCCGGCAGCGGCGGCTTCCCTCGTCCCGAAACAGGTCCGCTGCTCTTCTCGCTCGCCGACGCTGAAGCAGGTGAGCTGGTCTCGGTGCCGGTCGAGCAAGGGCGCCGCCTCTGCGGCAGGCCCTGGGACTGGATCGAGGCGGTCGGGACGGGATAACCGGTCAGGTCGGCTCGCCGATCGAGAGATGACACATTCGCGTCTTGTTCGGTGCGTTCCCCGGTCCGAGCATGGCCTCCAAACCGCGAAAAGGAGGCTTCGATGCTTTATCTGCTGATGGGGTATCTGCACGCCGCGATCGAGACACGGGTGCGGGCGGTCCGCTCGCTCGCCGGTGAGCGGGGTCAGGGGACGGTGGAGTACGTCGGGTTGATCCTGCTCGTCTCGCTGCTGATGGTGGGGATGGTGGCCGCAATGAAAGGTTTTAACGGCAAACAGGGCACCGAGCTGGCCGACGTGATCGTCAACAAGATCAAGGAGGCCGTCGACAAGGTGGCGTTCAAATGAGGCTCGAGGAGGGGCGGCCCCTGCGGGCCGCCCCGCTGCCATCGCCACTGCTGAACGGCCTGGGTGAATCCGTGCAGGTTCCGATCGGGCGGATTCCGTCCGGGCCGGAGCGTAGGCTGTATTACAGCATGAGGCACAGGACACAGCTATATCTCGACGAGGGCCAGTACCGCTGGCTGAAGCAGCGCGCGGGCGAGGCGGGCAGCATCGCCGCGGTCGTGCGTGAGCTGATCGACGCGGAGCGGGCTCGCGGTGTCGATCCCAGCGCCGATCCTTTGCTGAGCTACCTCGTCGACGAGGCGCCCGGTAAGGGTCGCGAGGGGACCAGCGTCAGCACGCTTGACCGCGACCTCTACGGGTCATGAAGTCGGTATTCATCGACACCAGCGCCTTCGTAGCGCTGCGCAACTCCTCGGAGGCCGAGCACGAGCGCGCCCGCTTGGCGCTCGCCGACCTGATTTCCGAGGGTGTCGCGTTGTTCACCTCGAACTACGTCTTCGCCGAGACCTACACGGCGTTGATGGTTCGGGTCGGCCGCGCCGAGGCGATTGAATGGGGCCGTCGCTTCCGCGACGGCGGCGCGATCGACCTCGTCCACCTCGACCGGCCGATCGAGGAAAGGGCCTGGGAGATCCTCGAGCAGCACGAGGACAAGCGCTGGAGCTACGTCGACGCGACCTCGTTCGCGCTGATCGAGCGCGACGGCGGAGACGAGGCGTTTGCCTTCGACGTCCATTTCTCTCAGCGAGGCTTGCGAGTCCTACCAGAGCAAGTTTCTTGACTGATCAGTCTTAGTCTCTCTATGCTCCAACCAGGCTCGATGGCCTCAGCTTTGTGCCAGAGCTACCCCAGTGGGTGAGAAGGGCCGCGGCTAGCCGCGGCCCTTCCGCATCTGGAGGTCGCGGTTAGGCTTCCAGCCCATGCCAGCCTCCCGCAGCTACGACCGAGCCCCAGCCGACATTCGACCGGTCACGATCGACCCGGGGTTCGTCGCCAGCGCCGACGGCTCGGCGCTGATCTCGATTGGCAAAACGCGGGTGATCTGCACCGCCTCGGTCAACGGCACCGTGCCCCGCTGGATGCAGGGGCGGGGCAAAGGATGGGTGACGGCCGAGTACGCGATGCTGCCCGCCTCGACCGGCGACCGCAAGGCGCGCGACATCGCCAAGGGCAAGCAGGACGGCCGTGGGGTTGAGATCCAGCGGCTGATCGGGCGATCCCTGCGGGTCGTGGTCGACTTCAAGGCACTGGGCGAACGCAGCGTCTACGTCGACTGCGACGTGCTCGAAGCCGACGGCGGCACCCGCTGCGCGGCGATCACCGGCGGTTACGTGGCGCTGCGCCTGGCCTGTCAGAAGCTGCTCGACGCCGGTCAGATCGAGGCGATGCCGCTGAACGGCTCCGTCGCTGCGGTCAGCGTCGGCATGGTTGGCGGCCGAGCGCTCTGCGACCTCGACTACGGCGAGGACTCCAATGCCGAGGTCGACGCCAATGTTGTGATGACCGGAGACGGCGGGCTGGTCGAGGTACAGGCCACCGCCGAGCGCACGCCGCTCTCACGCACCTCGCTCGACGAGCTGCTCGGTCTCGCTGAGATGGGGATCTCGCGGCTGCGCCAGGTGCAAGAGCGGGTAGCCGGCGGGTAGTCGGCCGATGGGTGGTACTTGATGGGTAGTACTGAGTGATCTTCGCTACCGCCAACAAGCACAAGCTGCGCGAGATGGGCGAACTGCTGCCCGAAGTCGAGCTGGAGCCGCTCCCCGAGGGTGTCGAGTTGCCGCCCGAGGAGGGCGACTCGTTTGCCGGGATCGCCCTCGAGAAGGCGCGGGCAGCCCACGCGGCCACCGGCAAGGCGGCGGTCGGCGACGACTCCGGCATCGAGGCGATGGGCCTCGGCGGCCGGCCGGGAATCCACTCCGCCCGCTACGGCGGCCCGGGCGCGACCGACGAGGAGAACCTGGCGAAGCTGCTGCACGAGGTGAGCGCTGCCGGCGCGGATCGCCGCGCCGCCTACCACTGCGCCTTGGCCCTGGTCGAAGCCGACGGCAGCGAGCGCGTCTTCGAGGCTCGCTGCGAGGGCCGCTTGATCGAGGCGCCGCGCGGGGAGGGGGGTTTCGGCTACGACCCCGCCTTCGTTCCCGACGACACCGGCGCGGACGATCAGCGCACGATGTCGGAGCTGAGCCAGGCCGAGAAGAACGAGATCAGCCATCGCGGTCACGCCGCGCGGATGCTGGCCCGACACCTGGCCGGCGAGGCTGCTTCAAGGTCACGATGATTCGCACCAAGAGCGGCGCGGCGGCACTCTCGATCGCCTCCAACGCGCTGCTTATCGCGATCAAGCTGGCGGCGGGCGCGATCACCGGCTCGATCGCGATCCTCACCGAGGCGGTCCACTCGCTGATCGACCTGGTCGCCTCGGTCGTCGCCTTCGTCTCGGTGCGCAAGGCCGACGAGCCTGCCGACGCCGACCACCCCTACG